>Ga0126342_10001867_pt1 | contig 31285 bp, 26 predicted proteins | sample Cyp1metagenome_FD_92528 | JGI IMG/M metagenome (GOLD analysis project Ga0126342, IMG submission 92528) | Coral microbial communities from Lord Howe Island, Old Settlement Bay, Australia - Cyphastrea 1 metagenome | ecosystem: Host-associated > Invertebrates > Cnidaria > Coral ...
ATAGATAGATAGATAGATAGATAGATAGATAGATAGATAAGATAGATAAGATAGATAAGATAGATAAGATAGATAAGATAGATAAGATAGATAAGATAGATAAGATAGATACGATAGATAAGGTAGATAAGGTAGATAAGATAGATAATATAGATAAGATAGATAAGATAGATAAGATAGATAAGATAGATACAATAGATAAGATAGATAAAATAGATAAGATAGATAATATAGATAGGATAGACAAGATAGATAAGATAGATAAGATAGATAAGATACATAAGATAGATAAGATACATAAGATAGATAAGATAGATAGGATATATAGATATATAGATAGATAGATAGATAGATAGATTAATTAGATAAGATAGATAGATAGATAGATAGATTGATAGATAGATAGATAAATAGACAAATAGATAGATAGATCGATCGATAGATAGATAAGATAAATAAGATAGATAAGATAGATACGATAGATAAGATAGATAAGATAGATAAGATAGATAAGATAGATAAGATAGATAGATAGATAGATAGATTGATAGATAAGATAGATAAGATAGATACGATAGATACGATAGATAAGATAGATAAGATAGATAAGATAGATAAGACAGATAAGATAGATAATATAGAAAAGATAGATAAGATAGATAAGATAGATAAGATAGATAGATAGAAACGATAGATAAGATAAATAGATAGATAGATAGATAGATAGATAAGATAGATAAGATAGATAAGATAGATAAGATACATACAATAGATAAGATAGATAAGATAGATAGATAGATGATATATAGAGAGGTCGATCGATCGATGGATAGATTGATAGATACGATAGATACGATAGATAAGATAAATAGATAGATAGATAGATAGAAAGATAGATATATAGATAGATAGATCGATAGATAGATAGATAGATAGGTAGATAGATAGATAGATAAGATAGATAAGATAGATTAGATAGATAAGATAGATAAGATAGATAAGATAGATAAGATAGATAAAATAGAAAAGATAGATAAGATAGATAAGATAGATAAGATAGATAAGATAGATAAGATAGATACGATAGATACGATAAATACGATAGATACGATAGATAAGATAAATAGATAGATAGATAGATAGATGGATAGATAGCTAGATAGATATATAGATAGATAGATCGATAGATCGATAGATAGATAGATAGATAGGTAGATAGGTAGATAGATAAGATAGATAAGATAGATAAGATACATAAGATAGATAAGATAGGTAAGATAGGTAAGATAGGTAAGATAGATAAGATAGATAAGATAGATAAGATAGATAAGATAGATAAGATAGATAAGATAGATAAGATAGATAAGATAGATAAGAAAGATAGATAGATAGATAGATAGATAGATATATAGAGAGGTCGATCGATCGATCGATGGATAGATTTGATAGATACGATAGATACGATAGATACGATGAATACGATAGACAAGATAGACAAGATAGACAAAATAGACAAGATAGACAAGATAGACACAATGCACAGGATACACAGGATAGACAGGATAGACAGGATAGACAGGAATGAGATGAATGAGAGTGATAGGAGTGATAGGAATGATAGGAATGATAGGATAGATAGGATAGATAGGATAGGATAGGATAGGAGATGGGATAGGATAGGATAGGATAGGATGGATAGCTAGGATAGGATAGGATGGGATGGGATAGGATAGTATAGGATAGATCGATAGATAGACAGATAGATAGATAGATAGATAGATAGTAAAGCAGCAATAAAGCATCCATATTCTGATGGTTGATACCACCCATTTATGGTAAAATTGGGGTTTGTGGATCGCTTTAGGGTAAAACCCCAGCTACGATTCGTAGCACCGCCGCGTGGCCAAAAAGTTCCGCGAGGACTGGCTTTCTCCGTCGATCGTGGCGCTGCTACCCAGGTTGTCCTTGGGTCAACCGCAACGGGCTGGACAAGAGACCGGAAATTTAGGGGTACAGCTGAAGGTGTAACCAGTTATAAATGATTATCAGTGGGGTTAAAACTAAGCACAAATGGGCTGACTTGCTGACTTAAAACTGGTATTTGAGGCCATAAGTGTAATTCATGGGATTTTGATGTTATGTTCATGGTGATTTATAACTATATTTTTTGGTAAGACCATGCATGAAAAAACATCCTATTCGTCACATATATATATAATATATGTATATATATATGATTTGTTTATTTATTTATTTATTTATTTAAGCATACATATTTCGATATATATATACACAAGAAACATATGCAGACTTACATCTTATTATATATGTGCACATGTCCCATACTATATATATATAATATCTGTGTATTAAATAAACTATTTTATCTATCTATTTTTCTATCTTTCTATCTATCTATCTATCTATCTGGGTAAATTATAATATTTCACTAACCTGAAATAAGGCTATCTTGGGGATGATTCCCCTTACTAACTATGATTATAGTGAGGTCGCAGTGAGGTCGTTATAATTTACCCAGATCTATCTATCTATCTATCTATCTATAATCAAAAAAAATAATATGTATATATATATATATTATTATGTTTTGATAAATATATATATATGATATCCCTATGATAGGGGTCCCCAAATGTTATTTACGGTGTTTCCAGGATGTGAACCTATGTGATGTTCCCCCAAAATGTCTAGGGGTTGAACGCTGAGGCCCTGTCGCCAAGGTTCAGTACCTTCAGCCAGGCCAGCACCAGCACCGGCACCAGCACCGGCACCAGCAACACCAGCAACACCGGCAGCAAAGCCTTCGGGGTTGCCTCGCTGGGGTCAGGGGTTGCAACCATTAAACACATGGCATCCGTGATGTTTGGACAAGCCAACTTGAGGGGATTGAGGCTGAAAGGGTTTCACCCAAGCCAGCGTGAAATGGATCTTGCAATTGAATTTCTTCTCATACAATCACCTTACGGACGGGGATTCAGACGCTGCTCTCGCTTTGTGGATGTCACAAGTCACGTTTTGTGTGATGCGGCGTTACCCAAATCCAATATTCAGCAAAATCCCATTTTCTACTTGGAGCCACACCGAATCCGAAACACATACCTTTTGGTGTGACAGAATTCCAACATGCAATCCAACCAGAAAATAACTATTCAATCTTAAGATCAGATAATCACCTGCCAAACCCAAATGTTTTTCCAAAAGCAGCACCCCTAAATATCTAAGGGAGTATCATCATTGTCAGCTCAGATTACATTATTTTAGGATATGCCGCATTTTGAGACAACCCATGACTGGTGCCCATCAAAAGCCCATGACTCGGCACGCCGTTAAAGGCCGCAGGCACTGGCGCTGAAGCCGTTGGCAGATTGAGCCTGTTCTGTAGCCACTGCTGCCTGCACGGGGCTGCCATGATTTTTGTTGTCGTGGATGCATGGTTCCCAGCGCTGGCAATGTCAACAATTATCAAAAATAATATTACATATATATATATATAATCATATATACATATATGTGTGTGTGGGTCTTTCTTTGAGAAAATTATCCTTTGCGGGTCGTTGCGCTCGTGGAGAATCACCCGAATCACCCGAATCATCCCCTGGATCTGTCCAAGCCTATTCCGGGATGTAAATATATACCTAGCTGGAGGAGGGTTTATTATGGTTTATAATAGTTTATATGTGTTTCTGTTTATATCACCCAAAAAATCAAAAACCTAGCCCTTCAAGTCATACGTCTAGATGATGCTTGGTGTAGCCCTGTGGCCCATGGCTGACATACGCTGTCGGGTGTTCCGCCATTGGGCCACAGCCCGCTGGAGATGTCGGGCTCGAGCCTTTATGTGGGATGGTGCATGAATTACATTGAAATACCAGGTTTTGTAATGTAAAACTTACCCTCTGGTAAACTAACATAGCTATGGAAAATCACCATTTTTAATAGGGAAATCACTTATAAATGGTCATTTCCAGTAGCTATGTTAAATTACCAGAGGGTAACACATAAACATAGATGCTTGGGGGGATGATGAGATACCATGCTTGGGGGGATGATGCAACATTAAAACTTAAAACATCTTAAAACCAAGTGTTGCATCATGAAAAATCAGATTAAATCACTAAATCTTGCCCGGTGAAGTGGCCTCATTCCCATCCGTTTGAATCGATTGATTAAAACCACGTCTACTTCCCCAAGAAGAACATTGATATGGGAAGTCATGATTCGCATATGGGTTAAAACAATTTAAGACACATAGATATGGGATGATACGGGTTTCCAACTTACCATCCAAAAATATAATATACTATCTCAGCTACCCTCTGGTAAACTAACAGTTTGCTATTGAAAATGGCCATAGAAATAGTGGATTTACCCAGCTATAAAATGGTGATTTTCCATAGCTATGTTAGTTTACCAGAGGTTAAGAATAGATAACCATAGATTTTCACGGGTAACCATGGATGGTTTCCATGACCATCACCCGCAGCATCGCCGTGCGCAAACGGAGAGCCACTCGCCTCGGCCTTACCAGGGCTCATGACCAAGTCATAGGCTCCTGTAGCTGAATGTTGAAGCAAGGACCATGGGCCAATCATGGGGTTCGTCATCATCATCCACAATAACCATTGGTAACCATTAATAAACCATTAATAAACCATTGATGAACATTAATAAACATCAATAATAATTAATAAATCACTACCATCATCATCCATCATCTATCATCTATCAATCATCAATCATCCATCATCATCATCGTCATCATCATCATCATCATCATCATCAATGTGGCTTCTATTGGGTGAAACACTGGGAAATACTCAGGGGGCAAGACGGCACCCTTTGGCAACCTTTTTTTTGGGGGGGCCAATCTCAAGATACCATAGAATCCAATGATCCACACTAGTCTGAGAGCAACATACCTCAGAAACCACCCACTGTAAAATCGTTTACTGCCATACGCGGAAAAGAGTTCCCGCGAAACTGGCTTGAAACTGGCAACCTTCAACAGTCACTCTTCGCATCTCTGCGTGTTGAAAATGCTGCTGCCAAGATTCTCTGCCCCTCATAATCGGCGGTTGCTTGAGGCAGGGCGCAATCTAATGCCACCTGCGGAAGTTGGGTGAGCCAGCAGTCCTGATAACATAGAATCACTTGCAACCACCACCCCATTCGTAGCAGCCAACAAAGGTCCTACCTTCAAACATCAGGTGGTGGGACATCTCAAACAAATCATGCTAATTACCGAAATCATCTTGAATTTCAATGGGTTTGCGGTGAGGACAATCTCCAGGAAACCATGATCTTTACCATGAAATATGGAGGTTTCCTGTACGGTACGGTAAATGTTCCTTCAAACCATATCTTGGAAACTTGGAGGGCACCCACCTTCGGCAAGGTCTCTGGGAATGCGGCCGTAGACCAAAATGGAAATCGACCAACATCATCCAAAATCTCTCATCGCTTATGCCCAGCCCGACCCAAATTCATGACCCATACCCAGAGACTGCCAGTATGGCGCCACCAAACCTGTTACAGCAATTAGTCCCTTCTTCATTCTAAAAACCTGCATCAGCATCTTGCAGCGCTCTCTTTTTTGGGGCCCGCAGGGCAGGCACAAGATCCGGCTGGCTGCAGCGAAACAGGAGGTCCATCTGGACCCAGCCGATGTCGATGGCCAGGGGATGTCGATTTGATGCCATGGTCCAGCAGTGCGTCCTTCGACCCTTGGTGGCCTTGGGAGCCGGGGCCGCCGGGGCCTTGAAAAGTGGTGCTGCCCTTGGTGCTGCCCTTGAAATGACACTAATCAGAGGGGGATCATCCGAAAGACCCTACCTCAATCCACCATTTCGCTCGATGATTTTCGCACTAAAACCTTTCACAAAGGATTGTTCATTGACACGTTTGATTACCAGAGGGTACTTTGTGTTGAACATCAGCAATACCTTTTGGCTTAAAACCATAGCTATCTGGAAATATCATTTTATGGATGACTTTTTACCTACTACAATTCCAGTTCGCTATGTTAAACAACCAGAGGATCAGCCAGGGAGCTGTTCGTTTGTGGAGCGATGAAAGTAGTATGTCCTCGGCAGAAAGCGACAAGGGATCTGAAACCAACACGGGAAATTTGACCAACGTAATCTGCTATGAACACGGTACCTTATATATATATACATATATATATGTACATATGTGTATATATATATACACAGTCTATGTCACCATATTATCTAATATGTATCTATATGTACCCATATGTATCTATAAATTGCAATCAGATTGCATGGCTGCGTGAAAGTGTGCAGCACCCCCAATTCCTATCCCACGGTACCCCCATCAAATTTGCAGTTTGGGGTGTGTTCGTAATTTTCAAGCACGCCCATATATCATATAATCTTATATTGATGATATAAGTTATATATTCCATGAATCATCCGATGACATGGCCCATTATGCTTGCCTCAATTCCATGTTTGTTGGTTGAATCACAACGTTTGTTGGTTGAATCATGCGTTTTGGCTGGTTAAGTCACCCGTCCAATCTCATTCTGGCTGGTTAAATATCAATGGGCATGAATAGCGGTACTGTACCATCTAAAGCCATATTTGAGGGATATATCTCCTTACATAAGCCTATATACGTACCTCCGGTTCGGCTATACCGGGTATCATCACCCAAACAATAACATAATTAATCATTATCAATCAACGTCATTTATCGTTATTAACCACTATTCAGCATTATTTATTGGGCTGTTTAAATCCCAAACTTGGATTCCTTAAAGGTCCAACCTCCTGCTCCGCTGCTCCCGGTGCTGACCTTCGCTGGCGCGCATCGGAAATCACCACCCGCTGGGACACGGTGCCAAAGCGTTGCACGTTTGGACGCCAGGGACAAAAGGGTCCAGAGTGCAGCTTGACCTGTCACTGAGCTATGATAAGTAAGGAGAGTCACCCGCAAATGGCCTTAATTTAGCTATTTTAGGGGGACTAACTGGGGGTTAATCATAGTTATTAGCCATTTACTATGGAACATGTATGGCAAGGACATGCAAGGACACATTTATAGATTTTCAAAGTGATTGCTTTGGAACATGGATGAAGGGATGGGAAGGGCCCGTGTAAAATAAATGTTTTTACGTATGAGTCAGTGGTGAAAAAGGCACTGTTTAAATTATTACAAATGATTTGCAATTTAAAACTATGAAATTGTGATTTCCATAGCAAACTGTTCAATTACCAGAGGGTACCGTCTTAGCTTGTCCTGTGGGTTGTGTGCTATCTTTCAAAGGGGACCCATGACATGATTACCCTCGGGTAATTTAACATAGCGATAGAAGATCACCAGTTTTGAGTGGATCTAAGAAGGTAAATAATCGAACTAAATTCAAATGGGCCATCTCTTCCATGGCTATTAAAAAAACCTTGGTTCAATGATGTTCAATGATTTTTTCCAGCTACAAACATCCATTTGAGTATTGGATATTTCCAAGCTGGCCATGTTTTGACACTGATACCGAAGGGTAATTCCGTCAATCATCATCACCATTCATCACCATCAGTTTATTTACCATAGATGATTTACCTGATGTTTACCATAAATGATTTTCCAAAGCTATGTTAAATTATTTGGATTTACTTCGTAAGGAACCCGCAAAAACTCAACACTATTTCCTGTAGACTGAGTAGTGGATTTCCCCATGGGGGAAACAAAAATCATCATCAGCAATTCAGGAATCAAACATGGCTTGCCAGAAAAATCCTCCATTTAAAGATGAATTTCTCATTGAAAATCATTAAAACATATTATAAAAAATCTATTTAGTTCGGGGATTTCCCACGGGTGGAAACCCCATCTTTGACTGTTCCACTGCACCTCCACCTCTAATGGCAGCGCTTTGGGAACCTTCGCCGGCGGCCCCACACCGGGGATGTCGAAGCGGGACATGATCTCTGCTAAGCCCTGCTGGACAGCCATGAGCGACGAAGAATCCGCGGCATGAAACGTCCTCAGATCTGGAGCTGGGAATGTGGTTCATGGTTCGAACATGTTCAAAAGCTATTTTTTGATGGTTTCCAAAGTTCCCAAACCCATCTTTGACTCTTAAAAACAAGTGTTTATTGAACATCCTTGCTACATCATGCTGATCTCCAAGCGCGATGATATATATATATATACATGATTCTTTACTTTACAATTTTTTGGGATGCTTAAAACCCCTTTCCCAACCCCTCTCCCAACCCAAGTGAAGTCCGTGAAGTCCGTGAAGTCCGTGAAGTCCGCCGAGGCTCTTCAAAAAGCTCGTCACCTCTTGCTTCAACCAGAGGCACTTTGGCCAAACCGCCGCCGCCTCCGCCAGGTTTTCGTTGGACCTTGGCACCGAGAAACAATCACATGGCATGGCGGCGAGGTGACGTGAAAGGATGCTATGGGTGCTGTAAACAATGGGTGATTGGTACAATATAACCTATAGGATCCATGTATGGTATATATGCTAACATTTGGGGTATATTGATGATAAATGTTACCATATATGGCATACATGGATCCTATGGGTAATAGTCCAATATAGTCTAATCCATTTGACTCGTGACTTGAAGTGAACTGACTTGCTTCGCTTGTCTTGAGTTCTCAGATGGTCTGAGTAAGTAATCCATGAACTGATCAATCAAGCACTGATCAATCAAGCACTGTGGTGCACTGCGGTCCGATGAACCAACGAGGAAGGACTGAAAGAGGTCTGGTGTGGGGCCACAGAACTCGCCAAATCAATTGCTCGCCAAATCAAAGCACATCAACGGCTCGTGGCTTTGCACCCTTTGATCAACATGGAAGGAAAGGCAACATTCAGGCCATCCCTAGTAGGAACATGTTGATTTTCTATGACCTTTCTCCTTTTCCATCAGCCTGAGTGCCTTTTTAAATCTATTTAAGGGCAACCAGCTTGACCCGGGGTCGACCCTGTCGAGTCGGCGGGCGAGACACACCACAAAGACCCCAGAACTCAGGGGTTGATGCCCCACACTCCATCTACAACTCGCTGGAGCCGCTGGGGGCTCCTATCATTCCAGGCGACGAAAAAAACAGCCAAGGCCTTGAGAAAAATCAGCCAAGTCCTGGCTACGCTACACACGCTACACAGCTTAAACTCATCTGAAATTCAACAGCTGCAAGCCAAGCCATTTCCACGGGAAAGATTGAAGATATCCAAAGGAGAAGCCCGTGTTGCACTTCCACAGATCATTCAAGTGGTATGCGAGAATGAAATCTAACTTCCAACGAGCACCGCATGGTTTTCGAATTCATTGGTGATACTGGTGGTTTTATAAAGGCCAGGCGGTCTGCATTCCTATGAGACAACCTTCTGCTCGAGAGGTGCAAACGTCCAAACTACCACCGAAATACCACCGAAACTGCAGTTCACAATTCGGTGTTTCTTAAACTTGGGGATCCCAAAGCCACTAATTTAGTGGCCATTTTGGGCCAGCCATTGGGAGTTACACATAGTGCCAGTCCTGAGAATCTTCGGGTGTGTTCCAGAAGTAGTGCACCTCGGGCGTTTCCCTGAAGATTTCGCCACACACAGCGTGATAAGGGTCCTGGGCTCGAGCGGCTCGACGTGGAGAGAACTCACCCCAGGACGGGGGAAAAACATGGAAAAACCACCAACCAAAGCATGATTTTTTTCCCATTCGATTCCCATATTTGATGGTTAAATCACGTGAAAAATGCCCATGTGTGTTTGTAAATCCCCTATGAATCCCTATGATAGCTTGTCAAAGCACCAAGTTTCGGAGTTCCTTGTTCAATTTTTTGGTCGGGCTTCTGCAGATCAAAGGTGGCTATCTACATGGATCAGGACTCACAGGTGGAGATGTGTGATGACATTCTTGGGATCTTGATCCATTTATCCAGTTGTTCGTGGTGTTCAAGGATAACTCACCCATCCAAAATGGGAAAACTGCGCCAGTCTCTGGACAGTTCAAAGGCACGATTTTGCGGCCACTCGCAAACCTCAATAGATCGCAAGAGCTGAACCGCAACGCGTCACCAGACACACAAACAATGTCACCAAGCTGGGGAAACAGAGGGAACTCAAACAGGACAGACTCGTGGACACTGTATCTCCACAAGTCATGCAAGCTTCTACTAAAGCTATAGGATAAGCTATGCTGTCGCCATATCCTATCTCTGCTTCCAGATTTACAGGTCATGGCTCATTTACCAGGTGAAAAACCATCGCGGTGTCCTCCGAAATCTGTTTATTGACCCAATGACATGATGTAGTGGGCGAAAAGAATGCACATCATTTAACTCATCTAGAACCAACAACGAGAATGTGACCTATAATAACATATTGATATTACACTAGTTACATGGGCGCGTCATATGCAGCAAGTTGCGCAGCTCATCTTAACGTCATTGACTTTAGCCTCCAGTAGTCAAATATGGCTTGCCGGAACATCCACCATCTGCGGATGTTTCTTTTTCCCCCCTTGAACCTGGAAATCATAATAAACCATATTAAACCATAATAAGCCATAGAATCCCATAGAAAACCCCATGTTCATCACAGTTTTCAACACACCCAGCCATGTTTCGCACCAGGCAACTCAGCCAACCTGGGACCATTGCTGGCTAAATGCTCCACCAACAAACCACGTGAGGTCCGTTCCCCCGGAGTCCATCGCACCTCGGGGTCAACCCGGGCCCCGGGGCTAGGTCTGGATGGTTCATTAGTGGCCAACTCAGGTGAGATTGCCGATGCAATGGAACCAATTTATATATATATATATAACAAAGATAGTAATAATAATAGTAATAATAATATAAATAAGTATATAATAAATATGTGTAAGATTTCCCTGGGTGTCCGAAAAATGAAAGTGCCAATGGTGTCCATCTACTCATTTCCAAGATGTTTGTCCAAACAGAACAAGATGAAGAAGTGGAAACAACCTCTGACTATTCCTAACAATTAACTTGGTCATTAATCAACCAGCCATTTGGGGATAAATTTCACAACACTCTCTTGGGGATGGTCCATGGCATTGGGTTTACCCTCTGTTAAACTGCCACATAACCATGGAAAATCACCATTTTTAATGGATAAATCAACTATTTCTATGGCCATGTTCAATAGTTTTTTGTTTGTTATAACCAGAGGGTACCACTGAAAATCTCTGGCCATCCATCCCCATCCATCGCCGCGCTGCCCGGCAGCGGCAATTCGTGAGCGCCGCGAAGTAGCCCCGCTGCACATGCAATCCCAAGACGAAGCCGCCTGCCTGGGCATCGCGGCCGCAGAGAAGCCCCGAGTCAGGTTCGATGCCTCAGCCCGAATCAAGGAGAACCAACCGGCACCAGCAAACTCGGAAAAAAACAAAAGCAAAACCGATAAACCATAGATAAAACACAGAAATTATGGCAGTAGACCAACAAACATGGTGCAAACACAAGTAACATGTTGGCTCAAATGCGTTCATGCAAAGCCATTGCTTCCAGGCACCATCCTCCAGAGTGGGTCGGTCACGTTCTTCATCTCGATTATGGGCACAGATGAAGGGAAAGGCAGGATGGCACTGCAAAGCAACCACCAAAATGCACATGGCCAGAGCGGCCGCTACGCTGGCATTGCGCGTTCAGGATATGTCCAGAAAAATTATGACTGATGGGTGGTGGAGCCACTCCTGGAAAATATGGTTATCATTGGGGGTCATTTAGGTTGGACATAAAACATACAAAATAGTTAAAACGACCAACCACTTGTGAAACAGCTGCAATAAAATGCTGTGATGCACATGCTGTGATGCACATGCTGTGCCGACATCGTGAGCCAGTCTCAAGCTAGAGAAAAAGGATAATGTGGTGTCTGAAGCGCCCCTCAAGCAAAGAACTGCTGGTCCAAATTGGGAAAGAAACAACTGGGATGGTCGCCTACATGTTTCCTTAGCAGTTCCATCTCACTAACTTTTGTGCCATTTCCGATGTTTGTTGCATTCGGTTTTTTAAGGAGCGCACGGGCCAAACATCTGCCGCCAAGCTGTTCAATTTACAGCTTGGATGTGGCAGTTGGAAAGTGGCACCTAAGTGTAGGGTTTGTTCCCTGGAAAACTTACGGTTCCCGCGATGCATCTCTATCTCTCTCTCTCTATCTCTCTCTCTCTCTCTCTCTCTCTCCCTCCATGTATATATATAGTATGCGCGAAACAGTTTCAGGTTTTGAAACAGTAGCCATACATGGGATAGTGGGTTCCATACCTAGGGTAGGAATACCTACAGTAGTGTGGAAAACCCAATATAATCACACACCTACCATTTGGACATGATATTTACCACCCCTGTACGGTAACATTGGGATGCTTTATAGCTGGGTTTACCACATTAATACCTTCACTTATAGGACCCCTGCATGATCTGCTGGATTTACATCTCTTTGTATCGGGGACCTACCATTCTCTCGCATTATTTGGTGAACAAATATTGACTGATATCAAATCTAGGACTTCATTATGTCGAACCGATGCTGAAATCCGTGTATTTCATGGTTACATGCACTTGTTGTATTGTTAAATTCACATGTTTCATCTTTAAACTCATGTGTTCATGGCAACATCATGTTCAATGCTTAAAACTAGTTAAGACCCAATTTATGATGGTATAAGCCTGTGTGCATCCAATTTGTTCATAACACAATCGCCAGTTGTTTCATGGTTGCCTCATGTAAACACACAACAAATATGGAACATCCATCATTCGATGGTCTTAACAGCTATAAACCAGGATTGATCGGGCATGTCCCTCATTTTCGGGATGATGTTCCGAACTATAAACCTCGATTTCTAGGAGATTCCATGGATATTAGAAATGATTTCCCTAATGCAAAACCTCATGTTCCATCATCTTCCAAGGATTTCCAGCAATTTCCCATGATTTTCCATGGATTTCCTATGAATTTCCCATGAATTTCCCATCAATTTCCATGGATGTCCATTCATTTTGCAAGGGAAAGCCACGGATTTCCCCAGTGCTCCCCGTTTCGCCCCGCGGTCTCCGCCTTCTCCGCCGCCGCCTTGGCCGCCTCCGCGCGGGGCGGCAGAGCGCCCGTGAGGTCCGTGGCGAAGGTGGCACCGGCAATGGAGGCCCTGAGGCGTGAAAATGATCCACCAAAGAGTCATGGTATATTAATTCAATGGGTTGGATTAAGGGAAAATTTACAGGAAACCATGTTTTTTACCATTAAATATGGCGTTTTCCTGTAAATTTTCCCTAAACCAATCCATTGATTAATGGTATATTAATGGCTCATGAATGGCTCATGGATGGTTAATGAATGGCGTATTGATGGTTACTATGGTTGATTGATGGTATATTGATGTTCTATTTATTGTCTATTTATGTTCTATTTACGGTATATTTATGGTTGGTTAATGGTATAATGATGGTATATTGATGTTCTAGTGATGGTAGAGTGATGGTTGAGTAATGGTCTATTGGTGGTTAACTATACCAGATATTAACAAATATTAAGTATTAATGGCCAATGGTATAGGAATGGTTGATTAATGGTATATTGATGGTATATTAATGGCTGGTTCATTGTTAAGGAATGGTATAGTAACAGTGGTTAACAATTTAATGGTTATAGTGGCAACTATATTAACAGTGGTTACTTTGGTTGATTGTTGACTGATGATACATGAATGGTATATTTTCATGGTAACTGGATGATTAGAGGAGCTCCCAAAAATGAATCGAACTATTTTTGGCTCTCATATTTGATCAATGGTATAGTAATGGTTGATTAATGGTATATTGATGGTATATTAATGGCTGATTTATTGTTAAGGAATGGTATAGTAACAGTGGTTAACTATTTAACGGTTATAGTGGCAACTATATTAACAGTGACTACTATGGTTGATTGATGGTGCATTGATGGTATATGAAAGGTTGATTCATGGTCTATTGATTGTATACTAATGGTCTATTGATGGCATATTAATTGCTGATTCAGTGTTAAGGTTGACTGATGGTTAAGTTGATTAATGGTATATTAATGGCATATTAATGGCTCATGAATGGTTCATGGATGGTTACTATGGTTGATTGATGGTATATTGATGGTATATTAATGGTTGACTATGTATATTAACAGCAGTTAGCTATTGAGAAAGTAATGGTTGATGGCTAACGAATGGTGAATGGTTAAATATGTACATGAACATTGGTTAACTATTGAGAAAGTAGTGGTTGATGGCTAGCAAATGGTGAATGGTTAAGAAATGGATATCATTTCATTATTCAATGTTTAAGGTTGGTTGATGGGTAACTATTGGTTAAGTACTGGTTGATTAATGGGCGAGTGATGCTTAATGAATGGTTGATTGATGATTACCCTCTATATAAGTGTGTATATATATATATATATATGTGTGTGTGGACATACGGGTGCGTTGGTTACTATGGTTACTATATGTTACTATGTCTAATCAATGGTTGATGAATGGTTGAATAATGGTATATCCATGGTCAAGTAATGACTGTCTATTGGTTAAGCAATGGTTCGCACCTATAGACATATAGATAGATAGATGGATAAATAAATAAATAGAAAGATAATGATAGATATATAATCATACATGTTTACTATGTTTACTTTGGTTAATTAACATACATGGTCATCGTATCAAGCAATGTGTGGTTGACATGGCAATAGCAGTGATCAACTGTTGAGAAATAAATGGTTGGTTAATGGATAAGTGATGGCTAATGAAAGGTTAATTAATGGTCAATCAGCAGGTCGGTAATGATTAACTTGTGGTAAAATAATGGCATACAGGCATACACCGTTCTTGCAGTTAGTTTGCTCCTTGCTTTATTAACCGCATGCATATATATATATACACATACTGTATGTCATAATTATACATCATTGTAGTTCATTCTGGTTAAATATGATCAAATTGTGTGGCGCCCAACCATCAGAAGAAATCAGATAAAAACAAACACGAGAAACAGTAAAAACATGCAGAAAAAAGGATTTCATGGTTAACAACTACCCATTGTCAGCATCCATAATATTTTTGTAGTTCATCAATCTAACAACGGGTATAATGGTTATCATGGTTATAATGGTTAGTAGTGGTTAACCATACCTGGGGTGTATCCCGTGTAGTATCCGTTGGTTATAACCTACTTAGTACATGGGGGCAGGCCCGATATATGACTACAACCCAGTAATAGCAATAAACAATAGCAATTATTCCTAGTTTTGAAGTTCAGCAATTCAACAATGGATCATTAATCTCAACGGTAAATATCAGTGGTGATTCACGTTGTCCTCTGCTAATCCAACATGGCTAGCTGGGAAATCCGAACTACATGAGCATGTAAATGGTAAAATCATGAAAGTAAAAGTTGTTCTTTTTCAGCAAGCCATGTTTCGTTAGCAAAGGGATCATGATCCACAATTTATGGGTGTGTCTGACATGGTGCATGCAATAGCAATTTGAGCAGCACAAATGTGATTATATACTATACCTTATGTAACCCTGAAATTTTGTTTTTGACCCTTTTAATTTAAGACAAACCTACGTCATATTTGTTATCGGTTGCAATCAATATTACTACTGCTTTACTCACCAAATAAATATTCTTTCTTTATCAGCCAATCATCACCGGTGTACATTTTGATGTGGCCGCTACATCAATTGCATGATTTCATTCCCGGATTTGGCAAGTCTTGTACTAATCTAATAATTTTTTGGGCCCCAGTTGAAGAAAGAATCTGTGGGGCATTAAGTATGTTTTAGCGATCGGCGCAATCCGGGGCCTAATTCATTATGGCTATATAACCCCGGCGCTAACGGCGACAATTCTGCTTGGCATAAATTATATATCATTCCGCCATTTAGGGAAAAGTCTGGCTATGAGCCTGCCCGAACTTCAGGATTACCAGAAGAATCAATCATTCATGGTGTATTTATACCATTCCTACTTTGGATGGTATACAGGGTAAAAGTGCATATAATTACACCATAACTATATCATACTTGCAGGTATTGACGTCTGGCCATTGTCCCAGCCCAGGTTCTGCGCCTGTGTCCCGCGTGCAATTCTGAATGCCATCTTTCTCCAAGAGATATGTTGTGCTATTTTATGGTTCATACTATCCTTCCAGCTCATATCTCTTTTTCTTTGATACCCCTGTTCAAGAAGCCAATCGTGGTGTATTTATTTTTGTAGTTATAGAATTTACAAAAACCACCACTTTTCCTGTTCGTTTTTGTGAAGCCACATCCTTACCCCCTTGTCATCCCTGGGTCCCCGCACTCTCGGGCCTGCCAAGGATGCTATGGGAATCCGCTGGGGGCCCTGGGTTTTTTTCAACGGGTGACTCTCCAACAAACTGACCTGGCAGTGGAAAGTCACACACTTATACTACAATTGTTTGTGCATTATAGATACAAATAGAAACATCCATTTATTTATAGTTATTAAAGATATAAATATAGGTATAGATATAGGTATGGAGATATGGAGATATGTATATGTAAATAATATATATATTGGCACGTGTATTTATGTATATATATATATATATGTATATTATTAATATTCTTAATATTATTAGTAGTATCGTTTTGGATGAATAATAACTGGATCAACCAGCTAATTTGAAGCTATTGTGGGAGAAATTCTCTGAACAAAAACCACCATTACAGTGACGTCACAATGCGGTCGTTATACTTTGCCCAGGTAAGTACAGTATACTTATATACATATATGTACTATACATAAATAGGCTGGTATAGAAACTATCTCCCCGTTAAAGCATAAACCTAGCCAGTGAGACCAGTATGAAATCATGCATTGCAAAAGGCACAAACCAGCGAAAAAGTCAATCACATAGAATCTCGCATCATATCCCTAAGTATGTCACTATTAACCAGTCTCAATTTCATCAAGTTATACTTTTCGCTGGAATTAAAACCCATTATACGATACCGGTTATATCCCATATGATCTTGTAGCTTTTTAGGTCCTATATGGTCCTATGTTTTTCCAACTATATCCCTGTAAAGTATCCTAAGTATATATATATATATATAACTATATCCCTGTGGTGAATTCTATCCATTTCTATCCCGAAGTATATCCCTATAGTGGTGTCTCATGGTCATTCTTTGTTAGTCCACATGACATGAATAATTCATCTTTTGCTGGTGATGTTGATTTTCCTATAGCAAAAAAAATAATGTGATCCCCCAAATCATCATAAATGGGTGGTATAAACCATCTAAAATGGTGTGGTTTATGATTGTTTTACCCACATTAAAGGATTCAACTACATCTCCAAGGTCTGTGATGCCCTATGATACTCCCAAGACACACCACATGGTAATCGCAACCCGGATCCGCAACCTGCTCACGCTCGGGATAGCCCCGATCCATGGCTGCACTCTTGGCCGCTTGTGCCGCTGCCAACACCGCCTCTTCCATACCTGGGAGGTACACTTTTTTCCCCCAACATGTGTATCTTTTATAGGGAAAATGATGAGAAACGATTGGATTTTATGATAACTTAAAAATTATTGGATGTTGAGGGAAAATGATGAGAAACTAGCTGATTTCGGGAGGAAACTGAGTAGACAAAGAGGTACAATGACTTGTTAACGGTGGCTATCATTGACCTACAATGGCCTGGAGCAATTCTGGTGAATCTGGACTTTGTAAAGCAGAAAATAATATAGATAAATCATAAATCATCACAAGTCCATGGAAAATATGAAGTGAAAGTAGATTTAATGCAGGGACAATTTTGTAAAAATTGGTGTGTGTGTGTGTGCACATGTATATATATATGCATCTGACATGCAGGCAGCGCAAGCGGGGATGCCGTAGAAGGTATGGGATGCCGTAGAAGGTATGGCAGTTGGGACACTCAACCATCCATTATTTACTTGAACCAGAACACGAGGGAACAACGAACATCATATGCATCTTAACCCCCGTGGACGGAAATCTATATCTAGCTGAGAAAATGAAATCGTATATATATATATGCATATAGTTCACCAAGATCTTGCGTAAAAGTGCTTCAGCCAAACCATAAACTAAGGAAATCAGAGTATTGTTGAGAGCATGACCTATACCCACATTGGGTAGTGATGCAGTGATGCGACCCCCAGCATCACTAAACCCTGCTGTCACCCTTCACTTCCGCCCTTGACATGCATTAGTCTAAGTTAACAAATGGTAAATGTGACACCCTAAGGCCGTGAACAAGTTCTTGTCCACATGCTTACGAATGACCAACCAGCCTATGTAATTATATATATACACCTTCTAAGCCATAACAACCCGGTTTTTCATACAATTACCAAGTTAATCCCTTATACAGAACTTATACATATGTGATAACCAGGTTCTACCAGCATCTCCTGGAAAAAAAGGCAGTGTTTCTGCTCCCAAGGTATACATACAATTAACCCATACATAGGTAACAAGTGAATATGCACCATCAAACCAGGTCGGCCAGTCACCCACTTAGTTGCCATCAAAAATCACCGCAGCAGTCAGCATCTCACTTAAGTGCAGCCGGTTGCTGCCACTAAGCTTGTTTCAGCTGATGATTTTCAGAGGATGGGCAACGTAAGGCTAAGGGTCAATATAAATACTCTCTAAAGTACCCTCTGGTAATTTAACATAGCTATTGAAAATGGCCCATTTATAGTTGATTTACCTATTAAAGATGGTGATTTTCCATAGCGAATTGTTTGTTTACCAGAGGGTAATCTAGTCGGAAAACTCTAATTCCTAGGTGAAAACTCAGCTGAACTGGCAGTATGGATCATCACACGCAGCACCCATCTCACTGTGTGGTTGACTACAGTAATCTGTATCCGTATGGTTATGGACCATAACAATATCCAAGAACATCAATACACCAAATAGTACAACTTGAATAACCCCCTATAGCTCATAACCAATCAAGAGGGGGTAGGGGTAGGACTTCAAATGCCTTATGCAAACTTCTTGCGCCCTGTGGTAATTTCAAAATTTTCTATGGAAAATCACCAATTTCATTAGTTCGATGATTTACCTACCCTCCAGCAATCATACGTGGACGCGGCGAAAATTCTCTATCACAAGTGGGATTTTCATGGGATTTTATCATCTATTTCAAAAGGTGATTCTTTATTGAAATTCTCCCATTCTGTGGATGGAAGAAATCCTGCACCACCAAAAGGATGGTTGAAACCCTAAAAAAAATAATGGGATAAACCACATATCAACTGGTGCGGGATTTCGCAACCATCCACCGTATGTCCCCATAAAACACTGGAAATCCGCCGAGCCACTCACGCCATCGGCTTCAGCGTCTTGTCCCGCCTTCCGGGCGATTTCCAGGATATCCTGCGAGGCAGATCTCCAGGGGCCTTCGAGGTTTTAATATGGTCTTGATGGGACAATCATCTAGAAAAAAAGATGGTTTTAACGGGACAATCATCTAGAAAAATGTGGTTTTAACGGGACAATCATCTAGAATCTGGTTTTAAATGGGACAATCATCTAGAAAAATGTGGTTTTAACGGGACAATCATCTAGAAAAATATGGTTTTAAATGGGCAAATCATCTAGAAAAACATGTGTTTAATGGGACAATCATCTAGAAAAACATATGATTTTAAATGGGACAACCATCTAGAAAAATATGGTTTTAATGGGACAATCATCTAGAACAATGTGGTTTTAACGGGACAATCATCTAGAAAAATATGGTTTTAATGGGACAATCATCTAGAAAAATGTGGTTTTAACGGGACAATCATCTAGAAAAATATGGTTTTAAATGGGACAATCATCTGGAATGATGTGGTTTCAATGGGACAACCATCTAGAAAAGAATGGTTTTAATGGGACAATCATCATCAATCATCTAGAAAAATGTTGTTTCAATGGGAAAATAATCTATAAATCAGATTTTGAGTCGGGGAACTTTTCCATGAAAAGAACATTTTCACATGGAGAAGTTACCATGGAGCTGACCTGAGGGTATAGCTCAGGTCAATGCCGATTTTCATAGGGCGGATAATGATAATTTAATTGATGATAACTAATCATCCAGTGGAATTGACAATTGGGGCTTATTTTTAGACAAAGCTTGAAGTAGCATCTTTTTGCCTTCAACTCTGAGACCGGGGGATCAAAAACCTTGCGGGACTTGATTGCAGGGGCAGCTTTGCAAAAACAACCTACGAAGTGTGTGATATAATATGTGATATGAGTTTTTGCAGAAGATAGCCCGCCCGGTGCCTGTGGGGTTGGCTCACACCAGTTTCAGCTTCCAATTTTCATCCCAGTTTGATGGTGGCGGGGGGCCGCTTGTACAACCTTGGGGACTTGAACCTCCCAAACACAAATAGACGTGATATGACAAACAAAAAACATAAGCAGGACAAATCCGGAACGTACCGAAAAACACTAGGATGACTTGAAGCGAGAGGCTTCAAGCAACATTAGAAATGATGCAACAGCAATTCTATGTCCAATTATAGCAATCGCTATTTGCTATTCACTGTCTGTGTATGACAATGTAAATACACACATTATATATGTATATGTGTGTGTCTACATGTGTGTTTATGTGTCAATTTCAAAAAAATAACATGGGTTACTTCTGAATAGGATACCCTAGGCAAATCCATTTGGCGCGGCGACATCGACATCACTAATGATGGTACGAATCGTACGCATCGTCGGCTCGGCGGCCTTGAAATCCAAACGCGAATCCACGGTGTCTTTGGTGAAGCTTTCCTCCCACCATTCCAAGGCCTCGGCAGGCTGGAAGGCCGGCAGATGGGCCGAGATTTTCGGCACTTATTCAATATATACAATATCGATCGTGTAGCTTGTTTGAAGGAGAAGAACACTTATACATATATATATATATATGTGTGTGTGTGTTCTTTTTGGTACTACAGTATCTCAATCTATCTCAATACTTTATCGTAACATATGGTTGTTTCTCATAAAATGAGGATCAACAACACAGCCACAGGCCCACGTTTAAATCACATTTTGCTACCATGCGGTGGGGAAACTCTATATCTCCAACTGGCTCCCTGCAGAATATGGATAGCCCTCCAACTGGATCATTTTAGATCCCTCCTGGTTGGAGAATCGTTCTGCGAATCGCAACTGGTAACCATATATAATATATTATAATCTATAATCATGTGTTTTTTGCGGGAGAGCCCCAGTGAATTGGGACATCCTGGGGTAACCACTTTATAACTTGTAACATCTAACCACTGAAGAGTTGGCCCCCAAAGGACCCCTTAACGCTCCAAGGCGCAGCCGCTTCCCCCGTAGCTGCCCACTGAGCCTGCCGCCAAAATTGCCATGACTTCGATGAGTTAGGAAACCTCCATATAATGGTTAATATTGGTAGTTGATGGTTATGAATGGTGATGAATGGATCTAAATTGTATGTTCATTACTTTTGAAAACATGCAACCTAACACTGCCAGCTCTAACATCATTTCTTTGTTGTGATAAAGCACATGCCAATGTTTTTCTTTGGGTTTTGCAAGCTGGCAATTTCATGTATTTTTTGCCAACGTTGAGTGAGCCATCAATCATTCGGGACCAGCCCAGCAAGCCTTGATATACTATTAGCTCAACTGGATCTGCACTTTATCCGATCTCTACCCCAATTGTTCTTCAAGCAGCAACCACATACCTATCAGGGTAAACATACCAAAGATGTGGAAAACCCACAGTATCCCTCGAAAAAAACATCTACAAATCATGGCTTTTCCACATCTATCTTCCATAAACAGGGCTCATCTCAATCCCAAGCAGCCTGGGACCACAAATTCGAAGCATGGCCTGGACCTCTTCAGGTTTCTTGTACAGCTCTGCCACTTTGTGCACAGCCGTGCCAACAGCCGTATACACCTCCTGGTGGGTCGAATCCCCATGAAAATTCTCGAAACGTTGGAGGTTTGGGCACTCAAGATGTAACGCAGCTAACCTCGCATGATTGGGTCATGGTGCTTAGCACTGTCATCATCTGATCAAACATCTGACCTGAAATCGTGATCATGGAGGTCTGCCAGTCTCTGACAGTCTAAGAGGAAGAAGCAAAACTGGATTCCTTGACATGAAAAGACATGACATATAGGGGTATATGAAGTCATATACATTACCAGTAATTCACGAAGCTGAACATGACTGTTTTCATACGCCGGGGATGATTCCCCTTTCTAACCATCATTCCAGTGACATCACATTGAGGCCAATATATTTCATCCAGAGATACATTGCCCATTTTCGTATATGTCAAAACTTAGCACATGGAGCTGTGGATACCTTTCGTGACACGTTTTCTTACCAAACCTATGACTGAAATGTTGGTCTCTATCAAATTCAGGTTCCGCAATCAAACAACTGCCGGGCTGCAAAATCGGTCAAATAACGCTGACCAGTTTCCAATTTGTCTTCTACAATGTCTCAAAGATGCATGTCCATCGAAAAGAATCCGTTTAGGTCGTCGATCTTCCGTTTCCTACCGATTATGAGTGTTGTTAAATATTCACCAACCATGTTCCATCATTTTCCCATTTCCAAGTTCAACCTAGGATGGATTCCAGCATGCTTCCACGTTTTTTCCATGTGTTCACCATGTCTAAAACATATCAAAAACCATAGTTAAACAGTCTGAAAAAAAAACATGATATGACAAACATATCATCAACCAATATTAGTTTTATCCAAAAACTAATCCAAAATCCATGATAAAATCATCCTAAATCTCTGTTGGTGAAATCCCCCTTTGGGTTTTTGCTGAAGTTCAATCCCCATGGGAAAACCCCTGGGATCAACGGCCGCGCCTTCTTGGTGCCGCCCGCCAAGGCCACCACCAAGGCGCCCTCCTCCGAGGCGATGACCAGTTTTCTGCGCGGCGGAAGACGGAACGCGTCCTTGCATTTTTCCTGTTTTCAAGGGATGTGGTTTTATACATTTGCATTACTATTTATACTATATTTAAATAGTATATACTGTAAACTATTTATATATACATTTTGATTTGTGTTTTGTGGGTTTATACTATGTATATCTATATATACTGGTTGGTGGTTGACCTACCCCTCTGAAAAATGATGGAGTTCGTCGGTTGAGGGATGCTTATTCCCAATATAGTAGGCGCAGATGACACGGGACTTTGCGGCCGATTTAGCCGAGGTTTTTTGGCACATGACATGGGATTTATGTATCGATTTTGTTAATTTTTTTTTAACCCATGACATGGGAGTTATGCGCCGACCTAACGAGCAAAAAAAAATCATGTTTTTTTGACAGATGACATGGGAATAGGTGATCAAATTTAGACAAGGAGGTGAATGGATTCATGTGACTTTGGAATATTCAAACTGCTGACGTATAATTTTGGATTAGTCTAACTGCTAGCAGGTAGTCATGTTTTGCATCTTTTTGGTGCCCAAACAATTGCAGAGGTCCCATGTCATGTGATTTTTTCCGGGGCACTTTACAGATGACACTGGACTTATGCATTGCTCTGTTTTTTTTTACTTTGCAAATGACATGGGAGTTTGTTTTTTTTTGGGTATGTCCGACAACCCCCATGTCATCTGCAGGTACTATATATGGAAAAAAGAAGTTCCAAACCACCAACCAGTCATGTATATGTATATATATATGTGTATGTATGTATGTATGTATGTATGTATGTATGTATGTATGTATGTATGTATGTATGTATGTATGTCCGTCCGTCCGTAGGTAGGTAGGTAGGTAGGTAGGCAGGTAGGTAGGTAGGTAGGTAGGTATGTATGTGTGTATATGTATAAATGCATGCATATATGTATGTATGTCTCTGTGTGTGTGTATGTATGTGTGTTATGGTTGTATTTATATATATATACATATATATATATCATGATATTGGCACATTCTGTATACTATCTACATTAGCAATCATTATCCGGAGATACGGTTGAACGATAATAACTTCAGATTATTAGTGATATGTCAATTTATGGGTTTGCTGGCCACATGTTACATAACAGATATCTTAGCATCATAATATGTATAGTGTATCATTGGTATTACCAAGGGCATGCCTTTGCATAAACATTAGACTAACTATCTACCTTTATAGTAGGACTTAGTGAAATATATGTGATGAGGGGTCTACCAGCATTGTGAAGGGTTGACCATCATAAGAACTGGTAATGATGGCATGGGAGAGTCACTCGTGTTTAAACAAATAATCACTATCTGCATGAGGAACCACATATGCGTATGTATATACATAGTCTAGTGTAGTGGTAAAGAGTGGTGCGGGGGATTAACCATCACAAACCTGCTAGATATGATAGATAATGATGGTATCATGGGTACCTGTCATGCAACTGGCTCCATAAGTGTCTCAAAAGAATATTTATACTATATTCTCGTAATGTCAATGATACTCCTAACAATGTTGTTAAAATATGGTTTAAAATGCTATAAATAAAAATCAAAAACATCAACATCATCACAATTGCTTTCTGCGAGATTCAGGATCGTGTAAGGCTGGCATCCAAGCATTTTCTGGTGGAAGTTTCTGGTGCTTGGTGTAACTCTACGGTATCTTAACAAATCTTATATAGCCTATTTGTTTAAGTGACTCTTGACAGAGTTTGCCACTGTATGTGGTCGTAAAATTTGCATTTTTGTGGAGATATTCCCTTACATTGGCCAGCATTAGTCACCATTATTAATTACCATCACCATCAATCATTATTGATCACCGTTACAGTAATCATTCATTGCTAGTCACCATTAATCACTTCCAACCATTCAATCACCATTAATCACCATTCATCACCATCAAATCACATTAAATCACCCATAAACTTGCCATACACTTGCCATAAACTGCACCAAGCGTCTGCTCTTCTGTCAATCCATTCCCTGGCACCGTGTCAGCGGCATCCAAGGCCATCCGTACAGCATAGTCGCAACGGTCTTGGACCTAGGCCCAACTGAAGAGACAGGTTCAAATCAATCAAACTGCGGTTTTTGGGTCGTCCGAAAATATGGTACCCCGTGGTGCCCCCGTGCATCATAGCAAGTGTCTTAAAATGCCCATGAGCTGTCACCAAGCTCACTTGCAACCTTCAACCCGGCAAGGAGAAACTACAACCGTATGTTTATCTGGTAACAACTGCCGGGGGCCCAGCAAGACATGGAATCCAACGTGTTGACCCATGGCATTGCAGGACTGGCATGGGAATGGCGACTGGCAGTAGCCTTCCAATGAGCTGAGGAGTCTCCACATAAGCATCGTGCTTACAGTGAGATGTGACAAAGACACACAAATGCGCGCGCACACACGCAGATACATGTTTGCAGAATTGCACTCCCACAACAAGTGTGTGTGTGTGTGCGCATGTGGAATGTGGAACCATGTGGAACCAAATGTGAAACTATATGTGGAACTAACAAGAAAACTGTTATTACAGATTAATTTCGGAGCGTGGGCGTCTGCATCTACGTCACGAAACGACTTGTGTCTGTGTATCTAAGTACTGTGTATCCCAAACGCATCACTGCGTAACAGAACCATAGCAATGATACAAACAAAACACACATCATTGCAAATCATTATTAATAAGTTTGCAAATGTTTGATGAGCTCGCCACCTTCTCCAAAGTCCAAAAAACCTGCCTTCTTGGAATTGTTGCAGGGGTTTATTGGAAAAAACAACAATAAAATAAATTATAGATTCCCCAAATGGTGGATTGTCCATTGGAAAAAACGCATTAAACAAACATCACTAACTCAAAAAAAAACGATTAAGTGTTACTGTGTTTTAAGACATAACTTACTGTTAATTTTAACGCAAAATATGTTCAAACATAATTCAGTGTTAATCTTAAAACATCAATGTTTTCAAACATGATTCAAGGTTAATCTTAACACATAGATAATCATTCCCATCACTTAAAGAATCACCAAGATTTCAGTGAACACTTCAGTCAGCAGTCACCATCTGTATCCAAGAGGCGACTTCATCCCTGGACTTGGAAAAAACTCCAGCAATGGAACCCACCGCATACATGGCCTGCTTTGAAAAGGCCGGATGCCAAAAATTGCCAAGAAACAGTGGACTTGTTCCGCAATTTTAGGTTTTTTTCCACTTTCCATTACGCGATGTCTAGTGAACATTCCGGCACGTCTGGGGTAAATTGCATCAGATCTGGTTAAAAAAACACGGATCAAATCTGGGAGTTGATCTGGTCCTCCTCTGGAGTCCAACCACAACACCTTCGCTATCTGCTCTATCAACTGCCAACCACGTTATCATTTCTGGTCCGACTTCGTACAACTACGTTGTTATCTTTTCTATCAGCTTCCAACTATGTTTCTGATGTCTCTTACTGGCACAGTGACCAAACCTTGGCGCAGAAAAAAAAAACGTTTTCATGTGCCAAAACCATGGCCCCACTGTCACTTTGTGAAATGACCCACCAAAAATCTAGTACCCTTCTGGGGGATGAAATGTCCATATTTGATGGCCAGCGCACAGAAAAACAATAAAACCAATGAAATTGACACGCAAACTTGACAAAAAGACATGAAATCCAGTGCAAAACGCCAAATGACACTGGATCCACAAACATCAAAAGGGCAACGCCGCCACGTTCAATTACCCACCCGGCGGGATGATTAACCATTACTAATCATCAGTAACCATTATTCATCATCAGTAACTAACCGTCATTAACCACTATATACCATCATTATGAACCATTTCTATGCCATTATTAACGAATATTAACCATTACCGACCATTACCAACCAGTACCAGCCACCATTAGCCATTATCAACAATTATTAACCATGATTAATCATCAGTAACCATTCTTAATCATCAGTAACCATTCTTAATCATCAGTAACTAACCATCATTAACCACTATATACCGTCATTGGTGACAAGAATCCCCCTTCCCCCAGCGCCTGTTGCGCTTGGATGTCCACCGTGTGATTCACCGCCGCAAAGTTGGCCGCCGCCTGGGCCGCAGCGGCCAGTTGAGGCGTCACACCTGGCGGAGGCTAGCGTTTTTTCGTAGGAAAAAATTGGGAATTCACATGGATTAACCAACCAAAAATGGTGATAACTTGGGCATTCACATGGATTAACCAACCAAAAAATGGTGATAATTGGAGGTTCACATGGATTAACCAACCAAAAATTGTGATAATTGGGGATTAACATTGATTAATCAGCCAAAAGTGATGATGGAACCAGCCAAAAAAAAAGGTGATGGAACCAACAGAAATGATGGTTTAACCAAGCAGAAACGATGCTTTAACCAACAGAGACCAAAATAATGGTTTTAAGTAACAAAAATGGTGATGTAAGCAACAAGAATAATGTTATAATGTGGAAATAATGGGATATTTGGTGGTGTTACATTCACAGTGGTTTGTGGGCGGGTATTTAAGATTGGGTGGGTGGGGCATAAGGACCTTTGGATAATTGTGTTGGTTGGTGTTTTTGTTCCTGTAGGATGGGGTTGAAACTGGGATGCAACGGAGTTTCTCATTCATTTGGCTGCCACCCGAAGCTGCAAAAGTGGATTGTCTGTGAAAATAAGTAAAGGCTCAGGACCGACTCTACCGAAATCATACGGATGGGTAAGCAGTATATCAGCATACATTACTAGGAACAAAGTGCAACAGTGAACAGCCTGGGAACAAAAGCCTCAATGTGGGCAAATTGGATTTACTCAAGCTGGTTCAACGACTGCAATTAACACGTAAATACGTGGGACCAAACATTGCAACAATGGGAAAACACATGAATATTTCCGCCGCATAAGCGTGGACAAATTGGGCTAGAACAAGTCTTCACCTGGGGTTCCCTGCCCGAAATTTATGGCCTTACTATGTAGATATATATTTACATATAATTTTATTTGTATATATATATATGTACATTTTAGAAGTATGTATACCCCAGCAAATTCATATAATCTTATCATTGTTATTATACATGTCTCTAAAATACGATAAATATACTATGTATACATACATATCCCACGTACTTGTACCCGCATACATGCATATCCCACATACCCCGTACTTGTGGGTTTGTCTGGAAATAGGGTAGAACAGGATCCACGGTTGTTTCTTCTTTTTACTATATTGAATAACAATTTCTATCGGTACCATTCGGTACCTGTACCCTCCGGTAATCAAACATGGCAATGGAAAATTTCCCTTTTATATTTGATTGGCCCCTTAAAGCTTCCATCTATAATGGAGGTACGGGCCCTCGAGGGCCCTGATACGGACCCTTACGGGCCCACCTACGGACCTCTACGGGCCCACGGGCCTACGGGTCTGCGGGCCCACGAGCCCACTACGGACGTACGGGCCCACGGGCCTACAGGCCTACGGGCCCACCCGGACATGACATGGACGGAGCCCGGAAAGAGAGGGGCGCACGAGATCTTACAATATAAGATCAAGGGAGCGTGCAAATGAAAATGATGAGGATGATGATGATGATGGTGGTGGTGATGATGATGATGACTTTGACGATGATGATGCTGATGCTGAGGATGATGGTGATGTTGAGGATGATAACGTTGAGGGGGATGACGAGAAGGATGATAATGCGAATGTTGCGGAAGATGAGGGGGAGGTTGATGATGTTGAGAATGATGAGGTCAAGGGAGTGGAAGATGATGATGTTGAGAATATATGAGAATATGGTGTTGGGGAGGGGGAGGATGAAGATAATGATGTTGAGGAGGACGACCGATCCCAAGAGCGGGATGAAAAGGATGATAATGTTGATGTTGCGGGATGAGGTGGAGGTTGATGAGACCCACACTTTGTGTGAGCCTGCACAATTGACATGCACATGGACATGTCACAAATCACAATAGCAAGTTCATGCGGAACTTTACAAGCATAAAGCCTGAGACCAGGAGGAAGCCAAACTCGCGCGGCAGACTTTCTGCGAACCCGCGCGTTCGAAATGCACATGGACATGTGAGAAGAACCGTTTTATCCAAAAAAATACAAATCAAAGGCTGCAGACCAAGAGCAAGCCAAACTCGCACCGCACGTTCCCTGCGAGCCTGCACAGTCGAAATGCACATAGACATGTCACAAGAGCAATTTTAGGGCCATTTTACATGAGACTTTACAGGAAAAGGGGCGAGAACCCAGACTAAGCACCTCGATCAAGCACCGGCCTCAACTCTTACCATAAGAACCCCTGAGTGTGGACACACTGCTTGGGGAAAAAAGGAAATCCTCCCAATTACGGCGAACATCAGCAACCAATTCGAGGCCCCAATTGGCCGTCACTTCTGGCCATGCCGCTCCGCTGGATCTTTTCTGAAATGCACCCCGACTGTGAACGTTTGGCAGCACCCCGCGGGATGAAACCAACTGTCGATATTTGACTGCATCATCATGGCAGGCAAGGGGTCGGCCCTGCTATTTGTTTATCTGCCCTGTTGATCTGCCTGATCAATCAACGTATTCAAGTTAATTTCCTGGCAACTAGCTGTCAATTCATTTCAATCAGCTGTCAATGCTGAAGATACAAAGCTCTACAGAGCACAAGTTTCAACTCACCGGGCCCAAGCTTTGCATCAACAAAAGCAAAGCAAAACTGCACAGGGGCAAAGCTTTGCAGCGCAAAGTTGCAAGCCACAGGGACAAAGAATGAACACCTACCATGATACATACAAATTATTCAAAGCTTTGCTCCTATGTGTATGGTGGAGCAAAGCTTTGCCCTTGTCCATATACGGCATGCAACCGTTTTGCTGCAAAACTTCGTCCCTGTGGCTTGCAACTTTGTGCTGCACCTGTGACTTGCACCTTTGTGCTGCAAAGCGTTGCCCCTGTACAGTTCTGCTTTGCAACTTGTGCTCCGTAGAGCTTTTTATTTTCAACATTGACAGCTGATTGAAATGAATTGACTGACAGCTAGTTACCATGAAATTTTACCACTTATTCATCCATCTACCTTTTTGTCGGCCTCTTTGCTTATCTGATTATCTCTCTGTATAGTTTTCTGCCATCGAACAGTCTTGAAATAATAAAAATAAAAGTCTGAGAAACAAGACAGGCCTACCCCATCATCTGACTTACGGGCCCCCCTCTACGGGCCCACGGGCTCGGGCCCTAACTTACGGGCGCCTGGGGCTCTTTAGGGGACAATGGCCCCTGTGGATGGTTATCTGCAGACACACCAATATAGGTGTCGCTTCAGATGTGGATACCCCCAAATCATCCAAATCATTAGACAATTTTAATGTTGAAACAACCGTGATGACTTGGGAGTTCTCCTTTTTAGTATTGAAAATCCTCGAACTAAATCGAGCTTTTAATAGGAAAACATCAAAGTCAATGGGTAATTCTCAACAACCCATGGAACTGACTGCCAAGGGTAACTCCATTAATCACCATTCATCACCAATATTAACCTATATATATATGGCTAAACTAACAATTATATGAACATATATGAACACCATTAACCACTCTTACAGAAACCGATGGACGCTATGGACACTATTCACCACTATTAACCATGGTAACTCTAGGGATCCACCAGAGATCAGGAAGCAAAGCCGATGCCAAGTGGCTGTTGCCATCTCCAGCAGAAGCCAAGGCTGCCACTCCTCCCACCACACCAGCACGGACTTGCGCCTGGAGAATTCAAGGGGTGAATAGGGTTTCTTTAAGGAATCCCATAGGAAACCATTGAAAGCTTTTTTTTGGTCATCAACTATATGTGCTATATATATATTAATATATCTAATCTATATATGTATTTTCTTTTTACTATATATAATGTTGACACCTGATTAGTAGCATGGTACTCTATTGTGGCAAACTTTTTCCTCCTTATTCAGTAACCTGCTGTTTGGTGGGGGGGGCCTCTATTGTGGCAAATGTTTTTCCAGATTTTTTTTTTAAAAATTGTTCCTAATTAATTAATTATTTTTTGAATTTATTTTTAAATTGGTTACTTAAAAATGTTTTTCTGTTTTTCATTTTTTTAAATTAAAGCTTTCAAATGCAAAGTTTTCCAAATAATTAGATGCCTTATTAAACCCTTATTAAAAAACAGCATCCAGACAATTTTTCAAGGGGGTACCTCATGAGTGGCTCAGTTACTCAATAATATGAATGTTTGGATGGTACTC
>Ga0126342_10001868_pt1 | contig 31273 bp, 29 predicted proteins | sample Cyp1metagenome_FD_92528 | JGI IMG/M metagenome (GOLD analysis project Ga0126342, IMG submission 92528) | Coral microbial communities from Lord Howe Island, Old Settlement Bay, Australia - Cyphastrea 1 metagenome | ecosystem: Host-associated > Invertebrates > Cnidaria > Coral ...
AGTGTAGAGTTAGAGGGTGGAGTGTGGAGTGCCAAGTGTGGAGTGTGGGGTGTAAAGTGTGGAGCGCAAAGTTAAGAAGTTAAGAGTGCAGGGTGTGGAGTGCAAAGTGTAGAGTGGGGGGTGCAAAGGATACCGATGTTGATGTTGCTGACGGTGACCCCGGCGGGGGAAAGCCCACGGCCAAACTGCTTGTGAAGGGGAGGGGGGGTGAGGCGGGGAGGGGAGGGAGGGAGGGGGTAGGTAACAGAGAAGTTTGTCGCGGTTGGAGATTCCAGCCCCCCCCAATACCTTGCTAAAGCAAGAGGGACTCCAGCTAGCAGAAGCTAGCTTTCATGAATAGATTTGAATAGATACGATGAGCAATTGCAGAAACCCCCTCTCTCTCTCTCTCTCCCTCGCTCTCGCTGCCCCTCTCTCTCTCTCTCCCCTTCAATTGTTTGGCTACCTACCTATCTTGTAATCCTTTGTGAAAGTTTATCGAGATCCGTCAGCACCGTTCCGCCCCTGCTTCTGTTGCTGTTTTGACTTTGGTTAACCAGATAGGTCAGATGTGACATGCATGTCAAAAAAAAGCACAGCGTGCACACATTCCTGATATGTTGATCCCAAAAGGCAAAGATACACGCCGGCAGCGCAGTCTTCTGAATGTCTTCTGATGTTAAAGAAGACGTCTTCCGATCAACCTCGAAGATCGGTCTATGGCAGACTTGAGCGCTCCAGGGTGTGTGCATGTTCAAACAAGACAGGAGTGCTACAATGACAGCGTTGGCTCCTTTGTCTTGGGCTATGCGAACCTGGAACAGAAGAGCGCTGAAATCAAAACCTATGCAACTCATTGCATTTCACATTGCAACTAATATTGCAAGTAATATTGAACTTAGATGAACTTATTATCAAGCCACATCAAGCCGCTGCCCTTTGCATCTTACTATGACATGATTCACCGCAGCTTGCCTTGGTCACAAAGGTACAGCGGCCTCTTCGGACAAGCAGCACTTTGACCGCTTCCTGTGGGGCATTCTTGACATGTTTTCGAAGCTGTCCACGAGGAAATAAAACCATTCAAATCCATTCAATCAGTTCAATCCGACTCCAACGCTGCTCACATGCCAACATTAGATGACAGGGCACTAAGACTTCACTAAGACTTCACTAAGAAACACAAAGAATGCATGCAGAATGCATGCAGACTTTCAAGTGGAACTCGCAGGCATCTCGGTCCAAACACGTCCTCAAATCTGTCTGAATCCAACGTGAGAACATGCACCAACTCACCAGATCTCACCAGCAAATCAAAATGGATTCGCCCTTCCAATCCTTTTCTTTTGCTTTGTAGTTCGAAGATCCCGGGAATTTCCACATAGCTTTATATAATTTATATATCTTTATATTATGTTCTATCTTTCTCTGCAAGCATCACCCACCGAATTCCCAATATGATCGCTCGAACATCCTGTGACAAACCCACCAGATCTCCTTGGGCCCTTCGAGCGTGGCGGGCAAGGTCTGAATCTTTGGAAAAGTGTAGTCGCCATGTTCACAATACTCCTGCACAGAAATGCACAGAATCCATACTAAGTGACTAAGTGACTTTCAGCGAGTCCAAGCACAGGCTTTGAAATGGCGGAAATTCTCAAGGATCTTAGGACCTTCTACTCACGTAACACTGACCAAACAGTGCCAGCTGCACTAGCGTGTGACAGTGATTCGGTCTATAGATGCAGATCTTGGAAGCCTTCAGAAGAGATTGACACAAATTTACCAGGTTGTCAGCACGTAAATTATAGCTTATCACTTATCACTATATGATATCAGAGTGCATTCCAATTTCATTCTGATCCTTCCCGTTGGATTCAGCAAAAATCAGCTGTCCCACAACCTGGCAGAGTCCCGCACTGGGTCCAAAAGCACCAAACATTTCATCAAGTGTGCATCTGTTTGAATAGGAGTGTAAAGTGTAAAGTGATGCAAAGATTGATCCTGAGACAATTAGTTTACTTTATTTTGCTAATGTAAACCGCAGGTTCGACTCTCTCGCCATAGTATGGTGCCCCAAAGGTGGCAGTTGTGCCTGAGACTGGATCTGAGGAATGAAAGAGATCGAAATTGAAATCAACCTCTAGCGAGAACTGAGAACTGAGAAGAGCACCGTAGACCATCCCATGTTTGAACCTCAAACCACGCAAGTATCTTTGCTCCATATCGAATCTTGCCATTGAGCTTCTGAGTTCCTTGATTGAGAGATGATACGGAAATGATACTGACACGGGTCGGAGCCAAGTGGAGCCAAGTGGAGCCAAGCGGCTCTCTCGCCAGCGCCTTTGGCGCCAGAACTTGCAGCTGTGCATTTCCTGCCTCGACATCGCACGGCATTGCACGGCATCGCACAACTTCGCAAGAGGCGAAGTCAAAATCTTTGTACTGAGCTCTTCGAGGCTCTTCGAGGTTCCGAGGTCCCCGCACTCATCCACAGCAGCACATTCCAATGCAAAGCTCTCATACCGTCGCATGTACATGTGCAACAGAAGTGCCAAATGTATCCGAGTGTAATCTAAAGGATCTGCAAAAGATGGCTTCTTCACTCACAACTTCACTGTCATCAAGGGTGCTTGGCGACTATCTTGCCACGCTCTTGGACATTGGTTGAGGGCAGAATTGAGCGAGAGAGGACGTGTTCGTACATGTTGTAAAATGTTGTAAATATGTTTTTGATCACGCATGATCATGTAGCTTCAGAATTGAAATGAATTACAGTACAATATGTCGTCTTTTACAAAGATAACGTAGCTGTTATATGCTGTCATGCAATGTTCTGCCTACTTCGCATCATCTACAAGATGACGTAGCTGACCCAGCTTCAGCTGCACCGTAGTGGAGTTTTCACTCTCTACACTGGTCAAACTGCTTTGGAGGCATAGCAGTGTGGCGAAACAAAATAATGGATGAAAGGAAATGAAAGGATATGAAAGGAAGAACGGGACAAAGCAAATTAGGCCAAGATCATACAGGATCAAAAAGGATCAAACAAGATCAACAATGTGAAACTTCGTGGCATCTCATTGCAGCAGTCTTTTCCGATTCGTGGTGAGATGTGTGAATCCTGCACAAGTCAAGCTGGTCTTCAGCTCAATTGTCAAAAGAACACTCTGGATGTGGCTTCTCTCTGTCTCTCTGACATGGCTCTTTAGACACGACTACAACATTGCATGATATGCTGAACCTTCAGCCTGTGCGATTCAGTGAAACTACCACAGCCCGTCACTCACACTTGCAGAAACACACGCAAACACAAATAATGAACTAGTGGACCTGATATGTAGACATGCCATCACATACAAGTACCATGTTGTACCTTTCGTTGCAGAGGTGGAGTGCCGAGCGAAGCAGGGAAACCGATGGCAAAGCCAAGGTTCATGCCTTTGCTGCTAACCTCTAGGAAGGCCAGTGAGACACATGCAGCCCTCAAGTGGCTTCATGAGAGCTCATGCCGGGCTGTTTTGAAGTAAGCAAAATTCAACTCAAATAGCCTAGGCCTAGACATATCTAGACTGCCTAGATGATAGATGACAGTATGATTTCATCGGCAATCGTTTGTAACCATTCCGTCATAGAAACTCCACTGCGCCGCTCCATTTCAAGCGGCAGGTCAGGAGTCTAATGTAGCACGTTTGCCTTGGACCCCCCAGAGGCAAACAATATCAAAATATATCAATCTTCCCACATTTTCTGCTGTGCAAACACGGCATCTCCAACGAAAAGCGTATCTTGAGGATAATCATTAATAATCATTAATAATCATGAATCATAATGATTCCATTGTTTGCATCGTTTCAATCCAATTTACAAAAAAAAGTGGGTTCGAGAGTGCGAGCTCGCTCGTTCGTGCCCAGGGCATGTTCTCAACCATGGACACCACTTCAAACTTAGCATAACTTGGCACAAGCCACAAATGGATACTCTGAGAACATGTGCCCCTCTCATTTTCTCTCCCCACCCAAAGAGAATCGTCGTGTCATTTGGCCAGAAGCAACTTGTTCAACGCGGGCCATCAAGGTGAAAGCGCAGGAGATGAAGAGACTCCGCTGTTTGGAAAGAATATACTGACGCACAAAAGAAAGGGATGGCATATGATGTTGCAAAACAATGCAAAACATACATGATAAACGTGCGTGTGTGTGTGTGCGCGCGCGCGCAAGGAGCACGTCAGCATCCATGCCCCATGTCCTTAACCTATCTTAACCTTACAAGACTGACAAGGACAGGTGAGGTGAGGCAAACATAGGCAAACCACCTGCAAAGCAACTGCAAAGAGCAAGCGCAGGTCAACCTGAGTCAACCTGAGTCGGTCCTTTGTGCCGCGGTGCTAGCGGCAGCCCACAAATACTTTAAGTATCTTTAAGCCGAATGGACGGGGACTCCGATGTTTCTAACTGTCTCAATCTGAGATCGTGGACTCTTCCACTTCAGCAATTTGTCCAAGTCGTGATTCACCATGTTGATGTAAGCTTTTAGCTTGCCATTTCCGCCTTAACCAAAGATTGCGCATGCAAGACTTGTCCCAAAAGTGCTTTCAAAATCTTTCAAGCCCCGAGAAGATGCAAGAGACTGGCAAAATTCTGAGCTGTTCACGTACCATTCCCAGCACCACTCCTAGGTGCATTCGATCATGGATGAAGATCTTTGAAATTCTTTGAAAAACACCTTGGATCCTCTTTAATCATGAACCATGGACGATTGGACAATCACAGCGCTGAAAACTTGAGTCAGGAGGCTTGCAGAGTCGATCAGCTTGCGGTCTCCAATTTGCCTGCGCTTCTCAAGGATAGAGGTCATTTAGCCAAACCCGGAAAGCCGGGACCACAAAGCAAACGAAAGTATAAAAATTGAAGGAGCTCATGACTATCATAGCTTAATGCAGTTCAGAAGTAGTGGTGAAGAAGGTTGGTGACTTGTCCGATGGCTTTTCTGAGGGCATGGTCAATCCTTTTGGTCTTCTCTTTATCTGAGCCCATCTCTTATCCAGTCATATCCAGTCTGTCCAGTCTCATCCTCTCTACGATGCCATCTTCAGAGTCCTTCAGTATTCCCACATTTGAATGTGGCAACATGTGGCAACATGCGGCAACATGTCACCTGGCTAGGTCGAAATGCTGCTCCAACAGCTCCACAGACTTCTCGTGATTGCCGCGGCTGTTGTAGAGGATGCCCAAGTTTAAGCCTTGGAGACGGACCGCAGAATGATCAGTTTCATCACAAAAGCCTGTGTTAACTTTCAACATTAGAAGTATGGCTCTTGAATGCTGAATGCATTAAATGCATGTTCACTTAGTTCACTTAGTTCACTCAGTTCACTTAGTTCGCTTGGTTCACTTAGTTCTTTGATCTCCACACCCCTTCCAAGTCTTTCCCCTCTCAACCCAGTCCTACGCAGCTGTTTCTCCATCTGGTTTTCATTACACGTTTGAGTATTTCATAGTATTTTGTTGAGTCGATGTTCCTCTTCGACACTTCATTTAGACTTGACCCGCCGTTGGACAAAGTCTGATTGACTTGCAGAGCCTTGGCTGCACTAAGTCTGATTTCTATTGATTTCTCAGAAGTGCGGCTTTGTCTTCTTAGTTCCAAGTCACATGCACCAGCTTGGGCCTTGAGTTCTCCGGCTTCGCTGGCCACCTACATAAAAATGCAAAGTAAAAGAAAGAAACCCGTCGTAAAATGTCGTAAAACCGAAGGCAAAACTCTGAAAGGAAGTGTGGAGACCAGTGGAGACCCATGAACAATTTTCTTCTTTTCAAAACTTCTGTTCTGCAAAACTTTCAAAAGAAAACTGTCACGGTTGAACCGGCTGAAACAAATCCAGTCATTTGCCTTCTCAGTGAGCCATCGCAAAGCAGAGCTCCGAGAGTGCAAAGAGGAACCAAAGAGGATGAAATGTCCAAATGTCCAAAATCGATTTAAAAAAAAATGACAATGTAATTATATGTAATTATCAATATATGTCAATTATGTTCAACTTAAAATTCTACATCAAAAACATATCATCAGGAATCAAGTTGCCTTCAGTGCAATGTACAAACAAACCAAACTACACCTGCAGCGGTACGATTGGAAGGTGCTCTTAAATCGTGGAACCTCGTCACCTGGTACCGCAACCTCGTTCCTTGCTATCCATGAAAACCGTCGAACACCTGGAACCGACATGAACCAGCTAAACGAATCTAAACGAGGGAAAGTGATGGAGGAATTCTGCGAGCATGGAAACCGGGGAAATCCGGGGAACACACTCCCCTCAAATACTGCAGGCCCAGCGGAAACCTCCAGACGTTTTTAACCATTGAGATCCTGTTAGATCTGTTAGGGAACCTTGTCTTTTTCTGCTAAGCCGCTCTATAGATCTCTATAGCCTGATAGCCTCACAGCTTTGCTACGGCTGAACACTCCAAACTTCCTATCTTACAGAAAGGTTTTTGGAAAGCTCACAGTCCATTGCATGTTCATATGAGACCATGCGAAGTGACCTGGCTCAAAGGGTGAGGCATTGCCCATCAGAACGACGATCATACCAGGCAGGAGCGTTCCCAAGATGTGCAATCAGGCACCATCAGGCACCATGATACCCCTGCCATCCCCTGGTCACGGTTAGTGCCTCGTTTGTATATGCGTTTTTTAACTCGTCTGTACACGCACTTTTCTGACTCGTCCTTGCACGCGAAGGTTCTCCAGTCTTAGATCATACACCTTCATTTCAATCCAACTCTACCCTTACTGCACTACTTTCAACCTTAATGAACGTTATTGGCCCTCCACCCCACCCCAACCCAACATGATCAGCGTGCAGTGCCTGTGTCTGCAAGTGAACATGAACGTTCTTGGCACCCCACCCTACCCCAACCCTAGCCCAAGACATGATGAGTGTGTACTGGCTGTGTGCGCTTGGGAACATGAACGTTCTTGGCACGGCACCCCACCCCCTGTGTGTACAGATGAATCAAAATTGTGTGCGCAGATGAGTCAAATTTATAATTAAAAGTGTGTGCACGGGTGAATCAAATCTGAGTGCGCAGATGAGTTCCTGACCCCTGTGGACTACTGTATCAATCCCACACTTGAGTTGCAAGGGTTGGCGGACGCTAGGGAAATTGAAGAGTGGAAGACACCCAGGGCGTACTAATTGACAATTTCTTTCTGGATGACCGGTTACAGAGTTGCGTTAATTGGAGTGGCAAGTTGTTGGTGTCTTGCCATGTACAGTCGGAGTTTTTTGAAGTTGCTGAGTCAACTTGTTCAATATTGGGTCGCCAAACTTCCTGGTGTTTCGTTTTTGTTTCGTGTCTCAATTTGGATTCCAACACTGAGCAAGTTCTCCAGCTGCTTGATGGCTTCTTGAGTGTCGCCTGTGGCCTGTCACGAGTCGTGGATGTCAAGCGCAAGGCTCAGGATTCGTGTCTCACAAGGACGAATGCCATCATGGTCTCAAAAGTGGCTCTCAAGGTAGGCCTTCAGAGGCGTTCTTCTCTTTTGGAGGCTTTTTGTATTCCACAGCTATCCTCATGCCCTTTTGTGTGGCAAAGTGCCAAAGACAAAATCCAAGAACTCTTGCCTCATAGGCCTGCGCCAACGCAGCTCGAGCTGCACTTTCTCCAACCCGATCATCCTGGATCCTGGAAAGTGAAACACGTCCATGACAAGTCCAGGTTCGGACACGAGCTCCGCAGCACAAGTACGAGTACTAGACTCCCATTGTACTTGTCCTACTGCCTAGGCTTCTGCCCAACAAAACACTTTAAAGTTGGGAAAACATGCAAGTTCCAGGTGACAAAAAATAGGGGAAATCAATTAACATCATGTGTGTGTAAGTATGTATAAAAAATAAATAAATTCACAAAATAAATGTATAATAATGTATATTATAGGGAGAGAGACATGCGGGTGCAACATTCATACTCGGTGCCAAGTCACTTTCATGATTTGTGCTCACCAAATCTTTCCAATTGAACCATGGATGAAACATGATGAAACCAGGGCCTGCCAGACTGGATAAACCTGCTGAAGCAGAATAGTAGGATAACATAACAATCAGAGAATAATCTAACGCTATGACCCAGATCAGCCCATGGATCATGATCAGACATAAACGGATGATAAGGTCCAGCTGAAGCCATCCGCTCCCAAGAGTACCAAGCCCATCAAGCCCTCACGCGACCCGTGGGCCCACTGTCATTCGGCTTTTTGTTTTTTGGAATGATTTTGAAATAGCTTGAGATAGTTTAAGACAGTTTAAGATAATTTAAGATAGTTTACACTGGGCTGAATAGATGGCGCATAAAAAAAATAAAGGACCAGATAACCCCACATGTCAAGCCTCTCGACTGTTATGGGAAGAAGGTGATTACTTGGGATGGTGGGAGCGGATGATAATTATTGGACGGGGAAGAGATAGGTAGATAGATAATGATATATAGACAAACAGACAGACAGACAGACAAACGGGCAGGCAGACAGGCAGACAGCATTTACACAGGGAAGCCTTTACGCAGAGCAGTTTTTGCACACAGAAGCATTTACACAGAGAAACCTTTACACGCAGAAGCTTTTACACACAGATGCTTTTACACACAGATGCTTTTACACACAGATGCTTTTACACACAGATGCTTTTGCACACAAACACATTTACACACACAGAAGCTTTTACACAGGGAAGCCTGTACACCAAGCAGTTTTTACACACAGAAGTATTTACACAGAGAAGCCTTTACACACAATCCAATATCAGGGCGGAATAAAGATAAAAATAGTATAAATATGTATAAATTATCTATATAAGTGGATTTGGTTGGACTCAAAGCAGTGCTCCTGCATATATCGAGGTACTGCTTTTGTAGCTCAACTGCTTGCCTTAATCCAGCATCAAGATGTGTGAAGCGCGGGTGCTGAACCCATCAATTGCAATCCGTATGTAGCAATCTTACTGTAGTGACATCGGCTAGAAACCACTCGTTTGCACACCAAGGAGCTCATAGTTCCCGGTCTTGTGCTTTGACAAGCCCAGCCTTAAAAAAATGCGCAATTGCTGCACAAGTGCACAAAAAATATGATGTGATATGATGTGTTGCATTGACAACTTCTACAACATATCTAAAATATCACAAAATGAGAGCTCCTGGCCGGAGTTTGGGTGTGTTTCTCCTCAATCTTTGAATATTCCGGTCTTCAAAATTCAAGAGGGTAGACTAAGGTGTGAACCCTTGTGAAGACGCACAACAAAAGACAAAAGTAAAAACAATACGTGAGATGCTTTGAAGCCGATTGTTACTGTTCGTTGCCAAGGGGCTTATGACATGCAGAGCCTTCCAGTGCAGCGTCCTTCGAAAGCTGGGCACTGCTTAAGCACCGTTCATAGAGCTGCACAGCTTCCGCATCATGACCGTCCTGCGAAGCGAGCAGAAGATGCAGAAAATGAAACAACAAAGCGACAACAAACGAACAGGAACAAAGAAAAATAATAACCACAAGAACAACCACAAGAACAACATCGCTTCCCTATGCTCATCTTGGTTCTAGCTCAAGATGTATTGTGCGTACACTACAAATATCTTCAGATCGTGCCCTCTTACTCAAGCCTCGTGGCAGCACAAAATGGAAATTGCAATCGGTGTAAAGCGAGAACACTACACATGTTGAGAGACAAGGAGACTGGGCTCCAGTACAGCGAGCTAATTTTCACATGGCTGCGAAATAGCACAGCAGAGTGGCAGAATGTGGCAGCATGTGGTGTGGCCGTATGTGGCCGTCCTTCTCACACTGCTCTGCCAGGACTTGGCAGACTGTCGTGAGGCGACTGGCTGCTTTGATCTGTAAAGGCAAAGAGTCTGCTGAGGTGGCGATCCTCGGAGACATTCCCAGAGCCACCAGAACTATTTTAGCACACCTACACATCTACAATTTGTCTACAATCATCTACAGCACACTGAGCACGCGAACGCGAACACACATATGTGGGCACGGCTTGACAGCGGTCATATCATTCTGCACCAGCATGAGTACAATGTCATACAATATCATCCAATGTCAATAGAAACTGTAAACTTCAACTGTCCCATAAAGCATCATGACATTACATTGTATGACATGGCATCACAAAGCATTACAGGTAGTATTGTTAGTGTTTGAAGGATCCCGGTCCCAGAGCCCCGTGGATGCTCTGAAACTCTAAGCTGCGCAAAGCATTGCACACAGAACCTTGCTCTCCGAGATTCTCCAAGGCCTTCTCGTGGTATTGCATAGCGCTTTGCCAGTTTCCTCCCTGTTCCTCTTCGGCAGAGCTGGAATCAAGAATTGCACAGTTTGATGATGTTTGATGGAAAAAAAGATATTTGGAGCATGCGAGGCACTCTGGGATGGGTGTCATGGGGTATCCGTCCTCGCAGCTTCCGAGATTGAGGTTGGCCTTGGCGATGCTCTCCCATGCATCCACCTCAAACATTTGGAGTTGGCATATTTGCCATGCTAACTTAAAAAGCAAATGCAAGAGAGCACAGAAAATCACTCAAAACCACAGGGTTACTATTCAACAGGGTCACTATTCAATGACGTTACCTTCAAAACACACCCCGAAACATTCAAAAAGCTTCCAAAACATTCAAAAACTTCAAAAAACATTTCAAATAGATTCAAAACAATCCATAACATTCCAGAAAATTCCAAACAAACACTAGCCCAAAAGGACCAAAATAATTCCAAAAAACGATTCATTCCAAGAAAAACTGAAAAAATCATTCAAACAAATCCAACACATACCAAACTCAAGTCGGAAATGATATGAAGGTTTTGGAATGTTTTGAATGATTCAATGATAGTCTGACATCAGAGAATGATTGCTATTGCCCCTATTGAATGATGACCCTATCCTCATTAAAGAGAAAACACGTTTGAAGATTGGCAACCCATAACAAACTCAATTATGTTTAACATGTCCATTTGATGTCTGACAATCTTCAGATGTCCCATATCGTTTTTAACGCTGTTTTTTTCTGAAGGTTTCTTTTGAGTATCAGATCTCGACATGTTTGGTGTTCTGAACATGTTTGTCGTTGCCTAACGTCATTGCAGTATTATCGGTTGAACATGCTTGAAATTGAAATAGTGTTCTTTTTCTTCTATGCTTATTTTGTCAATTTTTTCTTTCCTGAGTCATGATACTGGGTGTTCCGGCTTTAAAACCTACTTCCAAGATTGTCACATCCTGTGAATGCCAGTAACTAGATAGTAGAATTCAACTGAATCTCGTAGTTTCGTGCTATTCTATTTCCATCCAGGAACATCTATGTGTATGTGGAATATATAAATGATAAATATTGATAAATAATATGTAGAATACAAGTCTTTCTTCACACAAACAAAAGACCAGGACTGCTGCTAGGTAAAGGCATCATGGAGAGATGTCATTTTCGAATCAGCACAGAAGCAATGGTGAAAGTCATCCGAAACAGTTTGTCAGAAAATACAATGATGTGCTCTAAGCTTTGACCAAAAGATGTACCTCTGCCGCCACATCTGCGCATCTTTGATAGAAATACCTTGGCCAGCCAAGGTCCATTAGGTTAGAGTAGGCAAGGGATTGATTCGGCTTCACAGGGTTACTGAGTGATAGTATCGCAAATGAACTTACCACTTGCCACTGACAGCTGCTACTGCCTGCCTACCAAGCCTCAAGTCAAACAGAAACCAGCTTTTCAAGTGCTTCATGCAAGTGAGGTATGCAAATCTCTCAATGTGTCAAAGGCACCAAGCACGACTGAAGCATGACCGAAGCACGACCGGAGCACGACCGAAATCAACCAACCAAACGCAGAGCAAACGCGTCTGAGGAAGACTTGACTCAAAATTGCTGCAGAGCTGCATGGCGCTCTTCAGGTCCGGCACCTTCTCAAAGAATTCGGCCAAAGAGTTGTAGCTTTCATAGCCTTGACAGTTGGGAAACTCATTGGCCTCTCATTTGCATGCACATGCAAATATCATCAAAACCCGTAGGCAATCAGAATCTTTCTGCAGCTGTTCAGAGTTTCGTAACCCAAACCCGCATTTCGTCAAGAAGCACTGCAGGTAGCTCCGAAGCCGCCGGGCAGACTCTGCTTGTTCCAGAGTCTCCTCAGCGAACGCTATTCAAGCCGATTGTGTTTGACTCATTCTGAGTCATTGTGAATCTAGTTAAGTGGATGCGGTTGTATCAAAATAAATCAAAATAGATCTTCAACTTCCACCTCTGTGCTGGCCCTTCGAGTCCAATGACAAACGTGGCTTTACACCAAGCAACCTTTAATGTCTCAAAGGGGTCTCTAGCTCTCAATACGAAATGCCTCACTCCACATCCCTGCTATGAATACTTTCAAACTCCTTGGACAGCCAAAGACAAGTGATGGTCCGTACATGCGGCACGCGCGCCTTTAGAAAAATTAATGTCTCCTCTGGTATGACAACATCTTTCACCTCGCAGGATTGAAACGAACAAAACCGAGTAAAACAAGAAGACTCACAAACAGATCAAGACACAAAACATCACAAAACCATACAAGTAAATACATTAAATATCACTAAATGCAATAGATACACTGCTTTGAATCGAAATACCGCCTCATCTTCTGAAGCAGGAGCGCCCTCTTTGGGAGCAGCTTTCCGATGTGTGATGTAAAAAAAGTCCACGTAGGACTGGACACAGCCTTGGGTAGGTCAAAATGCTACGCATGGCTATGCTGAATTGTCACGAAACGGTCTGTGTGTGAAAAACGTTTGTTGGGAAGTCCTTGTCAACATACCAGAGCCATGGAGAAGCTGTGATTGCAACACTTTTCGTTTTTTTTGCATTTTGACATATTTTGAGATGCCTGGCACGAAGTCGCTGAGGTCTTTCAGGTTTCATGGCAGGTGTACTTTTCAAGCTGAATATTTTGGAAAAACGTATGCACAAAAGATAATAACAAACCGTATCCGTCCTCCAAGCATCATGCTAGCACAAAGCACCGCAGCACAAGGCACACCTCTAGTCCTCCACTCCATTTTCTCTTTGGAGGCTTTGATGACAGCAATTTTGTAGCAGCTGAGCAGATAGGGTCTTTTTCTCCGGATAAATTAATTAAGAGTAAGAGAGTTGACTGTTCCTAAGTTGTGGGTTTCCAGACTTCCGACAATATGTGTTACAATGTGTTTGCCTCCGTCGAAATGGTTCTACACATATCCCAATAGGCCATAACCTGGAAGCATGAACGAAACAAAGAGTTTTCCTGTATCCACGTGTTACAACTGGAACATACCCGGCTTATACCCTGTAAGGGTCGTACCGATACAGGAGTAAATTGAGCTTCGGGCACTGATACTTAGTCTGGGCCAAGGCACAAGCAAATACCTAAATATAGTAGGAATTCTTGACAAAATAGTTCAAAGATATTCAGAGTTGAGACTTGGGAGGGAGCAGGGCAAACAAATTGTTTGAATTTTTGGATACGATTTGTTGCGGGACGTAGGGCCAACAGTTGAGTCTACTTCTGCTGGTACATTCAAGGCTCACAAGAGATACAAGAGATGCATAGTGTGCATTTCTTGTTAATAGAAATGCAGGATTGATGAAACGAGGCCTCCTTTCTATCTTTAATTATCTTTGCTCATCCTCGAAGGGTTTGTGGAACCAGCTCCAGCCAAGTTGGCTTCCGCAGATCAGGGCACCTTTTCAAGCCCATATTTGCGTCTCCCATTCTTGTCATTCGGGGTGAGCTTCCAATCCTATCCACATCCTAGAACCCCATAGAATCCCATAGAATCCCTAGATATCCTGGATACTGTCTAGGCTTCCACCAGGCTGCTCTTTTGCCGACCAAGAACCAACCATCAGCAAATCGATGCACAGCTGTTGCTTGTCCAAACCCTTCACCTTGCATCGGTAGATTCGTCTCCGATCATCAGCTATATGCATTCATTGAACTCTCCAAGCTTTGGACGAGTCACGAGTGATGAAAAAAGTTTCTTGGGGTTTCACATACGATTTCTTGGCACTAGCTGAAGTTATCCTATTGTTTGCCCATCCATGTGTCATGTGTGTTGACATAAAGCTTGCTGTGCAAAGCTTCAGGCAAGGGTACTCGTGTGAATCACTGAATACCTCGAACATTGAGAATTGATGAGAATTGACACGTTTTTTTTCCTGCCGCTGCATTCGCTAACATCAGGAACACCTTTGGCCGTTGCCTGCCTTGATTAATCTGTCATCCTTGATTTCTGGCTTTTGACTGTTTGGATCTGCTACAACCTGAGCGAAGGACAAGCAGTGATGCGAGAGAATCAACTGGAAACAACTGGAAGCTGCGGTTCAGAAGTCACTGCGGCTTTGCATTGGCTTTGCATTGGCTTTGCATTGGCTTTGCATTGGCTTTGCATTGGGTTTGCATTGGGTTTGCATGTTTTTTTCAGGTCTGACCTCCTCTGCAACTTGCAAAGCCTCCACCGCCTCCTGCCAAAGGAAGCTGCGACATCTGCGACGATAGAAATTAAAACCATCGAGACAGGAGACATAGTGGAGAGTAAGATGCGTGTTTTGCGTGTTTGATGTGTTTGTTTTTTTGATATATTTGGCATAGGTGAACGCTTAGGTACCGGTACTACTGGGTGGGAACATCTGCAGCTCAAAACTAGATAAAACATGACAGAACTAGCACGTCCTAGCATGTCCTTTCTACGAGCTTGACTCCACCTTCGAGTGGGTTCATTCTCGACTAGAGAAGTAGAAAACCATTATCCTTGCGCTATGGGTTTGATTTTTCGTTGGAAAATGAAAGGCGTGCCATTGGCTAAGCATGCCATCCCATGACTTTCCAGGTTTGTATCATTTTCATTCGTTTTGATTCATGGTCTATCATGTTCTATCTATGTCACAGCATTCATCTATGTTTTCCTCTACTTCTATTAATATACTGTATCTGCTTGCTTTCACATCCGGAGTCTGCGCCACGTCCCGACACCCATCACATAATCCGGAATGCCTCTGGATTGGCCTCCTCAAGTGGCTTCTCTAGGGAGGCTGCCGCCTGACTCAAATTCAAAAGTGAAGATGAACTCTGGTCTGGAAATGTCTGGAAACTCAAATGCAAACAGTGCAACGCACAAATAGATGCTGAAAGAAAACGACTGTTCTGAACTGCCCTGCAAAGAGCTACTTTCGGGTTCGTCCATGTTTGTGTGGGTTTGCGGGCTTGCACCACAGCATGCCACTGTCCCTACAGGGAACCCAACTGGCAACAAATGCACCCTGCGATCGAAAGATATCGAAAGAAAAGCAAAGCCATCAGGGCCATCATTGATCTTTCTGCAAAATAAGGACTTGCAACATCTTGCAACGAAGGCAAGGTTGCAAACATCATAGACGGGAAAAGGCTCAAGAGGTGTTTGAGAAATCGCTTCAAAAGGCTGCCACGAAAGCTGCACATGCCACACTACATGAAGTACTACAGGGCTTTGGCAAGAACAGGGAGACATTGGAGACACAAAGACAAATGAAGCCGATGCCGCAAAAGAATGCAACGACCAGAGAAACGTGGGCCCGAAAAGGCATGCACGGCATGTACTTGAGCACACATGAACAATAAACCGTTATAAACCCCTCTTCTCCAACAAGTTCTCGACCCATTCGACCCTTGACAAGGCCCTGTTTGTTCTCGGATTCCTCCTCCTAGAATCTCTTAGAAATGAGATGGGCCTTCTAAGAGCCAACAGCTATCTACAGATATCGAAAGGACCCAATCACAATATCAAAATGTATCAAGTAATTGTCCTGAATAGAGCCATTGCATGCGTCCTACAATAGCGGTGAAGCATGGAGGCAAAAAGTCACTTGATACGATTCAAAGCGGATTGAAATGGGAACTTTTGACATCGGCAACAGAACGCAACCGCACCTCCTCAGCCATGCCGAATGCTCTTATTCTTTCAAATTCAACTTGTCCAAGACAGAATTCAGCATCAATGAGTCAGCATCTTCTCCACTCGAAGTGCAAGGACTGCAAATATCATTTGAGCTGGCATATTGGCATTGAGGGGAACATGTGTACAAATATGCAGAATTGTACGAATGCTTTGTCTTTCATTCTTGATCATTCTTGAATAGAGGTTTTGACAGCTATGATCTTGGTCGGTTCCTGCTCAATTAAAATGTGCGTCTCAAGTCTACTCGAGCCGACGAGGGATGCAAACACTGAACAGAGTTGCAAGCTCACCTCACAGAAAAGAGAGGGAAAAGCAGTGTAAGCGAAGACTCAAATGCTGTAGGAACAATGATGGGATAAGAGCGCGATGAAGTACTGAAAACTCAAAGCTGAAGTGGAAAGAAGTGAAGAGCTGCCGTTCCAGAGCACTTTGCACGAGGAAAATGGACGAGACAGACTGAGACCAACTGAGACCCATAAGAACCCCACTGAGAACCCACAAGAACTGAGACACAAAAGTTACAACTGCCACTTCTTCCATTCTGCTTTGCCAAGTTTTGTTCTTTCCGGTCTTGCGTCTAGAGCTCCAAAGATTGGCACGAAGCTTGGCAAAACAGTGCCATCGGCTGACTGGAACAAATCGCTTTGGGAAAGAACAAATCCCTTCTCAAGCGCTCAAGAAGCACAAAAGCACACAATATGTCTATGTCATTCTATGTCTGTGTTCTTCCAGCCTTTTGAAAACAAAAACTATCTGTGCATGTATAATGTATATATTGTATAAAAACTGAATAAATACGTAAATCTGGATATGTACACAAACACACATCCTGGTATAATATATCTTTACAAATGTCTAGAGGATGTCGAGAATGTGAGCAACCACCATTTTCAAGTGGTTCCAACCTGTTCCATGAGCAAGTTTGGCAGCCTCTCCACTTGGAGGTTGCTGTTTTGGCAGGTCATGCCTCTTCAGTGCTGGTCAGCCCGTTGCTGGTATTCCATATGAACAGAACAGCACCTCAGAACATTTAACGTGGCATCAAACCAAATGCTTAAAGATCTTGAAGAAAATACATGAAGGATCCAGGGAAAGCAATGGCAAGTCAACACTGCCTGATTCGGGGAATGCCCAGCTGTACAAGTCGCACTGACCCTTGCTCTTGCGGCTCTTGCGAGTGCAGCTTAGCACCACCTGACAAAGGGGTGGCTGCTGAGAGGTGTAGCTGGATAGGAGAACAATCAGCACTTCAGCCAGGCCAGAAATCATACGTGGCGTATAGAAACATATTCAGTTTCTGCTACCTACATAAATATATATATATATACAATGTACGGTATAATTAATAACAGTAATATACAGTAATAATAATAAACTAGTTATTATTATATATTTGTTGTTATTGTTACTATTACATACTATTACTATTATTATTATATAATCTTATATATTACATTTATATTGTATATTATTTAAATTTATATATTTCTATTGATATTGCAATATAGACATACAATCAAATACATTTTCACAGCACACTTGATCTATATCTACTTGAATTGCATTTCTCGAACATGCAGAACCTTGCATATGGGTTCAAATTCGAGACGATCCATGGATTCGTTGAAGCTTGGCCTGTCTCTCTTTGTAAGCAAAGCATTTGGCTCTGACAGTCGGGGTGTCCCAAGCTTTCAGCCGCGAGACACCCCATTTGCCCGCTGAAAATTGTCCTGAACCGGCTCAAGATCATCAGCAATAGCAGTTCGTGCAGACCTGAGCGAACAGGAAACTCTTAGAGAGTGAAAAAAAACAACCTGCTACTTCAGCAGATCCGAGCAGAACTGGAAGTGTGTTCACTGTACTGGGCTGCACAGTGGATGCGTGTACAAGGTGCAAAAGTGATCTCGAAGTGATCTCGGAGTGATCTCGAAGTGATCTCGAAGTGATCTCGAAGTGATCTCGAAGTGGCACATTGGATTTCTTGACCAAGTTGATAAGCTCCAGGCTGGATGGTGTCTATGGAGTCCCTTCCCTCAGACGATTCTGCTCAAAAGATTACAAGACTGCTGCAAGACCCTGCAGTTTGGAATCTATTTTTTGGCCACATCTTCAATGGTGCACACTGTTTGGCGTCTGTACTTCGATCATGACATCCGTGGTTGGCATAAAGTCATGCAGTCAAAAGTCTGCATCACACCTTACAAGAACCTACAAACGAAGCTCACAAGAAAGTCAATTGGACAAATCAACACACGACACAAAATGGGAAAATTCAACGGGTCTTCGATCGGAAAGGTTTTTGGCCTCAGAAATCTTAAGCAACTTGGGGTAAGACTACCAGCAAGACAATTGCCACTCAGACTAGCAGAACTATGCAGAATTGATTGGTCATTGTACAACCACATTGAACACGGGCAATTTTCGGACAATCCCATGCTATTGACCCTCCTGAAGGCCTTGAAAATCATTCTTGACAGTGTGTTGCTCAGCGGAAGTCATACAATTCCAATTCGAAGGATTCTAGTGGATTTTGAATTCTTGTGTTCGTAGGTTCTCTCAATGTAATTTGACGTTGAATTGCCCGGGAATTGTTTATTTAAGATTGTTTATATCGTTAAGAATTTGAGAACGTTGCCCTTGTTCCTTCCAAGTTTTGAGACTGAGCTTTGAGATTTCTGGGGATGTGATTCTTGTCACGTGCAGTGGTGTTTGTGATCCCTGTGCGGCAACTGTTTTTGAGTCGAGCCCTGGCTTTCTCAGCTTTGTGGCGTTGCTCTCTTGGTCCTTCTCTTTTGTGCTCCAACTTGGACCTAAGTTGGGCCTGTTCGTGCGGAAACGCACATTTTCCGTGTTTCTTAGTGCTTCCTGCATATTTTGGCCTCGCAATGTTCCTACTGCTGGGCCAAGTTGGGCCAAAGTTGCCGTCAAGCCAACATGTGCGTAAGACGGGCTTAGGTTGGGGTCAACTTGGGTCAACTTGGGCCACTTAGCTTCAACTTGGACTCAAGTTGGCCCTGTTTAGAGGGCAACTTCAGCCCCAAGTTCAACACGGGCCCAACCTGGGAACCGGCTGAAAACGCGAGTTTCTGCTGGTATTTCCTGTTCTCTGGCATGGAGGAGGTTCGTGCTCGGCCATGTCCCCCGTGCCAAGTCCATGTTGGACCCAGCTTGGGCCCAACATGGTGGACGGCGTTCGCTGCGGAGCGAAGGAATACTACCGCTTGCTACCACCATTTCTTTTTCAACATTTGCTCTGCTCGTCAGACAAACGTGTGCGCGAAGGTGTGGGAAACTTCCTCTTGTACTGTACTTGTTCCGATGCCGGCCGCGAGGAGAAAAAGAAGAAGATCAATCGGTGAGTGCTACGCCAGATTCCGTGCTCTCGGCTAGATTCTAAGCTGTACTTTCTGAGTCTTGAGAGGATGTTCATTTTGGAAAGAAATGCCAAGATGTAAATAAAAGTAACAATGAATTGAAATAACATGAAATCAAGAAACTGACCGCAGTGTGCAGAAGCTCTTACGTGTTTAGCATGATCCTGCGAGGCATTGAGTAGTTTCATGTATATAATATAATTTATATTAATTTATATATAATTGTGTAATACAATATAAACTTGATTGCATATTGTTATACTCTCATTTTGGATGTACGAGTACCCTGCTCTGCAGCGACGTTGTGACACTATAAACGCTGATGCCGTCAGGATATAATAATGTTGGGTTTGACTGTTTGAGGCATTGGCATTGTCTGCGATGTGCTCTCGAATGATCTGCGCAAGATTCTTGACCTCAGGTGCTTCTCTGACACGTGCTGACCTGTTGAACTTTGGAAGCCATGACACCATACAAGCTGGTTCTGCAGGAGAGATAAAGCTTCTTAACTTGATAAGTGCACTGGTTAGTTTCATGGAAAGAACGGCATCAATCAACCTGAAAGAGACACGTTCTTCAACTTTTTCCTGTTGAGAACAGAAGCAGTGCAGATAGCTCATGAAGCATGACGTGTCTTATCTAAATTTTGATGACTCTGAACCACTTCAGGAAGAACATGGATAGAAAAACTTGTTTAGAAGTTTAGAACGTACTTATCAAGTCACCGCTGATTGCGGCACTGGCAGTCTTGGGTCTGCGGACCCAATGATCTTGGCTGTTCAAACACGGAATAACAACCTCAATGCTGCCAGAAGCAAAAGGAAGGGGAGGAAGAGTGTGCCAAAGTGAATCTGTCAATCCTATTGCAATCGACCCTAGCTGTAGTACGTGCAACATCGTGCAACATCGTGCAACATGATGAGTGATGAACATATAAAGTTCCTCAATTGCACTGACATGACCGACAAATGACCGACGTACAGTGATGTGAGTGATGTGAAGTTCAGTCTGAAATGGAAGGTCCAAATTCGCCAAGGAGATCCATGTCTTGAAAGTCTGGTCTCTACTGTTCTGTGGCTCATGGCGAGTTCTTCCCCTCCAGCTTCTTGGAATTCCTCTTGGCCAGTTATGCCAAGCTCCTGACCATGTAAAAAGCAACACGTGTTCAGCATTGTGCATCGTTGTGCATCATTTTGCAGCGTTGTTCACTGATTCATTCCTGAAATGCAAAAGGATTCACAGGACATGTTTGTCCTCCAGAGTCTCGACACAGTCGGCAGTGAAGGATGGGGCTACCACTGCCAGTTTCTTCCTGTGACAAATCATTACAGATCATAAATTCATATAAATTCTCAATTCATCTTCTTTGGTTTCCCGGCTTTTCTGCGAACTCTCTCTGGACTCTGGATCTTGATCGTCTGACTGCTGAGCCCTCGACACTCCCTTCTTCGCCAACTCCACAAATGCCTTCGGAGAGATTGCCATCTTTTTGCATTCTCACTCCCGCTGATTGCTTTCTTGTATAAGCATAATTCTTTGAAACTATTCGAACACCCGTTTTGAAGCAAAACATGCTTTGGGCTTGGCAAGGAAAAGAACACTGGAATTTCTTTGCCTGGATCCTATCAATTCCTTATCAGAGAGCTTCTTTGAACAAAAACTGACAAAAGATGACAAAAGTGTCCAAACATCATCTTTGTTCTGCAAACCCATGCACAACATGGCTTATGTTGCACAATATCCAACAAGTTTAAACTGCAAAGTCTCTTACAACAGGTTTTGTGAAGAGTTTGGCTCTTCAGGGTCTCGCATACAAACACCCATGATCGAATTGTTCTAGCTGGCATTGAACCTAATCTCTTGGCACAAATTTGGATAGTGCCCGGTTAAAGCAATTGGGGCAGGATGGGTCTGTCACCGTGCTTCCTGCCTCGTCAGTGTAGGGCTTGATCCACCTTTAGTAACAGAGTGGCATTTTTCGCAACACGATAACGCCTGGAAGAAAGCTACACATGTTACAACAATGAACCGGTTGAGCACAGCCGGATTATTCTGAAACCAGCTGAGTAAGTCGCGCGATAGTATCGCGGAGAGTCAAACGGCTCTGAAAACCAATCGACCTAGGGAGCAGCGCGGAGACTGCGATTGATATGCAGGTCTTTCAGCACTGCTCCACACAAACTGGGCTCAAAACCAACGGCCTTCTTCCAAACCCAACTCGTATGCCAACCTGGTGAATCAAGCCCCAGAAAGGCCAGGTGTAGCCATTAATGCCAAGAATGCCAAGGACCCAATCAAGATTCAAGATTCAAAAAGACCGAGACAATGTGACAAGGTTTTTTTAACGCAGAAATGGGCTTTTGTATGTCGCTGTTATATTTTGAAGTTGGCCGACGGGTGTCTGTGTCATATGCGGCCCAAATAACAGAGGTGCGTACGGTGCGCGTCTGAGTCTCACAGTATGTCATAATGATCCAAAAGATGTCAAAAACGCGTATTGGCATTAATATTGCAAAATATTGCGAGACAAGTGGCAGGCGAGCCGTCTCGAAGCATTGAGCTCGGTAGCAGTTCCTGCAACTCTGATCTGTTTCTTCCCGGCAGTACCGAGCTGCTACTGCACCACAACCTACTGCTTTATTAAGTATAGAGCTTTAAGCAATGCTTTATGTAAAGAGTTGCAAAACTTCAGGATTTATTACGCTGTGTGAAAGTATCTTCAAGTATTACATGGTGTCCGGCATGGGTGTTGCTGTTGGCAAATCCCCAACTCAGCAAAACGCCAGTTTCATTGCTTCAACTGCGCTCAGATCCCTTTTTCCAAGCCTGAACACGGAGTAACACGGAAAAAAAAACAGAAACCAACGAGCACACGGAGAACACCCCCTGCAATCTCGGCAGCACACTTCGTTCTTATCGACAAGGCATGACAAGGCAAGGCAAGCAGACAAGAGAGAAGATGAGGGAAAATGAGAGAAGGGAGAGTGAGATGGAACAAAGATATGAACAAAGTGACATAAAGGGTGACAAAGGGAGGAGAGAAGCAACCTCCTGACAGGATGTTTGATATGTGTGATGATGTGTCATGAAGGTCTCAGATTCAGAGCTGTGTCACTCCTGTTGTCTGTGTTGAGCATGCGGCAGCAGTCTGAACCTGCACGCTCAGGATACAAAGAACAAACTGCAATCGGCGGCAATCGGTAAGGATTGAACATATCTCTGCTGAAACTGCAGACACGAATTGGCACAAGCATGCACAAGCCAAACAAACATGACAAAGTCGATCAATGCCAATCGTTCCCATAAGTGTTCCAATTCACTTTCAGTACATGACAAATGACGTTGGCATACGTTGGCCCTGTCTGGCGCACTCTTATTGCAGAAGTTGCCAGTGATGTCCGTCCGAGAGCATTGATCCTGCAAGACCGGATATTCAAAATCGATAAACCCAGCTTGCTTTACGGCTTTATCATCGTTTTGACTGAGCCCAGTCGTGAGTCACAACATTGAACAGGTTTGAGTACGTTTCGAAGTAATGAAACTTTCAAATTTCCCTCCTTCGACTCTTTCAAAACGTTTGCTCCTGCTGCGATTCTTGCTGCTCTGCCAGCTGACCCTCAAGAAAAACATTACAGGTCCTCTGGGACTCCGTGGAAACTGAAGAGCGTATGTTCTACGTTCTTCCCCTGCACAGCATGTTCCAAGCAGCTTGTCACCGAGACGAGGACAGCAAAAGTTGATGCAGAAATTGAAACGATAGAAAATAATGTAGAAAATAATGGAAAGATATGGAAAGAGAGGAAATGCAAGGCACCCGCAAAATCACGAAGTGGATGGGCAAAAATGGGCAAAGATGCCAAGTGAGCGCCAAGTCACTCGTTCACCAATGGTCTCGAGGATCTGTTTCTTCATTGCTGCCACGTAGAGCCGGTGGCCTCATGCAGTTGGAACATGTTGGAACATGTTGGAACATGTTGGAACATGTTGGAACATGTTGGAACATGCTCAAAACATCCCAAAGTGCAACCAGAACCACAAAATTCGGGGCAAGGCAAAGCAAGCCAGGACTGGGACTGCAAAGGACTATCAGACTTCATGGACCGCAGGAAGCAGGTGCATTCACGGATTAAGAGACGGCTGTACGAACAAAGAATGGACAAAAAGTAGACAGTTGAATGCTCAAGAACAGTCCATGTTGCACTTTGAGACACAATATGATTCAATATGATGAAGTGAGATAAAACATGATGATAAAACATGATAAAACGAGACTTTGCCTGAGGACTGGGGACCAAGAAATGGAAATGCAAGAGCTGCACTGAGCTGCAAGAGTCTCTGAGTATGTTGAGGCTTTCTCAGCTTGAGGCCATAGAATGGAGGAAGCACTGAGAGAAATGGTGTGCAGTACCTGCAACATGCTCTGTAGGCTTCTGCAAACAAGAACGAACACGAATACAAACGCTGTCTTACGGTCCTTCCACAACCTTTAGTGCGAATCACCAATGCCCACCGAATCTGGCAATCTCTATCATGAAGCGCTTGTAGTTAGTGCTAGTTAGGAAAAGATGAAGCAACGTGACATGCCCACATGATCCGACATGATGAAGCGACATGAAGCGACATGAAGCGACATGAAGCGACATGAAGCGACATGAAGCGACACGACATGGTTGAACCATGTTGAACCAATGCCCATGCAGCATGCATCAAGCGTCAAATGCCACGGCGCACAAATCAGCAGAAGTGCGGTAGGCACCGGCCAGGCAGCTGCCGGTGGTACCAGATGCATAGTGCGGGAACATCGGAACCAGGACTGGCAAGATGAAATGCTTCACGAAGGAAAAACTGTTGCCATTCAAAGCTGTGAATATCTGAGTCTGACGACCAAACAAAGCATTCAGTGAAAAGCCGAAACAGCAGGATTGATAATGCTCGGGCAAGCTTGGCAGGACACTTGGGCATTCTGAGAACCTTTTGGACCTATGGCCGCTACACCCTCGCTGTCCTGGAACGCCCTCAAGGGCAATCCTTTTTGAACATCTTTCAACAATGTCAGACATTGTCGAAGCTATCAACCCCAAACGAAGAGAGAATGAGGAGAGAGAGAGAGTCTCGAATTACATTGAAATCACTTGAAGCACGTAATAATTGCTGAAACCATGCTCATTCACCAGTTCGAGGTGTATCTTAACAGCGTTCGAAGATCTTGTAAAGCTGGTCCAAAGACACGAGATCCAAGAGAGTTCCATCCTTTGCAAAACTACGTGGCCATTTGCACATGCCATCTTTCCGTATAGCCTCATGCAACCATCTGAGACTCTGCAATTCCTGAGATGTGCGAGGTCGCTTTGCCGCAGCTGTAGCAACATCTTCGAACTCCCCGGCTGCAACAGCTGCATTGACGGCATCAGTCGCATTTAGGGATTCGTCAGGCAATAGCAAGTCAGCACAAAACTCTGCAGCAAGCTGGCATATACCGTCCAAGCAAGTCTTCTCATCGTTCCAATTGATCTCAGTGCAAAGCCGCAACATAAAGAGTGGCAGGCCGTCAAAAGAACACCCAACATCTGAGGTCAAACCAAGGGCATTGGGCACTGTCTTCAACCTACCATGGCGTTGCACGCTTTGCAGGGCCTTGCCATGATCCTTGTGATCCATGTGCTCCTCTTGATCCTCTTTGATCTCGATCTCCAGCATGAAATATTCTTTCAATAGGTCAGCTTTCTGGAGCAGCAGCGACACAAAGCGATCTTCCAAAGCTCTGATGTCAGAGCCAGGCAGCTTGTCGTAGCCAGACTCGGGATCTCTGAGACCAAGCTGCACCAGGTCCTTGAGGGGCAGCGGCTCGACCAATGTGATACAGCCAATACCGCCAATCAGCCTGATTCCATCTGATTCGTGATTGTGAACATTTGATTTCATTCTAGGTTCAATTTGATTCACCATGATTAATATCAGACATCTCTTGACGGTTGTTGTTTGCTTATCATTTATACCGCATTCATCCATTGCAAAGTGAGCACTGAAAAAAAAAGTCCAAGTCAAGATGGCAAACCGCCTACTTATAGCACTTCAAAGTTGAGCATGGCACGACCAAGAAACATATATATGCGGATCTACATGTGTGAATTATACCGGTAGAGCCGCGCAAGGCGGTGGCGGAAGTTTCAAAGATAGGACACTATAGGAGAGGTGAGTTGTTGTGATGCATGGATGGCAGAGCAAATCCATTGATGGACCCAAAGGTGGTTGGAGTTGTGTTTTTTGGAGTGGTTGCAAGGGTTGCAATGGTCACCTCACCCACAACTGCTGGATGTAGTGTGGCGTAGCGCAGTTGTAGTTATAGCTGTAGTTGTAGTGTAGTTGTAGTGTAGTTGTAGTTGTAGTGTAGTGGAATTAGGGTAGTGGAGTTGTAGTCGCAGTTACGGTTGTAGTTGTGGTGTGGTGTAACTCGGTGTAACTAGTGTGTCATGTAGTGTATTGTAGTCTAGTGTGGTGTAGTGTGAAGTAGTGTAATTGTAGTTGTAGCTGTAGTTGTAGTGCGGCGTAGTGCAGTCTAATCAGTGTAGTGTAGTGTAATGTAGCGCAGTTGAAGTTGTAGTTGTAGTTGTAGTTGTAGTTGTAGCTGTAGTAGTAGTAGTAGTAGTAGTTGTTGTTGTTTCTAGATCTATCTAGCTCTATCGATCGATGATCAATCGATGATCGATCGATGATCGATCGATCGATCGAGCTCTCTCTCTCTCTCTCTCTCTCCCTCCCTCCGTCCGTCTGTCCGTCCGTCCGTCTGTTCGTCCGTCCGTCTGTCTTGAAAACGAAGCTATTCTGCGAGACTTCCTCCATTTTTGAACTTGACAACATCAAAAACGCGGCAATTCTGCCAGACTTCCTCAATTTTCGAAGTTGGCAACGTCAAAAACGAAGCCATTCGAAAAAGTGAAGCCAGGTCATACGAAGTGCTGCACCTGTCACGCAAAAACATCTTGGCAAACCTAACGATCTGATGCACCAAAATGCAACCCCTCTCAGGAAATCAGCGCCCAGACCTCCTAACATCTCTGATGAACATGTCTCTTGTACTGCGCCTGCCACGCGAAATGCATCTTTGCAGATCCTCTTCAAATGTGCCAGGCCTGCCAATGTCATTGAAACAGCTACAAAACCCACACGTCTTGCTCACTTTTAGGAAGGTGCAGATTCCCTTGCGCCTGCCAGGCATAACGACATCTGAACGTCCAAAAATGGTCCGAGCATGTGTTGCTTTTAACATGTTGACTTCGAAATGTGCTTCGCGCCACAACCGCGTGCACTTTTTCGCCAGCTCAACTTCCTTAAGTGCCCCAACATTGGTGTGCTTTGTGCGTCTTTGCTTTGACATGTGCTTCGCGCCACAACAGCGTGCACTTTTTCGGCATCTCAGTTCCTGAAAGTGCTCCGGAGCTGAGGTGTTTAGTACATTTTGACTTCGAAATGCGCTTCGCGCCACAACGGCGTGCAACTTTTCATCTCCCATCTGGCCAGATGACTCCGCACTCGCCGCTATAGCGAGCCTACTTTTCGACCCTCCGGAGCCACAAATCATTGGAAAAAACACAGTGATTCGTGACTTTTCTGCCTTTTCGCGCACCTGCATCTTCTTTCTTGTCTTCTCTTCTCTTCTCTTCTCTGACCTTCTCTGACCTTCTCTGACTCTTCGCACCTCTGCTTTTTCATCTATCCATATTGTCGGAAGTTTGACTTCTAAACTTCCTTCGATTATGTTATATATATATATTTACAGAGAATCGATATCTCCATTAGTAGTAGTAGTAGTAGTAGTCGTAGTCGTAGTCGTAGTCGTAGCCGTATAACCAATCGCCAACCAATCGCTCAGCCTATCACGATGCAGGTTTTGGCAATCGCGCAAAGCAGAGTAAACGCATCAATTCATAAATTTGTTATCTGCTTTTACGGACGGCTCCCATATACAAATTATAAATATGATTATACTAACCATTACACAAAGGAAAGACTGAGTCCAGCATCCTGGCTAGCAAGCAAGTGCAACAAGTAATTCAGTCTTGGCAAAGTGGCCTCAAGAGTCTTTGGTAAGCGCATTCTCGAGCCATAATTGCCAGATTTGCAAGGCACAGAGATGCTCCACATTGCAAAAGGATCAGCTCGCGGTTCACAGGCCCAACATAAACTGACTGGTTCAGGAGCTTCGACAAGTTCTCATCGGAAGCCAGGTTCACAGCACTCCGAAGCTCTTCGATGGAGGTCAGCTGCTGGGCTTCTTCGAAAACGGCCAAGCGTTCAGCAGAGGGTTCAGATCGTTCTGCGTTCATCGCTTTCGTAGCATTTCCATCTGCCTCGTCGCCATCCAGATCAATGTGTCCGTTGCTTTGCTTCGAAGCTGCCCCAAGTGGTGCGTCCTGGATGGGCGCTGGCTCCATGTCTTGGAAAGCTTGGGAGCCTTGGGAGGCTTGGACCTGTGACTCTCGGAAGATGGACTCGAGGGACATCTGTGTGTGATCTGTGCGGATCTGAGTGGGTTTGGCGGCTGCCTTGGCAGCCTTAGTAGTTGCCTTGTCTTCGGGCGCCGACTTGTCCTCTCTCTCAGCTCTCTCCGCTCTCTCCGCTCTCTCAGCTCTCTGCGGTGTTGCTTGTGATGTCGGCCCTGGCAGCCCCGGAGGCCCAGCATCTTGCGATGTGTCAATGAAGGCAGAAGCTTTGCCTGTCGAAGGCAAAGATGGCAAAGACGGCAAAATGCAGGAGAAGCTTCTCGAACCACCCATGGTGCGCAGTTGCGATGACAGAGTCTCTTGGATTCTTTGAGAGATTATCTCTTCATGCAAAAACTGCACCTCCATCTTGGTCGGATGAACATTCACATCAATGGTTGCTGGGTCCACATCCAATGCCAAATAGACCCAGGGGTGCTGATGGCGCGGAAGGACCGGTTGATAAACAGCTTCTACAGCTCGCTTCAAAGGTGCACAGTCCACCAGCCGATTGTTAATGAACAAGATGAGTGTAGATGAACGAGCTGAATGGTTCGGATTTGAGGCAAAGCCTCTGCAAGAAAAAGGTGGCTCCTCTGATTTGACCTCGAAAGGAAAGAGTTCATTCGCAAGATTTTGGCCCCAAATGGTTCCAATGACATCTCGAGAATTTAGCTGACCTCCAGTTGTGGAGAGTTCAAATGCAGAGCTGTTGGAACCACTAAACTTTCTACAAGCAAAAGCAACATGCGGATAGTGAATCGCATAGCGCTGTACAACTTCAAGCACCTTGGAGTGTTCAATGCTTTCTTTGCCCAGGGCTTGTCTACGAGTTGGATTGTTGTAAAACATGTTTTCGACCATCAAAGTTGTGCCACGAGTTCCAGCACATGGTCTAACTCCGTCACCTTGCAGTTTGCCCTCACTGTAGTGAGCGATGCTAGCACAGCTGTCATTGCTCGTCATGGTTGTCACTGTGACATGCGCTACATGGCTGATTGATGCAAGGGCTTCACCACGAAAGCCAAAAGTTCCGATGCTCAGGAGATCTTCATATTTTTGTAGTTTTGATGTTGTGAAACGTTCACAAAGGATAGGCAAATCCTCTGCCCGGATCCCATGCCCATCATCTTCGATGCGCAGCATCTTCAGGCCTCCAGACTTCACCATTACATTGATCCGTTGGCTTTTTGCATCCAACGAATTTTCAATTAACTCTTTTAAAGCGTTTGCAGGTCTCACCACAACTTCACCTGCAGCAATCCGATTGATCACCGCTTCCTCAAGCTGAACAATGCGCCGTCCAGCCATGTCGGACATGTCTGACTGGTGCTCTACGAGTGGTGTCTCAAGAGATCAGTCTGCCTTCTTTGATGCCTGCGCTGTCCTTCTGACTTGCGAGCGAGTGGACACTACCTTATTTTTCCCAAATCAAACCCACAAATTTGGTCCGTATTGCAAACATGCTCAACACGCTTGACAACATTGAAGACTCAAGTCAAAGTCACAGTTTGTAAATCTGTATGCACTTCTTGGCATGCTTTGTTCACAAGAAGACTCTGTATCTGTGTTCCTCTTGACAACAAACCTATTGCTACTAAAAAGCTGCAGCCACTCAAAGTGCACATAGGCAATCAGTTGAGGAGATGCTGTCAGGTACCGGCACTGGGATTTCAAAGCAAGATTAAGCAAGATGAAAGAGTATGAAAGAGTTTTCTTGTTTCTCCCCTGTGGCATTGGGACTTCAGAACCCATCCTTGATTGCATGTTGACTGTGTCTTTCCGTAAAGTATGCAACGTACTCAGCACACAATCTCCACGAAAGGTTCGCCTACGTTGTCCACGCCCGACTCTGCCAAGTCTTTCAAAGACTCGTCCACTGTGGGGCTTGAGTACTGACGCAAAATGATAGACATTGGATTTCTGCTGAACAGAGTGAGATGTTCGGAGCGGCTGCAATTTCCAGTTCCAACTCAGCAAGGCTTTGCACAAATCAGATCCATTTTGGAAGATCAAAAGTTCTTGCTTGTGCAAGGCCTGCATTCCAATTCGCACCTCAAAGCGTTTACCCATCTCCTGGAGCATAGCCGCGCTTAGCCGAGCAATAAAAATAAAAATAAAACTAGAGCAAGCCCGGGCCAACCAGACCGAATCAATCAACAAAGGAAGTTGGGGGAAAGCTGTGTCCAAGAAAGCATGTCGGGCAACTGTCAAACCGCAAAGATGTCTCGTGAAGAACTGCAGTCTGTTTGCAATATAGTCATTTATTTGAGGTCCTAGGTTCCACTGTTGTATTCTACTATTTTGAGATCCTTTGTTCATTAATTTACATCAGTACACCACAGCTGTGAACGTTAGATGTTGCAGTAGCTGATATGAGCTCATAGAAGAACCGGACAATTTTGACAAAGCTGAAGCTGTGGTGTGAAGCTATGCTGAAGCTATGCAAATGATATGCAAATGGTGTGAAACGTGACTTCACATGACTTCACTATGCTCCTCTTGGAGGCCTTCAGCCAAGTCCAGAGAGTGGAACAGCAGAGGCGATCCTCTAACCGGGTCCTAAAGAAAAAAATCGAAGCGGCTGCACGAACCAATCATTCAATGGGAATTTCAGGACCCTAAAATAGAGGTACTGTACCATATAAAGCCTGCCTCATTTTGGGGGCATATCTCCTGACATAGCCCTTACACAGGCTTTATTTATGTTGGTAGTTTGAATTTTAGGTACCTGAAATAGCAATTGATTCAATCTGGTTCAATCCCATGGCACGACGCAAACTGTTTTTTCCCTCGCTGGACAACCCATTGCGTGGCCATGTGCTTCCCGTCACTGAAAAACTGATGAGACCTGGTGGAAATGCTCTCTTTCAAGTATCGAACCTGAATGCATCTTAGTGTATAAATTATACACAGGCTCCGTGTGGGAAGCTAGAGACACAAGTACATAGGGGCAAAACACAACACGTACAAGGGCCAGACCCAGATTTTCTTGTAGTTTGCTGCTGAACTCTTTGGCCTTGCCAAATTGTCGTCTGAAGAGATCCAAATTTGTTTTCAAAACATTTCGTTTCATGTGCAAATGGTTTCTGTTCGATGACTCAGTACAGGGTTCAAAGAATTCAGTCCGTCATGCCTGGTCAGCAGCAAGGCCTGACACTGTCATGTAAAATTGTTTGGCAGGTCCCAATGAAAAAATACAGCTACATCATGCTAGATCGGTACATCAACGGAACAGAGAGTGGGCATTGAAAATCTGAGAATCGTTTCAATCTCAGCACCTGGAGCACCAGCCACTTCAAGAGAGGGGGCCTCAGACTCAAAAGTCAAGACCTTCCAAGACCTTCCAAGACCTTCCAAGACCTTCCAAGACCTTCCAAGACCTTCCAAGACCTTCCAAGACCTTCCAAGACCTTCCAAGACCTTCCAAGACCTTCCAAGACCTTCCAA
>Ga0126342_10001869_pt1 | contig 31271 bp, 38 predicted proteins | sample Cyp1metagenome_FD_92528 | JGI IMG/M metagenome (GOLD analysis project Ga0126342, IMG submission 92528) | Coral microbial communities from Lord Howe Island, Old Settlement Bay, Australia - Cyphastrea 1 metagenome | ecosystem: Host-associated > Invertebrates > Cnidaria > Coral ...
TTCTTCAGGATCTTAAGGAGGTGGGTGGACCCCCTGTTTTCGTAAGATTTTTTAAATTAAACCAAAAAAATTAAACCTAACTCAGTGTCCACCTGGTTTAATTTAGCTACTGCATCCCGCATGTTTTGTAGAGCCTCTATCTTGGCAAGACCTCAGCGTCAACTGCCTTTTTCCCAGTGCCATTTTGTAGGGTTTTTACCCTCTAGTCCATCTTCACTCATCCTTTTCGGAAGTGGATCCAATTTTTTCATGCAGCTTTTGCAGCATTAATATTTTTCTATATGTTTCTATTTTTTTGCCAACAATGCGCTGGCCATCCTTCTGCAAATGGAAACTTTTTCCGGTTCCAGTATGTTCCAGTCACAAAAACGGTCACAAAGCAAAAACGAAGATCAGGAGAAGAATGCTATTTTGACACAGATCTTCCAGAGAACAATCTGTCTCGAAGTTTGGATAAGGCTGAAGAATCCGAGAATTTCCAGAAGGAACAAATTGAATCACAATTCTTTGCCACTGCTCTTTTCAATGCAAACATAAAAACAGGGTCTATCTTCAGACCTACACCAGTCTACAAAATGGTCGACTCTATGCAGCAAGCCTAACCATTTTCTAAAAAACATACCCAGAATATCCCAGAAGCATGGTCAAGCATTTTTCCCCGGGTGCATGCGAAGAGTTCAAACGCATACATCGTCCTTGGTCTTTCTCTCTTCTTCATGCTGTGCTGTTGGTGTCATTGCAAACACAAATATGCACTTACAAAATGGTACATTTATTGAAACGATGGGTTCTCTACAGAATGGCTAGCTGATTTGTCTTTGTCAATGACTAATTCACATTTTTTTAAACCACCAAATCATACCCTTAAAAACATCTACAAAATGGCTTTTTGTTTGTTACAAAATGGTTTGTCTTGGTGCCCATAAACGATCATGCCTTCAAAACAAAAATGATAAAACCAGGTAAAGCCCACAAATTACTACAAAATGGCATGCTCGACCCCATTTCCAGCCCCTACTTTCCACAGAATGGTGCCCTATAGGCACCCCAACCCCTCCCATTCTGTGGAGGAAATGGCAAGGGGGATCATGGTTTTACTAAATTTTTCCATGGTTTTACTCGATTCTTCCATATTTCCCCACCTGCCAGGTGAGGGTTAGATTTTATCAGAGTTGTTCTCCTTCTTCTCGTTCTCCTTCTCCTTCTCCTCCTTCTCCTCCACCACCTCTGCATCCACTTCCAGGTCCACTTCTGCCACTTCCATGTCCACTTCCGCCTTGCCAACTCTTCGCCAAGCTCTTGGCCAACTTCCGCACGCAGTGGGCACTGCTGGACCTCAACTGCAAGGGTCTGAGCGCACTGGGCACCGCTGGACCTCAACCTGGGACCTTCCGAGCTCAGTGAGCACCGCTGGACCTCAACCAGCACCGCTGGACCTCAACCTGGGACCTTCCGAGCTCAGTGAGCACCGCAGGACCTCAACGGCCAGATAGAATGCCAGAAGATATGCCAGCTAGAACGCCAGATAGCATGTCAGATAGAATGCCAGAAGATATGCCAGATAAAATGCCAGAAGATATATATGCCAGATAGAATGCCAGCAGGTATGCCAGATAAAATGCCAGAAGATATGCCAGATAGAATGCCAGCAGGTATGCCAGATAAAATGCCAGAAGGTATGCCAGATAAAGTGCCAGAATGTTTGCCAGATAGAATGCCAGAAGATTTGCCAGATAGAATGCCAGAAGATATGCCAGAAGATATGCCAGGTAGAGTGCCAGAAGATATGCCAGATAGAATGCCAGATCGAATGCCAGAAGATATGTCAGATAGAATGCCAGAAGATTTGCCAGTAATAAAACCTATAAGTGTCATGGTGGGGATCACTCGAAGTAAAGTAATTTTATTCAATTTTTCCGTGGTTTTACTCGATTTTTCCATGGTTTTGCTGAATTTTTCTAGGGTTTTGCTCGATGGCGCGCTCTACCCCCGGACCCCCTATAACTCACTTTGTTCGCAAAAGGAACTTCGCCTAGCCTAGCGGCTGGCTTTCGTGATGAAAACACACTGTGGGCCCACAGGCACGCACATACAAACAAACGGAACCATGTATATAATATTATAATATATATATTATAAGTATCATACAAATAGCTATGCTGTAGTAAAGTATATTATTTCGAAAATGACGGAAATTAATTGCGCACAAGTCATGTGTATGTGCATTGAAAGAAAGAATGTATCAAATGAATTCAATGCTGAACATGAGTAGGGCGCCTCTGTTCTCACCATGCCTTTGTAGATGCCTTGTGGCAAAGCCTGCGCAAAAAAGTCAGCTTTCAAAAGTGATTCAAGCAAAATCGGACAATGTTCAATGAATGGTTTGCTGTCTGACTTTTCTGCACAGCTTGGAGTGTATGATAGATGCTCGGCTTAGTCTTCGTGTTTATGGGATGCCGTGTTGCCTCACCATTCTCTTCACGCCGCTTCACTGCTGCAAGTTCAGCTTGTAGTTCACGAGATGGCGCTAGAGACAAGGCGACTCGAAGCCACACCAAGTCCTTTGGGCTTGGCGGAGACGCCCCGAAAAATATCTCACGTAAATGCTAAACAACTTCACAACTTCTGTAGAAGAACGACGAACTGAATGCAGCTTGACAGAAACTCATCAAAAATGGGAGAAGAATTAAGGCGGCATCATCGTTGAGCACTGACGCGGACATGCTCCGACAGGTGCAGCCAAGGGAAGCCAAGGCCTTAGCCCCCAAAGATTCTTGAGATCTGAAGTCTGACGCCTTTGCACTTTGTCTTGCAGGCCTCTGAACAGGAAAACAGGTTTAGATAGCTTCAGGCAGCTTCAGGGTCTTTGTAAACTGCCCGTCACGTTGCAAAAAACTATAGCCTTGTTGGACGCACACCAGCCTCCAAAAACCCTTGATGCATGGATCGACCCATCCATTGGATTGAGGCACCGGGATCGACAATCCACAAAGCGAACCGAAGAGTGCCTTTGCGGATGCAGCATCTCGAGACTTTGAAAGCAATGAAATGTACCAGCAGCTGATTTTTTACAATCAAATCTATACACTATTCTACACAAGCAAAAAATAATAATGCCAGAAAAAAACAGCCCAAAGGAACCCAAGACGAAATCATCGAAATCTACAGTGCTCCGCCAAGTCTTGGTTGGCAGCACGCTACACCTAAATATAGTCACATGGAACTTTGCCAAACTTTAAAACGGCTGCAGTGACATGAGGGTATGGCATGACGTGATATTGATTTAAAGTGTCGTATAGTGATAGTGTCAAAAAAAAGCCCGGCCATTGGTACCAAGCGTGTGCAATGACTCGGCCCCAGAGTGAAGGTGGATCAAATTTCAAGCAAGCAGCCTCAGGAGGAGTCGATTCCAATGTGGGCAAGCATTGGCGATAAAGCAATGGATACAACCTGAGCAACGGATCCTGCACTTGCAAACATGAGGAGCGCAATGGATTGCATGTGCGCACTCTCATGCGAAAAGAATACGATTGGAAATCCATGGCTTCCGAGTCTGTGCATACAGAGGCACATGTATGACATATGTGTGCACGCAGCAATTCTAGGCACTACTTCAAGTTCGAGATTCTGGGCTAACCTTTCATTGCCTCACAGTTCTTATAGATGTAGACAGTCAGAGTGTTGCAACAAAGGCGCAGCAAGTAATCAATCTTCGCTTGGACAGCAGCGACTGGCATTCCTACCTGGACTGTTGCCTGGCAAGTCAACTACTGTTGCTGCTGCCCTTGCAAAAGTACGCAGAGAGATAGGAAACTCAGCATCACAGCTGGCTGAATTAACCACCGTTGCAGCCTCAACACATGAGGTCAACTGTCACAAAATGTTACATACAGCCTATACTTTCTACCACATTGTGATGAAACAAATGTGATCCTGGCTTCTTTCAGCTCTGGCCTTGATTGGGCTGTCGCTGGAGCCATCAATGGTAACGTAGGTAACCAAATGCTGCTGTAGAGGCACCTCAAAGCAGCAACTTGATTAAAGGACGTACACATGGTCAAATTAAATGATGATTAAATGTACAAGGGCAGACCCGCCCAAAGTTTAAACCCCGCACTACTGAAACGTCTAGTCCGTAGCCTAGGTTGTTTCTGTTGCCCTTTTGCTCTTCACAGAGAACAACTGAGCCTCGGGCATAAACTGCCAGGATTGCCTGCTTTCTTTCATGAATGTAGCGCAACTTGTGAAGGCCGCTTCGGTCCTACAAAGAGAAAACATACAGTATCAATTGAATTCAATCGATATCAACACAGCACTCCAATCCAAAGCAATCACACCTCTGAACCGGTCCCATAAACACAAATGCTCCGGCTAAGCTGGGTGAGGGGGAGATATCTTTGTTGTTTTCTGCATCATATTCCCAGCGGCGATGATGCAAGGTTGTGGACGCCACTGCTGGTGGTCTGATGTTTTCGCCTTTGCTGTCCTCATTGTGCTCATTCTGGTAGCCGTGACCGACGAACACACAATGCACCAAGTGCATCAAAGAGTCCATCCTGCTAAACCAAACCAGCACAACTGAATCTTCACCCAAAAAATGCAGATTTTCTCACGTATTCTTTCCCTTGCCCAATCAAGAAAAACATCCGTGCCCATGATTAGCCGTGAAAGGTCTCCTCGCAACCACCGGCACAGGCTGTCTTGCTGAGCCTTTTGATGAAAACACCGCCGCTGCATTTGGGATGATATCATGTGATATCAAGTCACATGCTGGTAGAGGTTGAAAGTTGAATGGCATGGATAACAATCAACAAACATCAGCACATATTCTTAAGACATTCAAGAAGTTCAAGAAGTCAGAACACCCACTTGCCTGAGCTTTGTGATGGCTGCACGGGCTGCGATGCCGTTGATGGCTGCGAGCGTCGCTCCGCAGCTGCCGCTGCACGCTCACGCCGCTCTGCAGCACTGACAGACATGAGTTTCAGTCACGAGGTCACGAGGTAGCAAAACTCAGCCAAACGAGAGAAATATAGTTGGTTTGCTGAAAACATCTGAAAACTCAGTCCGAAATTCAACAAACCAATTTTGTCACTTCGAGGTATTGCAGGCTTTAGCCCATAGCAAGAAGATGCAGGTTGGAATTCTATTCACTCTCTTCGCACCAACTGCAAGAGTTCTGCATAGACAACTGTTGGTAGCGCATAAGGAACAAGTACAGAGAAATATGCCTTGTCAGTTTTGCTTTGGCGTCTGGCCTGGGTTGACTTGGCGCAGTCACAGCTCCCATGGGCGCAGCTGTGCTAGCCGCTGTCGCAGGGGCCTACACTCTCTTAGCAGTGCTTAGACATTGGGCCTTGACTGGGCTCCGGTGCGTGCCTCATCATGCTAGATCCCTTCTCAACACAGCAGTAAATAAACCAAAACACATCGAAACACCCGACTACCATGAAGACTATGAAACAACTACCCCTGGCTAGACTTTGCATGACTTTGCAACCTGGCCTGCGGTGGTTGCCACAGGACGGCACTCTGCACTAGTCGAGGCGGTGGTGGCGGGCCAGTGTCTCCTTCTACTGGCGCCACAACATGCCCACCTCGTTGCGTCAGCACATCGCGGGCAAGGCCGCCTACCTGAGACATATTGGATGCAGCACCACGCCTGTGGTTCCGAAATGTTCTGAAGGTGGGGCCAGGTGTAAAACGTCTCCAATCATTGTAGATCAAAAAGGACTTTTTCTTGGTGTCTATCGCAAACCCCATGAGTATGCCAGAGTTCTTGTTTCCCATTCTCTCTCTATATATCTCATGTCCATTGGCTCATCCCTTGGTTCATCCATTGGCAAACCTTCACGATTTCTTGGGCCCGGACGCTCGCCCATCTTTCCGCCAACAAATTCACCTTCTCCCGCATTTGTGGTCCATAGGTCTGACGGGTGGGGTCCTTGGCAGAGTTTCAAGCAAGAGATTTGGCCAGGTATGGCCACGTGGCCAACCGAAATGGACATGAAATGACATGAGCAGATTTGATTCGATCATATTGGGTCATCAAAGGTAGGAAGTAGAATGTAATTTAATAGAAGGCTCGGTCTCTGCAGCCTTTCGACTCAGCTTCTCGACAGTTGCACCTGCAACTCTTCGCAGTGCTGAGAACACCCCCCGTCATCCCCCGTCTGTGCAGCAAAGAACACTATATACTAATTTCTCACTATTTCTCCATGGAAAATTACTGCACTGTGACTGGTCAAACAGTCAAACATAATTTGGATTGGAATGGGGGCTTCCTGTTCAAGGTCCGTTTTGCCATGCACCAAGCTTTACGCTACCGGATGCCACCTGTCTTGCCGATAAGCTCACCCAAATGCTGCAAATCTCCATTTGTGCCATCCAACAATGATTGCACCAGAGCTTCAATCCTTAGATTGGGCTTGTGATAGCTTGTGTCACGTCCTGGGTTAGACACAAAGGCCCGGATAGCACAGCATGCTCCATGTGTGCAGCTGAAGAGCTCATCAACGGCTTGAGTTGTGCGTTTGAATTCGGTCATTGCAGCCGAAGCGATGGGTGCTGGTCAAGGAAGGCACACACCAGGAAGACAGGAATTTTCTAGCGGAGAAGCTTTGTGGCGCATCTCTACATTTTGCAAGCTCAGTCATTTTCGATTAGTTTCAACTTCCAGGTTGATCCAACATCTTGCGAATTTTGCAGCGGCTGGAAGGCGACTGATGCATGTTTGTTGACGCACTTCAGTTCTCCCATCGTATGTCGAGCCAATGCCCAGCAGTTGTGCATAGGTACCCACCAGGCCAAAGAAAACTTGCACACTTACCCCGCGTGATGTATATATATATATATATAATATCGTGTATATTATATATAATGTGTATATATGTGTGTATATATATATATATTAATTTACATATGCATGAATACACATACAATCACATATACATATATGCCACATTATGTCAAGTTGAGACAAATCAATTTCTAGTTCAGCGTGACCTTCACCGCTGCGGCCAGCATCAACCTGGGTGACTGCCACTGCCAACGACCAAACCGGTATGCCATAACAGTTCCTCACCAAGTCAACACACTCCAAGTGACACAGAACGTCTTGTAACTTCTTTGAAAACCACGAGTGCCACGAACATGAGCAACTGGATGATGACACCGGACATGTGGGGCCCAAATGTCTGAGATTATGTGAAATCAATGGGAATTTCATGACCCTAAACATGGAGGCACTGTACTGTATAAAGCCATATTTTGGGGGCAAATCCGCTTACATAGCCCTTACATAGGCATCATGTATCCGCATATTATATAGTACGTACCTCCAATTTAGGTGCCTGAAATGGCCATTCATGAAATCACTGAGACCCAAACCAACTCCACGAAATGGGCCAAGTTCCGCACCTTCAAAACACCACTTGCTTCGACGTCCTTGCTGCCATGTCCTGTGTCAAAATCCTAAGCTCAGTACTGGCGTGCCATTTACGTGGGACACAACGGGTGCTCCAACCCACCCACTGTCATATCCTGGAGCGGCAGAGACAGAAATGGCGGGAAGCTTATTAATATGAAGGTTGTAGCATCTTCCTTTTGTTTGCCAAGAGAACAGGGGCTGGCCATTTGCTACTTCAACCAACAAATAGCCACTGAATACAAACAACAAAGCAGGTTCGAAGTGCACATCCTGCGTTGATCACGTCACCCAACACCTGCGAGCACGCTTTAGATGGGATCCACCAAAAACAAGCTGCAAAGATTCGGAAAGGACATGTGGTCCCAGCACAGTAAATGTTTAAAGAGTTTTGAATTTTTGATAAACCGGCCATGCTTAGCAAGAAACAAATTACTGTAGATTTTAGCCGAACTTTCACATACAGTGGTCTTATCTTGCGCGGAGATACGACCACCCAATTCCTTTTCTTTTTCCCCTCTCTCCTGGGAACAAACAAAACTGCGCCGAAATGGCACCAATTGAAATGTCATCAATTGTGCCAACGGCATGGAATGACACAATTAACCACTTGCTTGTTGACTCATATGTAGTGCTTCGTGGGCTAGGAGGTTCCCGAGACAACTTTACTTTCGCCACTACCTTCGCGGAACTTTCGCGAAAAAAACAGTCTGAAACGCATACAAATCAAATGGCCAATGTTTGTTTTGTCGCCAGATCTGAAGCTGAACAAATGTTTGAGCAAACCCAAACATACTCAAACACAATTTTTACAAGCTTTTTGTTGAACCGACAGTTGCGAGGACCTCTGTATCAAGTCCCGTATAATCTCATATATGTATTGCTACGTATATTACATTCTATTCATTTCTATTCTACTATCTATTGTACTGCAGTGAATCTAGTGTATACACTGCAACTATAGAGCATCCTGGAGCTCCCGGATGCAGGGCCTGAGCCAGGATGACGGCTTCATTTCTGTCTGGAGTGGTATGGCCACAAATGAAGAGCTCCTGTGCGCTGTCACTCAGCTTCTTACACTTGAAGAATGAGCAACGTTTCAGAGAGTATGACAAAGCATGACATACCATGACAAAGCACACCATCAGAAATCCAACAAGGCTCCTGCAAATGAGCCGGCCGCTCGTTGGCTGCCCATCCTTGAAGATATTCGTTGCCTTGTGCAACAGCCAGGGATGCAGTGGCAGTCATCAGTGGACAAAATCTTGCGGACTTGTTCTCAAGAGCTAAGAGCGAGCCAAGAATTCTCCACAAAAAAAGCGTTGCACTGCAGAGCGAGCGCAGCATCCTTTTAGACCTTATCATCCTCTCAGCACCCTCTCCTTCGCCCAAACCTGTCGCAGGCTATCATCCCTGCGTGTCCTCCTTCCAGTCCACAGCTTCCTTCACATATTTGAAGCCCAACCCACCGAAAGCCAAAACGGCTGGGGCGGCACCTGCCTGCCAAGGCAGCCAATCCAGATATCCAACCCCACGCGCCATGAGTGTGGCTGCCAACGGGATAGATCCAACAGCCAACAGCTGGGCATTGATGACACTAGTCATCCGAGCTGCTAGCTTTTCACTGAGAGGTGGTACAGTTTCGCCACCTCGAGCCATGCTTCGTTTCAGCAAAGTAGTGGTGACAAAGAAAGAACTCGCTGCCATGACCCCGGCCAGAGTAACTTTGATCCAGAAGATGGGCTCATGCTGGTAGAAGTCCCAGCCCTTTCCATACTCAATGGTTCGCAAATAGCCGGTGATAAAGAAGATAACACCTGCCACATCATACAAAATGTCCGCATATTGCATGCGTTGTTCTTCCTCCTCCGTCATACCTGGTTTCAACATGAGCCGCTCTGCTACCAAACAGGCCGTTGCCAACACAAGCGCCAAGTAGTGGCCATATGCCACGGCAGCTCCTGCCAAGTCATCTCCGGCCTGTGCTGGAACACTCAGCCAAAGGGGGGCAGCAGCAATGGCTGTTGGAATGGGGCTGCGACACGACTCCTTTGGACACTGCATGGCACCATGTCCGGAATCTGTGCTCGGCCTGGGGGCTACGAAGGCACAGCCAGATGCCATGAGGAATAAAGACAATACACAGCGGGTGGCATTTCGCCGACGCCCACACCTATGCCTCATGGTCAATGGGCGCAGTGAGCCCTGATCCCCAACAGCTGCGACAATGTCGCGATGCACGGCAAGAACTGCAGCCAAACAGGGCATCCTCAAAGCCAGCAGAAGCCCTAATTGTCACCAAACCAACCAGCTATTTCATCGGTGCTACCGGCAAAGGGTCAGCTGTCAAGCCAAGAGGCTCAAGGGTTGGAAGACAAGCCCACCAACAATGAAGAATCGTGGGCGCGTGTCATACTGTCCCCTGCCAGCATCTGCATATCTTGCAAGGGGTATTACATGAGACTACCACCTGGAAAAAAAAATGAAAAAACAACACCTCGGCACCAAATGCTGCGCTGGTTGCAGCACCTGCCATGAGCACACGCCATGAATCCAATAAGCAAAAAAAACACGAAGCACTTGGAATCTGTGCAATTATATGAGCCGCCGTCAAAACTCTGTCTTATTGCTTAAAACATGGCATCGCATTTTTCGACCATTGTTTTTTTTGGTGGTACTTTTGAAGATAGAGACAGAGGAAGACCTCAGTGTAAGGAAAGGAAACGCAGAAAAGGAAGAGCTAAGGAAAAGGATGGAAAAGGAAAGGAAAAGGATGGAAAAGGAAAGGAAAGGAGGCAAGGGTCGGCATATCTGTGGTCTGGGGCTACTTTTTGACCAAATGGGTTTTTAGGGGAACCCTATCGCTATGCAGTGCTTTGTGCACTTTCCAGACACCAAGTGCGCACTCCCTTCTAAAGCAGTCTAAGTCTACCAGAGTTTTGACTGTACCTCATAATCAAAAGATGCTTGTGGCCTGTTGAACTTTCTGCACATTGCCATCACGCCAAACTTCCAGTTCCACATTGGAGCCGACCCGACCTGAGCATGGCAACCAAATGCACACATGACTTCGCGCGCAGCATGTACCCACTTGCCAACAAAAAAATCAGGGGTCGGCAAAGGTCTCGTGCTGCACCGAAATGCAGTCGGCGTCCTGAAGGAAGTCATGCTTCAGGGTGGGGGGTATGGTGCCTTTTTGAAAAAGGAATTAACCTCAATCTGAAACATCTGAAACCTTTCAACTTCATTCAACTTCACCGTAAACATCTGTAGGCTCCATTTGAATCCGTTTGACTCGGAGGCAGTCCAAAAAGATCCGAAAAGCCCAACTCGTCAAGCTGATGACCTCTATCGGATCGCAGCTCTGTAGCAGCTTCAGGGACAATAGCATCAATAGCTCTAGCGCAGCGTTGTGCAGCTCAGGCTAAGATCCTAACCATTGAATGTCATCAGAACATCTCCTGGCTGAAGGGCCTCGGCAAGTGGAGATGATGCCCACTACGGCCAATGCGGATCAATGCGGTTGTGAATGATTGTCATCCGCTTGTTTCATCTTGTTTCTGGGGAGTTGGCCGGTGGTTCTCCAGCCTCACTACGCAGTGCGCGAAGCGAGGACGCAATCAACCCATCCTGGGGCCAATGCATGGTGCAGTCGGCTCACTAAAATGCCCTTGCGACTCCCGAGCCTTAGTCTGGAACAGTGCATCAATGAGACAAACCCAGCACTACTTGAGCAAGCTGAATATCTCTCTCTTGTGGTATTACATATTGTAAAATTTGCAAATTGCTATAAATTCATGAGCTTCTTTTGAACATCTGGGGCCAATGCCGCAGCTTTTCCCGCAGTGCGGTCGGCTCCAGAGACTGGTAATCACACCCTGCGCTCTCAGACATGTTCTTGTGTCACAGCAAGTGATGCTCCAAAATGTATCCAAATCCGTAAGAAAATGCATCAAATGATATCAAATGTTGCAAGAGGTCAAATCGATGGCCTAGCGATGGCATTCGCAGCCTCAAAGGAGTCCTGCTCGAGCTTGAGTTGCTACCTGCTCAAGCACCAAAGATCGCTCTTCCAACTGAGGCAACGTTCACCAACAGTGCAAGTGTCAAAGTGCTTAGTCAAATGACTGCTGAACATGTCTCATATGTCTCAAAGCATGTTTTGCCTTCTGCAAAGGCGTCTGGCTGCGCACCTAAGCCGAGCAAACCGAGGAAGCGGGACCCGCTCACAGCCTCCCCATTCTGAGGCCAAGGCTGGCAACATCATCAAGAAAGCGCTGGATGACGGGGGCTGGAACTGCATGACCCTGAAACAGTGAAACCATATGAAACTATCACAAGGGCCCATGATGGCCCATGCATGTCCAACATGTTGGAATACACCATACATTCATGTGCATCTTAGATTGTACAAACATGTCAGTACGTGATTCATTGTGTGCATATGAAAGAGATTGAGCTGTGTGTGTGCACGAGGGACTTGAGCAATATAAATGCCATTTTCTGCTAATGTATATGGCATAAAGTATGCTCACAGCATGGCGGAACGCTGAAAGGTTAAAACATGCTGAAAAATGCTTGCCGTCCTTGCCTGCAACTCCACTCCCCTGGCCACCATTTTCTGGAAGGCCACCCCAACAACCTTAGACAATGGCACTGGCTGATCGTTCCAAAAGGATTCGAGCAGTAAATTTAACTGGATATTGGGGCCTGCTGAGGGCTCTGGGGGGGGGGTGTATTGGACCAAATGTTCAGAATGAAGCTACAAAAAAGTAAGGATTGAACGTGCCCTGTGAAGGCATCAACCAGTGGCCCTCCGCTGTTTCCACCTCTTCAAGTATGATGTGCTCTTTGAATCTCTTTGGTGCACAAGACGCTTGTATCATGAATGTGTTGAATAACACGCCCTTGACTCAATGGCCATTTCAGGAACCTAAATTGCAGGTACCTACCATATATAAGGCATTATAAGGCATTATAAGGCCCGTATTATACAAGGCCTATGCAAGGGAATATCCCCACAAAATATGGCCTTATATGGTACAGTACCTTCTTTTTAGGATCCTGAAATTCCCATTGATTGACTTCACTCTTCGGACATGGCTTTGGCTATTGAGTTCTGGTCTGTTGATTGCAGCATCGACCGTGAGCGCCAGCCTCCGAATTGCCAAGCATGTCGCGTGATCTCATGCCACCGTTGCAGATTGGACACTCACATAAACCGACCAAGAGCCAGGCCCAAAGCGCAAAGAGTGCGAGTACTCCTGCACCTTTTGGTTCAATAACCCAAAATAATCCAAACAGCCAAAGACACATTTTTCATCTCTCTCTCTCTCTCTCTCTCTTGAATTCTTGGATCTTCTTGGACTCTTTGTTGGCTGCTTCAGTGAAGGCGCCTCAACGCGGCTGACCACCCCCTCAGTCACGCTACATGCTTCGCCGCCTGGAAGATGCCAGAAACACGCGTTGCACTTTTCTTGGGGCATTTTTTTGTGCAAAGAAGCAGTGACAGATTGATGATAAAAGAAAAAAGGAAGAACATTGAGGAACGCTACATGGCTTGAAGCAGGGATTGGGGCAGGGACCAATAGGGTATCCCACCACGCGAACCTTGTCGAGGCTATGGCTGAAGAACATCGCCGATGCTTTCATGTGCTTTCACATGCTTTGCGTGTCTTCCCAGCGAGGACACAGGCCTTGTCAAAGACTCGTGGCAGTTCAGTTGCCTAGGTGCTGCGACTTTCCAGAGCCTGAAACTTCACCACTTCAGCACCTGCTGAGGCTCCCACGGAGCCGACAGGCAAGGGTTCCATCTCCTGAGGCGAGTCAGAGATTTCAAAGCATCTGTCGAGATTCCAAATATATCCAAATGTTACCATCTGACAAAAATCAGCGAAGAGTGGTGGGCTCCTTTAGCACATCCTCATCTTCCAAAAGAAGCCTTAAAAAAACGGTGGCATCTAAGGAAGGCAGTGATCGAGGCTGCAGTTCGGTCATCTAAGTCATCCAATATTCATCACCGGGGGACCCTGCAATGCTAAATCAATCTCGTGGCAAACGGCCACCACATGCGCCCCTTAGAGTCTTCCATGGCACCACATTGTGCTGACATGCCCTTATGATTCAAACATATTCAAACAAAACCAGTAGCTCAGCAGCAAACGGAACTTCTCACCACCGTAGCGGTCATTGGTTCGCTGCACCTTGTGATGACAATTTCATACAATTTGGACATGAGAAGCATGTCAACGTCGATAACAAATGATAACAATACAAATGACACCGGAAATACTTCCCAAAATAATCCAAATCAATCAAATAGCTGCACAGCTGCACCATGCTGCACCTGCCTGAAGGTATCGACTGTCTGCAATAACATGAGCAGCGGTGAGCACCTATACGGCAAATCTTCACGTTGGGATTCAGACCATGGCATGAAAGTGGAAAGCCACTCATGTGACCTTTTTCTATGGTTTCCGACTCTCACGTTGGTCCAAGCTGTTCACAAGGAAACAGAAACAAGCTAGGTTCAAGCACTGCTTGCTTTGGCTGGTTTCCAATTCCTAAGCAATATCTGCTGGACATTTTGTGACATGTGGATTCTTTTCCTGACACATACTGCCGCTGCCATGCTGACATTCAGCTGACTTCGACCAATGAGGGCACCACTGGTGCTGATGAGAGCCCCAGATCCTGAAACATCCAGAAATATATAATGATACATATAATGATACATATAATGATATATTATAATGATATATATATATATATATATCCAAAACATCCCAAAACAGGAGTTGTTTGAGTCGAGACCAAGATATCACGTGCTGGGCTTGCCGCCTTGCCTGAAGTGCTCTCCACGGGCTGGTCCTCCAACATCCAAAACATTCCAAAACAGAATCCCACAAGTCCCACAAGCACTGGCTCTAACCAATCTCTATTGTCCGCCAGAACGTGAGTTCCCCATGTAGTATCCCCTTAAGTTGGATGGACATGAGGTTTTTGCATGTTTATGCCTAATGTTCTAACTCCTGTTGGTTCAGATCTCTTCACTTGGACGGCCCCTCGGTGGCCCCAAGCCTGCCATGGTACTGTCCAACCAGGTCGTTGACGGGTGTTGAAGATCTTCACAACCTAACATCATCTAACAATCTAACATCTCACAACACTCTCACCTTCCACTGAGATGAACTTCAGATGCTTCAGGGACTGGGAATCTGACTGCATCCCGCGGATCCCGTGTTGAAACCTCAACGTGGCCAAAATATACACCATTGAAGATATTAAAATATATTAAAACATATTAAAATATATTAAAATATACGTACAGCATCCGGACTCTAGACATGGAAACGAATGGAGCCTGGGATAGAAAGCGGGAAGAAATCTGACGCTCAAGAATTCCTGCATGTCATTGACATCAGTTGAGTTCACGGAGGTTCATTCAAACACACACGCACACAACTTTCATGCATTGCAACCAATTCCAAATGTGTCACTTCATTGGCGTTGATGCCTTGACACTTTTGTCTGGAGAGAGCACGGATCATTACCTCCACAAACGCGATGCACCGTTTCACTGTCATTTTCTGCGTCTGGACTCGTCTACTTTGCATGAGCGAAAAGAAACCGCTTGGGCCTGTGGTGGGCAGCCAGGAGAGTGAGCACATGAGGCTTCAATCTTCGGTCTAAAGGATCCAAACGTTTCACATGTCTTTCTTTTGACACCTCAAGCTGGCTCTTTTGCGAGTTGCAGCTTGCTTGCAGCAATGGTTTCATGATATGGTTTTCGAATATGGCCTCATATATGTGCGCAAGTCTTTGAGATCTCAGAGTTCGGATTGACATTGGGATGGCATGATCTTCCATTCAAAGATACTGCTCAAGCCGAAGCTAAGCAAAATGGAGATGGAGCTTGAATCAAATCGATTCGCTGTGCCCCTCCATTTGCATGGACATTGCCAGCAGTACACAAATAAGTGGAAGCCTCCTCGACGTCAAATACAACTCAGCTTCATACTCCAGCAGCCTTTTTCATGCAGCAACCAGAACATGCGAGAACCATGATCTGAATTTCCTCCAAATTTGGAGGATGTGAATTCTGGAAAGCAAAGCCTCCAAAAGAGTTTTCCTCATGGACCTGATGCCTCGGTCTATGCTAATTAACCTGATGGCATTCTCTGAAATCAAGATCATATAAGATCATATCATCACGTCATATGAGTCATATATGTCCTAAGTTCTTGCATGAATCCTTGTTCCGTCTTGTTCCTACATCCAAACTTCTGTCGCTCAGCAAGGGCTCAGCCACCGCCCACTCCACAATTAGGCAAAGCTGGCAGTTTGGTCAGGACTTGGCATGCAGTAGAACAGTAGAACTGTCCATGTGCGTTTGACCATGTTTGACCTCATTTCCATGAACAATTCTACGTATTGCGCAGCCATGCCTAGCGTGTATCCCAACCGAGCAAATCCACCAAGCCCAACCACTTGCAAGCAATAATGGTCCACAATTAGACCTCCAGAACATTCAACTTCTAGAGCCGGAGTAAGTACCCAACTTGATACAATATAGATGACATGACATTTCACTACAATTATATAATATAACATAATATAACCGTTATTAATATAACCATATAATACTCCATAAATACATTACATTCCGTCACACAACATGAAATGGGAAGACATGCCGGCAAAACGGACTCCACAGGCTCTCCTGTCAGAAAACGTGGCTGGAAGATGGTGTGGCCGACGGCTGGGCATCCCATGGCCTGGTGTTTCCTCCTCGCCGTTGAGGATCGAAGCTTTGGCACAATCTCAGTAGCCGTCACCAGCCATCACCAGCCGAGGATGGCCCTTGTTTGAATGACCGAATGACCCCATAAGACCCCAAGATCTCTCTGATGTCACCGGATTTCTCCTTTCAAGCAGTACCCTATTGCAAAATGAGATAAACATGAATCACTGGTCCCGCTAAGAGCAGGACTGAGCGCAACGCGGATGCCACAAGTTGAACCTGCCAGGGCTGCCAGGGGGTTGGGCATGACATGGCATGACTGACTGCTATGTTTCAGTCCGGTGCACTGTCCAATCTGTCCAGCTAATGAAACAAAGGCCTCTTGCGGTTGCAGGTCTGGAAGTCTGAGCCCGTACCAGTACTCCTCAGATCGAATTTTGCGAATCAAGCAGCAATGGCTTTTCGTCGCACATATACGTATAGGATAGCATAGGTACCGCTTAACATATGCACATTCTAAATATCAATGTAACAAAATATAGAGAATCTATGAGAATCTATAATGAATCATAATGCAAATCTGCTCAAATCGGCATAGTCGAGTCATTTCGGAAATGGCGATTTTGGGCCGCTGACGTTGCCAGGCTTAGCAGCTCTGAAATATCTAAATCGCCAGTGGTGAGGAGGACCTGTTGCACATCCATCGGTGCCAACAATGACCCGAGATGACATTGCCCCATGCAGCAAGCGAATCAATCGATCTACAGGTGATTCAAACATGATTCAAACATGATCCTGCCAAATGCCAACATCACATTTCATTGATCGCATACAGTTCCATGTGATTCCATGCAGCGCTTCCCAGTAAAAACCCAAGGCCGCAAAGGCATCAAACGCTTTGAGAAGCCAGGACTAAGATCCATTAATTGAGGCCCTCGCAGGATCAACAAGCAGCAAATCCCGCCTCAGAATTCCATGGTCCTAAACTGAAAGTCTGCGGGATCATGATGTTGTGATTTGGACATATGTATATAATTATATATATAACTTTATATACACAATATATATATATACAGATGTGTTTACATACACATATGCATATCATTGTATATATAATTATTTATATATATAGTGTGCGTGTATGTTTTGTATGTATTCATGATTCTATCAATGATTCTTGAAGGATCAATGGCATCTGCCAAAAGGCTGCTGGCCGAGCGGCTCTTGTTGTATTCCCTGAAGGTCGGCCACAAGTTCCTGGACATGAAGGATGCCCCAATCTGGCCACACCCTCCCCACATTTTGGATGGAACTGTGAGTGCCATCACCGATGGTTGATGGCTGCCTTACCACCTGAACTCCAGAGCACGAAGTGGAAGAAGGCTTGAGGCAGTTCCAGGAAGTCCTCTGCACCTGATCAACCAGGCAGGTGCGGCTTGCGATGAATATGATGAATCCGAACCACAGATCTGGCCTTCGAAGACAAACTTTGTAAGATTCTTGGCATCAAAAAGGGTCCTTAGGCAAGTGGCTGAAGTTACAGAGTGGTCCAGCATGTTACAATGTTACCAGCTGGAGAAAACTAAATATACAAAAATCATCTCCAAATCCAGCACAAGGATCAATAGAAGAGTATCGCCGGCATCAGCGATCTCAGGATTGACGCCGTCAAGAACCTGAATCGAATTACTGTTACTATGACTTGCTGGATGGATAAAATATGCCAGTTTAGGGTCATACATGGTCAAACAAGGTTTGACATAGCTGTAGGGATGTTCCTGGTTGAGATTTGTCAAGTGTGGTCACACAATGCTCGGCATAAAGACTCTTCCAATGAGATGAAGCCAATGTCTCCGCAAACCACAAAAGCAGCAAGAACAACAAAACCATCAAAGTACAACTTGCATCTTGAATAAAGCGTGCAAGACTGTGTGTAAAAGGAAACTTGTAGAAACAGGTAAATTGTGATTTCTTCCCATCCTGGCATCAATCACAACTCCAAATAGTACACACAGTATTAAATGGGGATGTATACTGCAACTGGGGACAAGCAACAAAGCATGCAACGGTTGTGGCCACTCGGATCGCTGGAACATCCGGATTTTCACCAGCCAATTCTGCCTCACCAATGGATGAGGAATCATTTCTTAGGCTCGTCATTTGGAGATGTCTGGGGGGCATCATGACAAATGACAATGCACTTTAATAATGTATAAGTGCAAGCTAGGGGCAACGTGATGGTTGAATCGCCGCGCATAGTTGGCCACAGTGCTGATTTCTTGCACTGCGCCCTTAACCTGCGCAAGCTGGGAGCGTGCTGGGAGCGGGGGGTGCTGAATGCAACAGGGCAACGCCACAAGCACTCGCCTTATCAAGTTCACGGTCTTTCCGGGCATGAGCCACCTGCAATTTGCGAAGAACACAACGGCTTTCACAGCTCCAAGTTCAAATTGGATACTTCAGCTTCAAGACTATCTATATAACCAGGAAGAAATCGCAGCGTAGCCTGAAGCAATCCGGGCAGGTTGCGAACACCACCACGGCCGTCCGATGCCAATATTTCAACCGACCAAGCGCGATGAGCCCTGCAGGCCAAGGTGACTTGGCTGACATCCTCTCACATCATACCCTCGAAACATTGCCAAGAGATGCGTTGATTCCGTGAACTTGGACCAAAAAAATGAAAGAGTAGTAGTAAATAGTAGATGTATGTGATGTATGTGTGTATAGTAGATTATAGTAAATTAATGTAAGTTAGATGTGTGTATGTGTAGCTGACACAGAAGATGCAACTGACAGTTCACACTTTGTTTCTGTTGCCTCCCAAAACGCGACTCCGAAAGGGATGGCCACAGCTGTGAAGTCTGCCCGGTGACTTGCTGCCGGGCAACGCGTTCCTCAAAACCCCAAGTGTAAATTGAAAGCGTCGCTGCATCGTCAAAAGAATTCCAAACAGTCCGATGTCCGATGTCCGAAGCCTGTCGCCAAGTCAAAGGGTCCCATCCTTGCACCTCCAATTCAGTGGCGCTCGCTGTCAGTGCTAAACTACGGCTGAAACGCCCCTGGTACATCCTGGTACTCAGTGAATGATGGCTAATGGGTATACGATGGTATACGATGGTATACGATACGATGATATACGATGATATACGCACATGCATGCCTTCTTGATGCCAGCAATCAAAACCTCCTGACCTGAGTGCCAGAGCGTTTGCTGAGTTCGAGCATGGATGCCATGAACAATGCTGAGGCAAAGGCCCATTTTTAGAAACTCTGCTGATGCATCCTTTTCACCAGTGTGACAAGTTGGGTCCCATAGATACTGCCAGATCCAACCAGTCCTCCATCGGGGCATATACAACGCGGAGTGCCAACTGCACATCCTCCTGGTGGCAATCTGGGAGTTGCCAAACGTGCTCACTTAGGTCCAATATGGTCCAATCAGAATGTCCCATCAGAACCAAGCTTGCCTCATTGTAACGAATGCCTCGGTGTAGGTCCATAATGGTCCATATGGCTCCATAATATCATTCCATAGCCGCATAGCCATGGAAATGTCACATTGACTTAGGACAAAGCTGCGACTGGCATGGCAGAAGACTTCGCTGACGCCACCGAAACTGGCATCGTGTTTCCAGAGAATTCGAGTATTGCAACAAGCCCTCATGAAATCTCATGAGCAATCCAATTCAGTCTTCTTCTTGCCAACTTTTAAAGTCTTTTCAGAGACACGGAATGACACGGACCGTCGGGGCCAGTGCAATAAATATCGATTTGGAGCCATACATTTAAAAAACATAAAAATACAAAGAGTATCAAAGAGTCTACAGAACCTCTCACTTCGTCAGCGGTGGAATGCGAAGAACAAATCAAAGCAAAAGAAAACACTGCAACAAATCTAGAATCAAGATCACATTTTGATAAAGTCTGACATATTTTGATACATAACGCTTTCCAAGCAAGGTTGACACAGAAACCGTTTCTGCAATGGCATTGGCAAAACATGTTGCTCAGGGCCGAACTCGCAACCCAGCACCTACAACAAAAGGAGATGTCTGCAGTACTTCTCTGTTCAACAAAGTTCATCCTCAAATTGCAGGGACCTTGTTGCAAGTAGTGATGGGGACATTCCCCATGCCAACCTGGGCAAGAGCGTGCTGACTTGCTGGACCAAAGGCGGCGTATGTGCAGTTTGGAGACTAATGAGACTAATGGGCAGGACCTAAGGTTGCTGCGATTTGCAGAGTCTTTCCACTTCCCAGGTTTCGGGGTGGGCGCAACACCAAGAATTTCAATTAATGAGGAATGCAAACCTACTGGAAAATGATGGAAAACGCGTATTATTTTTCTCATTTCTTCCAGATTTTTCCGACATTTGGCAAAGGAAGACCTCACCTGGCATGAAAGGTTCAATATCCATGGCAGCTGTCATTACATGGCTTTTGACCTTCCTACAGCTGAACCAAACCGCGGTCAGGTGTGATACGGCGACAATTCTACGGTTCTCTGCTCTGTCTGCACTGCACTGCTTGCAACAAAACAGGGAAAGCCACAACATGCTCCTCCCGTGGATGTCATTAGTTACAGAATCATGGGTTGTAATTAATTAGTGTGAAATCATGTGAAATCACTCCATCTTTTGGACTACTATACATTAAGACATGATTAATGTGCCATCTACATAATACGAATTGAACGGCAAACTGCAAAAGCTGCATATACCAATCGACACTTTTTGATATCATCCGAAAAACGTGGAATTTTCAAGTCTTACTGCATAGGTAAGTAGAGGCAGAGTCACATTTTGATAGTTGCTTAGAAAGCTCGAGCTGATCAAGCATACATAACATGTTCAAACCCAATATATATATATTATAATATATAGAATTAATATACTATGATATTCGCATATATTCGCTACATCATTGCTCAACCCAGGACATAGACATCCCGTGCCTGTTGACCTCTTGAATTCACTACTTCTGCACGATCCTTCATGCTTTTTCAACATTACTGGTTGGATTTAAGACAAGCTTGGCTTCGTGTTCTTTTCGGCACCTGAATGACAGCTTATGTCAATGCGCAGGTGCCGCACCTTCGACAAGAGTTCATCGTGCGAACATGAGCGAACAAGACTTTCAAATCTTTCAAAATCTGTTTAAATATTCCGAACCACTTTTATTCACAAATCTTCAATCCCACCATACCACCTAATGCAATTGTCAACAGGCTCCAATCATCAAATTCCAGGTGTGCAGTGAAACTTGCCAGGATGACCCTAGGGGCGAAGTTCTTCACACGTTGAACAGCAGTGACCTGGCCCAAGTTCAGAGTCGTTCAGAGAACAGTCTTCTCTCCTTTTGATTCTTCACATCTTCTTTCACCAATTTTGAAGCAATTTCCTAGTGCTGAGGTTCGCGCATTAGCCTTCCAGTCACCTCCTGAATTGGAAATTCAAGGAAATTTTCTCTCACGTAATTGCTGCAGGTGGTCTGTGCCCTGGCCTTCAGCCTTGCCATGAGATGTGATAAGGATCCAGCCATGGCAATGCAAACCCTTGGGAAATTGTACCAGTTCCAATTGCACGTTCCCCAACCGAATACAGCTTCGCATCTGCTCGGAGCGTCCTCTGGTTTCTTTCAGGACTTGCTCAATCTGCCATGATGCAAAGTTGCTTGGCTGCAATGCAGTAGTCCAAATACAGGCATATCAGGCATGCAACATTTGGATATATTAGGTCCATTATAAAGGCCATACTTCCAAACCACCCAACGTGCCTGGACAAACGTGCAAAAGAACCCCTCTTACTGAATCTGGTCGGCCATGAACCACCACAAGGCTTTACGGTTTGAGAAGCCTTGCTCCATCATATCAATAGTTCACGGATGGACATAGCATGATCATCCAAGCGATTCAAGATGCGTCAGTGACGATGTTTGGACCCTTGTTGGGATCGATGATGAGACATGCGCTGCAGATGCAGACCGTATACACAGCGAAGCAAAGCACCTCCATGGCAACCTTTTCAGCGGTTTCCTGCAGCTCTCTTGAAGGTGTCAAAGGTCTACGGCAAACGGAAGATTCTGATGCTCAGGAGCACACGGTTTCTGCATCCACAGCTGCGTTCCAATGTACCTTTTACCCGAGACTATTTAATTTCAAACTCATGGATGAAATTGGTTACTGTAACTATCCCCACGAGGAGGCACATGCAAGATGCCACCGCTTGGGCGGAGTGCAGCTGCAGCCACAGGGAACCTGCCACAGGATTCAACAGAAACAAAGGAGACGAGCCGATTGAGAAACAGCTGGGATCTCAAGCACGTGAAAATGCAAGTCATAAATCCATTCTGGGCACACCCGTCTCTGCTGAAAGGAATCAGCCCAAGGATAACCTGAGTGAAGCCCAACTTGCCGGTAGCAAAAAAAACAACAAATGATTAAGAAGGCCAAGAATGTGTTAGATACAAGTTGGATCAAGTTGGTGCATGCTTGTTCTACACAGGTCTTCTTTTTAGCCATCGCAAAGTCCGAGCTGATCCAGCAAGAAGGCGAAATGCTGGGCCTCTCAAATCAGTCACAGGGCCATGCAAAGTGAGTCCTAGTTCATTTTGATGTCTCAGAAGGATGCGTCAAATATCATAAAATATCATAAAATATCATAAAATCATTATAACATAATTATCTATATATTCTATATATATATATACACATAATGTCACCGTCAATTGCGGAGACAATCCACTGGCATCACATGTGTTCGAATGCTTTTCACCCACGGACTTGAGCAATTACTTTAGATTACGCGAGCTATCTTCAGCCTGTTCCCGCATAGACTTGGATTTGTCCGATGCGCCGCCATGGCCAGCATGAAAATCCACCTGCTCCAAAGCCAGCCACCCAACATGGATCGAGATTGTGTCAAATCATGTCAAAGATATTCAAAGATCGTATTCGCATCGAAAAAATGAAGAGACTGGAGAAAGTGGGGCCAGTGGAAATCAATGGAAATCATGCAGCCTACCACTGCTGGAAGCATGATGCCTCACCCTTAGAGGAAACATGCTTTGATTCCTGAGACTGATCCCATAAAACATCCCAGGAAACATCCCAAAAGCTCAGGGTGGACCACCATTCATGCATGCACTTCCAGGTTTGGAGAATACATATGATGACATGTTATAATATGTTATAATAATTAGTGCTCAGTGGCAGTGGGGCAGGCGAAACAACATGTAACCACCCTCCGTCGCCTTCAGCAAGACTGGATTGGAATCCTCAGCTGCAAGAAGCATCTTCCGTACATGTGCATAATTGCAACTGATTGATATTGATTGTATGATGTATGAGGTATACTACACCGTGCATGTTAACATAATTATTATTGATATTTATTGATTATGTTGTGCATCTAGCAGTTCTTGTCCAATCTTCTAACATTTTTGTTTGACAACAAATCTGCGCTGCACGATCCTCTGCGAGCCAGCTTCCGTCTTGACGCGTCTGAGTTTGGACACATATTTCAGCGGCTCCCAGTAGCCCACCATCGTGTCGTTCTGCGACGCAGTCACCAAGGCCTAGGAGACACGGACACAATGATTCAATATGATTCAATGATGGTGGTGACAAATGGTGACAGATGAAAGGATCAGATGGATCCCTGCCAACATGCTTTCAACATGCTTTCCAAATGTCGCCAAGCTTCGGCAGGATAATCTTGCATTCGAAGGTTGTCATACGGGCTATACCTTTGTAGAGTGTAAAATTCAGGTCGAAAAGACGTGCGCTGTCTCTGCAAGAGGTCAGGAAACAAGCAAGGTCAGGTCTTTGATTGCAAGATTTTCAAGGTGACCACTTAAGGCATCAACACATATATATATATATATCAATACCACCAAATGACACCAAATCACTCTATCTGGATAAGCCGCAACACCTTAAGCACTTGTAGCTTAGAGTCTCCAACATGTAGTAGAAGGTCTCCCGCTGGTTCGGATTCCCTATCTCCTCCCACTCGCCACATGTCAAGGGAATCCTTGATAGGGAACAGCAAAACAAATTAAACAAAATCATCATAAATCCATGCGTGCCAACTTGCAGATGCCAACTTTATGCTTGCCGTATTCAAAACATCTTTGCATCTGCCAGCTTGGGTGCTCATGTCAAAATCTCAAAGCACCAGCAACACCATGAAGCATTCCGAGCTTCGATGGGTCGCTCATCGTGTTGACGGCATCCACGAAAGGCACGTACAATAGAATTGCCTTTGCAATATTTTACAATGAGACGTGAACACATGAAATCTGTCCTGTCAATACATGGCAATACTATGCAATACTCGAGCTGCTTATGACTCTTGACCAACAGCACTTCAGCAGCGTCACCTTGAACAAATCCGGCCGCATGTTGACGGAGGCTGTCACCAGCAACCCGCCGCTGCTCTCGCCCCAAGCAGCAAGAGTTGATCGCTCAGAAATTCCCATAGAGATCAAGGTCTCGGCCTCAATTCACAAGATATCACAAGATGACACACTGATTATCTAGTGTTATCTGCCTATGGAAGCAGCGTCAGGTCTAGAAAGCATACACGCACAAACGCATTGAATTAAGCATTGAGAGCTAACTGCAGGATCTTCCTGGAAAGTGGCAGCTTGCTGAGCACAGTGCTGCCGCAATGAAGTCGTGGAAACGGTTCTTCACCTTCAAGTAGCGGCCCTCTTCACGCCTCAGCTTCAAACTAACTTGCGGCTCACAAGCAGCACCAGCACCAAGGCCCTGAGACGCTGAGATGCCAGCCAATCACGGCCGAGCTCACCCCCTCCCCTGACGTGTGCAACCGCATATATGACCTGAATTTGGGAGTTTGGTCGCAGTCTGATGCAGTCTGCCTGTCTGCATGAAACATCTGCGCTCAGGCCATGACGCCACGGTCCAGCAAACAAAGAATGTTAGAGTCGAAACCTGGGTGACTAAATGTGACAAATGGTGAACAGAACTGCTGATCGCACCAGAAACTGCACTGCTATTAGCTGCTATGCACTGCTCAAAATCTCACAACAAGTTGCAACAGCTTTCGCTTTTTGCCAAAGCGACCAGGATCTTGGCATGCCCCATACGCGCCATAGCCTGTGAGGAACCGGTCCCCGTCAACTGTCAACAGTTCCAACACCACAAAGAATCACAATGACTTTAGTCATTTAGTATTTCACTTTGAAGATCTTTGAAACATAACCACCAGCTCATCCCAAAATGCAGCCCACACTTGTCCATGTCTCAAACATGTTCAAACCACGTCGCTAACCCAATAGCACCTATTCATACCTATTTTTGATACAAGTAGTTTCTGAGGTTCCTTTGCAGCCTGGCAACCAGTAAGGAGTGTTGGAAAAGGTCCTCCCTTCAATCCTTGAGGATGCAAATCTGCTCGGTAGACCAAGGAAATTGGAACCTGCACAGTTCACGGAGACTCGCATGTAATATATACTATACACTATACACTCTATATATTATGTTAGTAATTTCCAGTCTATCCGCAATGAAATGAACTTCCCCTGTAACTGGTTGACTCGGCCCGATGTCATTCGAAACTACCGCAGCTTCATTCCGCCTGGCGCTCCTTGGACGTGATCCGCTCGGCGCGATATAAAGAGGGATTGTAGTGTTCTGGTCCCGACTCCTTCAGAAATTCTGACTTGGCATACCGCAACGGTGCTAGGGAATTTTCTCGACCATTCTTGACCCTGCCTTGATCAGCTTGAACTCCTTGGTGGTCGAAACTACCACGGCAAATTGCAGTCACAGCATGCACAAAGCCATCACAAGGCCTCCCTTTTGGATACGTACCCAGCAGCTCAGAATGCTCCTGTGGCCTTCAACCATATGGATGCAAGAAATGGGTAGAAAGGCCCAGATCCAAATGCTTCCAGGTTCTCTGGTGGGAACATGGTATGCATAGTCTCTGCCCGGAACGATGTACCTTGTCCCCACAAAGCTTTTAGATTCTTGCGCTTGCCATGTTGTGAATCACTCACAATGGAAGGTTTTGCCCGCTTCAATTTCAGTATGAAATGCCGCACTTTCCAAACCCAACTGCATTGCATCCAGGCACGAGGTGTAGTGCACTCTCAAAATGTCTGTCTTGAAGAGGTCGTTGCCAGCAAGGCTGACTGAAAAGAGCGTCTGAGCCGCTGCTTGAGTGCGAGGCGTAGTGATGAAGCCACTGCTGGCTAACATTTCCTCTTGGCAGCTCGAGCGAGAGCAAGCAATGATTACATTGACAATTGAAGATTTGTATGACTTGTATGCGAAGGCACAATACCACGGTAGCTGTCACCTTGCGTCTTTTCCATTGGTTTCCACTAAAGCAGCCAAGCTTCGGGAAAAATAAGGGAATGAATTGGCCCCTTCCCGCCGCCATTCGGCAAAAGCATTACATAAATACCTACAGCCAACTTCTGGCGAAGCCAGGGTCGCGCAGCCTGCTGTTCTTTTCATATCATTTTGATAACTTTTGATACTCTTCTCAGATTCTATCTGCACATCTCTGCACATCTCTGCACATCTCCCCCTCCAGTGCAGTCAAGGGAACAACTGGCACCATTTCGGCGCCCAGTGATGGCCAAAAAGTGCTCGAAGCACTGCAAGGAATCCAAATGAATCTGAGCGGCAATTGGCAGCCCGTGCAGTTTGTGCGCAGGTTGGGCGCGACCACAAAGCATCCAACATGAATACTAAAGCATACAAAAGCAATACATTAGGTCCATGTCATCTATATCCAACCTAACCTGTCCAACCTGTCAATGATCAAACACAGCATGACCTGTCTTTTTTGGAACCTGTTGTTGTTCTCTGGATGCTGGGGCCGTCTGGGGCCGTCTGGGGCCGTCTGGGGCCGTCTGGGGCCGTCTGGGGCCATGGCATGCTCCTCAGGCACCCAAAGGTCCTCCCAGTGCATACTTTGGCTCGGGATGGATGCCAGTGGTGTGCGACACAGCTTTGAATTCCTGAGTGCGACGTGATTAGTGCAACTTGGAATCGGCCTCTGCTGTGACAAGAATCTGACACAGAGTAGTGAATGGCACAGCAATCCGGTTCGTCGTCAACGGTTCCAGTTTTTGTAGCTTTTTAATGGTTTTTATGGTATAAACTCGGACACATGTGAAATGCATCGAAGAGCAGTGCTTGGGTAGCACTCTGCAGCAGCCAGGGGGCTTTGTACCATCCTTGTCCGTCAAAATGTACAAGAAACCTTGCATGGTGATGTGGCACCCATTGAAATTGGGGTGCACTAAATTGGGTCTCTTCATGTCTTTAAACTCAGAAATGAGCCCAGGTGCCCATGCAGTGATCAACATCATAGTGAATACCAAATTCTCGTGCACAAACAGATATCAGCTTGGACTGCTTGGAGTCAGTGTCTAAGTCAAGCAGGTAATTTTCAGCTGTCTCGCTGGAAGCGGACCTTCAGTTGGGCAGGACAGCAGTGTCGCATGGCATTTCCTTTTCTGATCTTTATTGTGTTATCTCCAGAATTGCAAAGCATCCAATATTGGTGAACCACAAATGGCAAATGGCCGAAGAATTCCAATGCTGTTTTGTTGCGATTTCTATTGTGACAAACGCATACAAGCGCATTCTATTGAGCGATCCCAACCAAGCTTTCTGTACAAATGGCCGATGGAAACTAGTCTTTCGCCAAGCGTCTGGATGATCAAGAAGCGCTCGTCGCTGGACTTGCAAATAGATACAGAGAACCGGCGGTCCTTTTCTTCCAGAACCACGGTGTCGGAAGATTGCGGGGTGCCAACCACATGCTTGCGAACCTTGGAGAGCATGTTTTGTCTCCTCCCTCTCTCTCTCTCTCTCGCCATCTGCGGGAGTTAAGAGAAGCTAAAGGCGAGACGTAGAATAAGATGAATAAGTATACATATGATTACACATGTCACATGCCAAAGGAAGGTGCACGTCAAAGGGTGCATATGGCACTGGACTATATATATATACTGGAATTGACCTCTCCAGACCATTCAGGTGTGAGGTACTGGGTCCTTGCACGTTGTGTTTCAGTCAGCGCCGGAGCCCTTGTGCTGCTTGCTGCTAGAGTGCGATGTATCCTCTGAACTCGTGGTCATGTCCCACGTAGTAGATCGCGGCATGGCCCGAATTCTCCCACAGAATAGAGCCATCGGTCTCTTCAAGTTCAACATTGTCCTCCTTCAACTCAGCATTTTGACGAGTGTCATGAAAACCTGGACAGGGTGGCAGGGTCAAATGATAGAAGCAGGACCAGCCGCAGCTTTGTTTCGATTTATATATCTTTTACTTTTGCTTTCATCTCTCTGGCTCAAGGCTTCCAAAATCTGAGCTGACAACTTATCCTATAGCTGTCGTTACCCTCAAAGTCCTTCGCATATGCGAACAGAACATGATCAGCACTTGGATCTGGGCCGCATGTTGACCTTATGCCACGGAGCACTGAACTCTCAGCTCTGCACATCTTATTGAAATGACTTCAGTATACTTCAGTCTGGCAAAACACCATCCCGAAGCGCTGCACAAATAGTTATGAGATGTTGTAAGATTCTGCAAGATGTTGTAAGCATGCGACAGGTATGGGCGAGATCCACCCTCCCCATCATCATTCAATTCATTCTCATCTAACAGAAGCTCCTGAAAGTCAAGGGTAAATGTGCTTCAAGTCTTCAACTGCCGAACAAAGCCAAATTTTATCTTGTGCCGGCTTGTGCCAGCGCCACTCCTCATCTACCAGCTGCAAATCAATGGCTTGAGCAAGAGCCTTAGCAAGCAGAGAACATCCTCACAACAAATCCGCTACATAATATATATATATACACAGTATACATGTAATAAATTATGATAATGTTTATTTATTTAAATACATACTGTACATGCATACATCATTGGCATTGTGATCTTGACTCTTGAATCAAAGGGCTCTTAATTGTTTAGCCTTGGCACTGCCACGTCTGAGGGCACTGGATTTCCATCTCTTTGGATCCGTGCACGGAAGTGACTCTCATAGGCTTTCTTCTTGCTCCCTGGGGACAAGAGACAAAAGCTTTTCACAGTCAAATGTGGCTACAGAAAAGTCGTTGAGAATGTTTGACCATCTGCTTGCAATCTCCGCCTCTGCTATAATATGCGTAGCCACCAGGATATATAGATGGGATTCCAACCGAAGACTCTTTCTCATGACCTTGTTTTGTTGCATGTCCAACGCAGAGTAGCTCAATGTAGCTCAGGCTTCTCCATTGTGACACAAGATTACACAAGCACTGTCTAAGCTATCCAAGCTGTGAACAGCCAAGAATAACACCAGTGTGCACACTTGCGCTGTGTGTATTGTTATAAGGATGCAAAAGGACACAAAGGAAGAAATAACAAGCATTAAAACTTAAAACAGCATAAAACCCCACCGACGAGGTGTCAGCAAGAGCTATAATTTCTGCCCGGCTGCTGCGCATCTCTCTGTGCAATTCATCACTGAGTTCCTGAAGACTCGCCAATGCCCTGCAGCAGTACAAATCCTCGTCTTCCAAAAGTTGCCGAATTTCTTCCTGAGCTGTGTCCAAACCACTGCAGTGGCTCAGCGGCGCTGCTCATCTAAAAACACCTGTGCCAACTTTCTGTACACCTTTCTGAGGGCATGTCGTTCTCATGCATGTCATCACGCAACCAATGAAAAGGATCAGTTCGAACGAGCGGAGGATCCATCCTTGGAAATTCAGGGCATTCTGGAAGATACTTCGGTCTTCAAAAGCTCGGTCTGGATAGGTTTGCAGCACAAAGCGAAAATCGTGAAACAGGGAGACATGATGAAATATGACTGCGTTGGATTTGAACTTGACTAGAGCTGAAATCAGGAACACAACGTTTCGAAACATGCCCAAACATTATATACAAATTGTCATTGCCAGGTCTCAGATTGCTGCCTCGGTCTTCTCCCTGCACCGCACCGAACAGCACCTGGAAACATCGCGAATACTTGTCGTTGTTGCATCATTTTGCCATATCTTGCCTCTTGTGGTCGCAATGGTGGGGCCGGAGGCTGAAGCCCTTCAACTGCCAATCTCTTCGTTTCGATCCACATATCCTGCGATCGAACAACTGGATGGTCGGAAAGTAAGACGAAAGTCCATGAGAATCCCAGGAATAATTACAGGAAACATCACTAACTATATAATTATGAACAAAACATAACAAAACGATAAACAAAATGGGTTGGAGGGTTCAAGGCCGAGCAGATAGAAGGCAATCTAAAACAGTCCAAGCATATCTCAACCCATACCGCATTTAGAAGGGGCCAGCAGTTGCCGAAACAATATGAAACAATGACATGCAGTGTAGCAGGTCCTGATCTCCCTTCGACCGACAGCGCTTCAGAACACCTCCAGAATCGCCATAGCCGCCTACCAAGGCTGACAGATCCGTTGGAGCACTTGGAGCTATGTGTGCAGTACAAACAAGGCAACAGGGACCCGGCAACCCCTTTGCATGAGACGATTGTGGACTTTCTATGCAATACCATGGGCGCACATGGACAGCAAGTCAGCACAGCACATCCGAATCTCATGGGATTCACAGGTTCTCGGGTATGGATGGATATGGACGGATACAAAACGGATGCAAACGGATATGGCAAACGTGACAGCGCTCAATCGCATCACTGGAGGCCTACGCCAGAGGAATTGGACAGTGGCGAAGCAGGCAGTGGCGTTGAGCGGGCCTCTTGCTGCTGGCCTGAACGAGATTTGCGGCATATTGGTGCCACACATTGCCACACATATAATTATATATACATAATCCGCCGACCCCTGCCGCCAGCAGGGGGAGCGCGTCAGAGGAGGCCTTACTAGCAGCAAGGGGCGAAAAGAGAAAATTCGCAGGCCCGGTCCTCAGGGCAGGCAAAATCAAGGCTTGGAGCTAGAAAAAGCAAGGTTTGAAGCTAGTTTCTAGGTGGTTCAGAAAGCAACGTTTGGCACGATGGGCTGCCGGCCGCGGGCCCGATCCGTCCTTCACTGCCATGGTGTTTGAGGCCTGCGGCACGGTCCTTGGACCCGAGCTGACGGCAGGAAAAAGCAA
>Ga0126342_10001870_pt1 | contig 31269 bp, 26 predicted proteins | sample Cyp1metagenome_FD_92528 | JGI IMG/M metagenome (GOLD analysis project Ga0126342, IMG submission 92528) | Coral microbial communities from Lord Howe Island, Old Settlement Bay, Australia - Cyphastrea 1 metagenome | ecosystem: Host-associated > Invertebrates > Cnidaria > Coral ...
ATATATGTATACATGTATACATGTATATATGTATATATGTATATATGTATATATGTATATATGTATATATGTTTATATGTACATATGTATATATGTATATATGTATATATGTATATATGTATATATGTACATATGTACATATGTACATATGTAGATATGTATATATGTATATATGTACATATGTATATATGTACATATGTATATATGTATATATGTATGTATGTATATATGTAAAGTAGTGTAATGTAGTGTAGTGTAGTGTAATGTAATCTTATCTTATCATATCGTATCTAATCTAATCTAATCTACCTACCTACCAATCTATCTATCTAATCTAACCTAATCTTATCTAATCTTATCATATCCTATCTAATCTTATCTAATCTTATCTAATCTTGTCTAATCTTATCTAATCTTATCTAATCTTGTCTAATCTTAATCTAATCTAATCTAATCTTATCTAATCTGATCTAATCTTGTCTAATCTTATCTAATCTTATCTAATCTTATCTAATCTCATCTTATCTTTTCTTATCTAATCTTATCTAATCTTATCTAATCTTTTCTAATCTTATCTAATCTTATCTAATCTTATCTAATCTTATCTAATCTTATCTAATCTTAATCTAACCTAATCTAATCTTATCTAATCTTATCTAACCTAATCTAATCTTATCTAATCTTATCTAATCTTATCTAATCTTATCTAATCTTATCTAATCTTATCTTATCTAATCTGATCTTATCTAATCTTATCTGATCTAATCTTATCTTATCTAATCTTATCTTGTCTACTCTTATCTAATCTTATCTAATCTTATCTAATCTTCTCTAATCTAATCTTCTCTAATCTAATTTATCTAATCTAATCTTATCTAATCTAGTCTTATCTTATCGAATCTATCTATCTATCTATCTATCTAATCTATCTAATCTATCTAATCTATCTAATCTATCTATCTATCTATCTATCTATCATTCTATCATTCTATCATATCTATCATATCTATCTATCCATCTATCTATCTATCTATCTATCATTCTATCATTCTATCATATCTATCATATCTATCTATCTATCTATCCATCTATCCATCTATCTATCTATCTATCTATCTATCTATCTATCTATCTTATCTATCTATCTATCTATCTACCGTATGTATCTATGTATCTATGTATCTACCGTATGTATCTATGTATCTACTATATCTACTGTATGTATCTATGTATCTACCATATGTATCTATGTATCTATGTATCCTAGGTATTCCGCGTAATCAATGTAATCCATGTAATCTATTTAATCGATGTAATTTACATATCAAATCTACATACTATGTAATATATTTAATCTATGTAATCTATGTAATCGATGTAATCTACATATGTGATCTATGTAATCTATGTCGTGTATGTTATGTAATGTTATGTAATGTTTTGTAATGTTATGTAATGTTAATGTAATGTAATGTAATTTTAGATTATGTAATGTAATGTTGTGTCATGTCATGTCATGTTATGTTATATTATGTTATGTGCGTACGGACGGACGTACGTATAATTATGTATATATATACACGTAAAGATATTTTTATAGTTACACACACACACATATGCACAACCATTGTCTCTAAGTGTTGAACTGAGCACACATGTTCCTTTATTCAATTCAAGGGACAGGTTCCTCCCCTGATCAAACTTTTTCCTCTTCCTGAGAGCCCTCAAAAAGGAGGAACAACGGAAAAATTCCTCAAGGGACCAAATGCGACAGGATATCACAGCCATGACAGCCATGAAGAAAGATGACGATAGTTGACGATAGTATATAAATATTATTATACTAGACTCTGCACAGTCCGTCTCTGATGTTTCTGCACATGTAAAACATGTTCGTCTCAACCTTCTTTTCAAGCCTGGTCAACCCTGAGTATTCAATGGAGTTTGGCTCTGCGAGATGAACTAACCATCCAGAGTTAGAAAGTACAGGATGCAGTCACTTACACGGCTTGGTACATCAACGACCATGCTCTTTATACGCTCCCAGGCGTCAACAATTTAGCGACATCCCACAGATGTTTCGTTTAGATGTCCTGCTCGCTGTGATCCCCCGCGGTGGACCATGTTTCAGTTGGGAATGTTGATGTTTGTTCCATGTTGAATCCTATGAGCCGCTGTAGTCTATAATGGCAATACAGACTATAATGTAAATCGCTATAAATCTCTATAACTGGGACGAAGTCCACCTCATCGTTGCCACAGAAGACTGATCTGCGCTGGCGAAATCCGAAGGTTGAGGCTTGGTATTGCAACCCTTTCCGTAGTTATCAGATGTTATCAGCCATCAGCAGATATTGATTTGAACGCTTTAACTGCCTTGCAACTGCACGGTAGTACGTGCGAATGTGTTCGTACTCAAGCCTCTTAGCCCCTCGGGAACTGCGATTCGATGTTTTGCAGCGTATTGCAGCGTACTCCTTGCAAATTGGCAAGGGCAATCTTTTGATATATCGATGTCTTATCGAATGTTTCAGAAAGAGGTCTTCATCTGGGAAACTTGATGGAACTGGCATGGGCTGAGCTTGGAGATCAAACTTATCTGGACAAGTCGGTATTTCGCTTGTTGATGCTAGTTTTGTTCGTGATGTTTTGAAGAATGGAACCTCATTGCACAATGCCCTTTTGACCCTGCTCCTCCCGTATCCGGAGATCTCTTGACGAAACAGATGTTGGCGTAACCCGCACACGTCCTTTTGGCGTTAAACAGTGTGGAAAAAGAGAAGCCTTGGGGAATCAAGAATGAGAAGGGCATTGGTCTTCGGGATTGATCCAGAGAATTTGGATCAGAATAGACTGCAACCAGCACAGTGCAGATCCTATCATAGTATGACCTTGCCTTCAGTATGTGCCTTTACGAAAACCTGGTAAGATCTTTGGCTCGAGCAGTCAAACATGAAAGTACCCTGAGTATCCCTAAGTACATCTAAGTACCCTCACAGTTTTGCAAAGCCTTGGGTGTTTCGTTGGCTGTATACTAGTTGAATCATGTAAATCGTACACATAACACCACACCGTTAGCGCAGACGAGTCAACTGAATGCTGAGCTTCCAGACGTCATGCATGTCTTTTTCCGAGCGTAGATATCTAGCAGAATCTAGCACTGTCAATTTCTTTCAGGTTGATGATATACAGAGTTTGAAATTAATTTGGCACAAAGGGCCAGCTAAACGAATTTCGTTTTGCCTTCAGATTGACTGTGATGGAGAAAGTCTCGGAGCTTCAGTGTCCTTGGCATGTTTGTATCAGAGGCCTCTGCCCTGCGTGATATTCGGGAGTGATCTGATCTTTACCCGGTAGCTTGGTGGCTTCCGTCATGGAGATGTTTACAACAGAACATTCTGCAGGGGGCTCTTGCTTGGTGCTAGCCATGAGAACCTGAACGAGGCATACCGGTTGCACTGGCAGCATTCTCCTTTTTCAGGAATTCTGGGAAAACATCTACTATCATCCACTACAGTACCCTCAGATACCCTCAGTACATTTGGTTGCAATGGCAGCAACAAGGATTGCGGTGATAATTTTGACAGCGACGATTATTACATATCATGCCTTTTTGATTTACATAGTATGTCTTTTTGATTGTGAATCATTATGATTCATTATGATTCATTATGAGTCTGTGTTTTGATATGTTTTGATGGTGATCACCAAACTTTTCCCTCTTCCTTTTCCTGGTCATCACCGCTGGAGATCACCAAACTCTTTGCGCTCTGTGAGTCGGAGGACTTGAGCTTGGCAACTCAGTGGATACAGCCCTTGACGCTTCACATTGGACCCTGTTTTTTGAAAGACAAACCTCAACAGTTTTACTGTCACAGTCTAGACGCTGCGCTACGAGCTTGCAGTGGATACAGCAGTTCTGCAATCAACGGGTTGAAATTTTAATCGACGAATCTTGGTGCTGTCAAATATGTCAATCTAATAAATATTCACCGCAAATCTTGTTCTTGTTCTGGATATTTCTGGATTGAGTCTGTGTTTTTGTCTCGGTGCAGCCATGCAGCCATGCAGCATGTCATGTCTAAGGAGTTGTGGTTGCAGCTCTTTCTGCGATTGGAAAGGTCTTGGCGCACGGATGCTAAGGGCTCACCGAGCTGAGAGAATGGGCAAACGGATGGACACCCTGTTTTGATGAGTCAGTCACTGGTCAGTGGGCACCGCACATGATACATCATGATACATCGTTATACTATGTAACATGATGTAACGCTCATGCGCTACTTCATGCAGCTTATCTTCTTATTCATTTTTACAGGAAAATACATGCTTTATGATTCTCGTTCACCAATGTAGTGAGCAAGGATGCCAGATGCACCTAGATTCTGTTGGGGCACTTCTATGCACGTTTCATATCTTTTCATGGAATATCATGGAATCAGAACTCACTCACTGCAATTGAATGCTGTGCATGCCGTCCTGTTGGGCATTGTGCAAGGCATCATCGCCGACTAGCGGTGGACTCTGAGACCGAAGGCAGCTTGTGTTGAAACATGTACGCGCCAAACCATACCTTCGCCCACCTCCAAATAACACAACCAGCCAGTATTATATACTTGTCACCAGAGGATGAACCAAAAGGCCTTAGGATTTAGGGCCAATTTAGGGTTTAGGGTTTTATATAGTGTTTATATAGTGTTTATGGTGTTAGGGTGTGAGGGTTTTGGGGTTTCAGGGTTTTCATGTTGTTTTGGAAAGTTAAACACCGCTAGAGCAGGGATTTGAGCACAAAGGATATGCGGAATCGATGGGGGTCAAAGGATATAGCTTAGGGTTTGCAGTGAAAACGCCTGTGCATATACATACATACATACATACATGCATGCATGCATACATACATACATACATACATACATACTTGCGTACTTACATACTTTCATACTTACATACTTACACACTTACACACTTACACACTTACACACTTACACACTTACACACTTACACACTTACATACATACATACATACATACATACATACATACATACATACATACATACATATTTGCGTACTTACATACTTACATACTTACTTACATACTTACCTACTTACTTACATACTTACATACTTACATACTTACTTACATACTTACATACTCAATACTTACATCCATAGACATACATATACATACGTATACACACATACATACACATACATACACATACATACACACACATACACATACACACACATACACACATATATACACATATACACACATATACACACATATACACACAGATACACACAGATACACACAGATACACGCAGATACACACAGATACACACAGATACACACAGATACACACAGATACACACAGATACACACAGATACACACAGATACACATACACATACATACAGACAGACATCCATACATCCATCCATCCATCCATCCATACATCCATACATCATACACATCTACATATACATATACATACACATACACATACAGATATACTGTACATTACAGTACACTACGTTGCGTTGTGTTGCATTACGTTACGTTACATTTACATTTACATTATGTTACATTTACATTTGCACTTACACTTCCATACAGCATACATATCATATGTGTTTAAACATCAATCATTTGACTCCTGGAGCATGGGCACCCATGGTTGTTCAGACATATTTTGCAAGCAGCTTTGGTTTCAATGGTATTTATGATGTTTGCTTAGATTCTTGGCAATTCTGGATGTCCAAAGTACCTTTGATGTTGATCATACTAGGAAACTGGTAAATTGCTTGTTGAAAGGTGTCAACTTTTTAAGAAAACATAAGAAAACTGCTTTCAGTCTGAAACAACAGACACGAGATGACGCAAACATATTTTTGACACCATTCTGAATCACTCAAAGTCAAGGTATGTGTCTCTGGCACTTTTCCTGATGACCCTGTCCTGAGAGCAATACCGATCAAGGCTTACATGAACTTGCTCAGTGGCTGCGGGGTCACAACAAGGTGCGCTCCCTGGTTCGCTTGGCCGTTTCGCTTGGCAGGGCATATTTTATTATGTCATCATGTTTTTTGCGATTCGCATATCTGTTATCAGCGTGAGTCAAGCATCCGACAATATCCCACAGATCTGCCACCTCTTCCATTTCCGTGGTTTTGCCCGCTGAGGCTTTGCGGCAGTTGATACTTCAGCTTGCGGCATCAGGAGAGGTGAAAGCGCAGCTTGGTGCGAAACCAAGAATTTGAAGCCGAGGTGCAACGTTGAGATTTTCTAATTTACTAGACACGGTGATTAGAATCTCAGACTCAGGCTTGATCGATATCTGTGCTTCTGTGCTCAGTGTTGTATCAGGTCAGGTGTTACTTTGCGTCTGATCATTTAGGGGCGAACCCCCTCACATCTCCAATCCCTTTCCCAGGCGCAATTCGGCTTACCCTGATGTTGTTGAAAGATGAGGCACCGAGCAAGCCAAAGCAAGCCTATGTATTACACACGTAATATATACTACACAGTAGGGGGAGTTCTATGCCGGGACAAGTATTGAATTCTTCCACAACAAACCAGTCTCCCAGTTGAGTTTCTTGAACTCCTGAAGATTCCAACATCATTTTGGCAAGGAGCCTTCTACAAACAGACAAAGGCATGCCCTCTCAGAACAATTCGTGGGCCAATGCCTTTCAGCTACTTTCAGCTAAGTGTAGCACTTGTGTCGCGCTATTTGCAGGACTTAGCTGTGACATTGTCGTTTCCCCGTATGTCTTGCTTTGATGTGTGGAGCATATCGACTTGCCAAAGGAATATTGCCACAGGTCGCCACAGGTCGCCACAGGTTGATTTCTGTCCGTCATTGCCTGGCGGGAAGGCTGCGGAAATCAATGCGTCCACCAAGATGTCTGGCAGGGGTGCCTGGACACAGGAAACGGCGACGGAACATCCTAAGCGGCTACCAACATCAAATCATATCAAATCATATCAAATCATATCAAATCATAGAGTGTTTCTTTATTATATACATTTATATACAGTCTTTCATTTCCATTCTATTCTCATGATCTTTCATGCATTTGCACAGCAAGGCAGGTCTTGCTGGCATTTCATACGTCGGTTGACGACGATGCTTCTGCTTGCTATAGACACTGTAACCTCTACCTGTTGACATCTTGTACATCTTGTACTCAAGTAGTCAAACTGTAGTCATGTAGATCGCACGAGCCACCGTTCAAAAGTTATAGGTTGTCCGAACTTGCAGCAATGTGATTTGATTCTTTGTGTGGAGCTGTTTTTAGAAAAAGCGGTCCTGAGACAGTCACATGACCCTGGCCACACAAAGAACATCAAAGTGGCCCTTTATGGCCCTTCTGCATCCGTCTGCCATTACAATTCTCACGTTTGCTTTCACACTGTGCTGACTCAGGACAAGAACTTGCACGCCTCTTCGGGCTTGGGCGCCTAAGAAGTGCAGTCAAAATACAGGAGACACCAGCAACGGAACGTCAAAAGTGTTGGCCACCTTGAAACCTCAATCTCCGTCCAAGACTTACTTGATAGATCTTGATAGTAGACTGGGCGAATCAAATCCTAAAGCTTTGCTGCATTGCACTCATAGCACCACTTTACTAATCTTTAAGTTGAAAATACTTCAATATGCTTCAAAACATTGTGTGTACAGTACCTTTTGCAAGAGTCGTATCGTCCTGGCACTGTAGCTGTGGCCAGGCTTACAGGACAGCCTTGTAGCTTTTTGGTCAAGGAACTGAGCACTTGTAGTGCCTCCATAGGAATGGTCGTTCAATGGGCAAACACAAAGAGCACTAGTTGCAATAATGGCAACTGAAGTCTATACCATTCTATATCATTCTATGTCTATATTTATCCTATGATGTTTCACATGAGAACTGATTGTTCAAGCATCATTACTTTGACTGGTCGACAACTTTGACCTGGTTTCCCCTGTTGCTCATGGCTGAGACAGCCTTTCGGCTGCTGGAGGTAGGAGATGACTGGCGAAAAAGCCTTCCAGAGCGGCCTGTCTCTGAAAATATGATGAGGTGGCAGAAATTCTACCATGATCCATGTGGCTGTGCTCCAATTAGCCACTTTGGATCGGCTATTTTGATGTTTGTTTGTGACGTTTCAGGATGTTTCAAACCTCTCAAGCATACCACAAAGATCCACAAAACAAGCAACATGACAGATTTCCTAAGAGTCTTTTGCTTGGTGCGAAAAACCTCAGTTCAGGTGGATCGCTGTGTTGTTTCTCTCCAGATTGTGCATGTATTAGATGTTCCAACTGCAGGGCATCCTTGACTACGATTCCACCCAAGCGTCGCTTTCAGTGCATGGAATGTGAGGTGCTGCCGCCAGAGAGCAGCTTTGACAGTAGACCAGAATATTGTGAGCTCTGCTTCTCCCTTCCAGACGTGCTGCATTGGCATAAACATTTTCTGCTGGTTGATGAAAGTGGTGTACACCAAGCAGTGGAGCGACTTGCGGGACTTGCTGAGATGCATTCCATCAATACCGATGACTTTCCACTAAAGGATGGGCTGGGCGAACATGAGACCTGTGGAATTTGTTGCATCGAATTTTCTGCGGATGACCCAGCAACTTGCAACGTTGGATGTACCATTGGCCATGGCGAAGGAGCTGCCGATGGACAGCATGGTGTTGTGGACTCCGGAATGTTTTATCATGCAGAATGCAGAATGAACTGGATCAAGGCGCAGAAAACCGACACCTACTGTGGCCAGCTTCCCTTGACCTGCAAAGTTTGCTCTTCGACTGTGAAGCATCAATCAAGCATCAGTCAAGCAACAATATGAACAATATGAACAATAAATAACAAGGATACATAAGGATACTTCATAACAGTTCAACCATGTTCAACCAACATCAAATAATTAATTGCCACGATAAAGGTTGAGCATTGACGATGGAATATTAATGGATGGCAATGGCCATTTCTTCGAGCGACTGGGCCTACAACTTTGTACAGAGAGCCCAAGGATAGACTCAATGTAGATCTAAGAGATGATCTAAGTAGACACTTTGTCACTTTGCTCTGTGGCTCAGGTTTCTTTGTAGCGGACTGCAAAGCGTGGCAGAGCGATTTCCAACGTGGAGTGGCCGCAATAGCAGAGTTCTACAAAGAAGATTCTGGTACTCCAGTGGAGTGGGAAGAATTGCTACTGGGCGATGCAATGGACATATTTTGGTCCCTGTTCTTTCGTACAGAGCCTTCAAACAGTATGACATCTCAATTCATCTCAATTCATCCCAGCAAAGGGCAGTCGTGAGTGTTTGGCGATTAACTTCCAGCTCACCGCATTGCCACAAGTATCATAGGGTATATAAGTTCAGACTCGTCGCTTTTTATTTCAGCTTCAATCGTAGCAACAAGGATGGGTTTCCTCAAAGCCCAGTTCCAAATAGTTCTCACTGTGAGTGACACTGGCAGAGCATCTGACTTGCAGACTGCATTCAGAGGTGCCTTTTTGTGTGCAAAAAGAGATCATTTCAGTGTGTACCAGCAATCACCCATTTTCATTTCATTTGACCTTTCACAGAAAGTTCTTCTTCTTCTTCTTAGTTTACTGGATTTTGAATACGTCATGCAGGTGCTTTGAAAGAGCTACACCCTCAGCCGTGGTTGCAGCGCTTGATAGATGAGTTGTGATAAGCTGGTCGCTGTTCGTCAACCTCAAATGTGCTCACGTTTGACGTTGCGACGCAAAGATCTGTTCAATTTGCAAATTTCAGGGGCAAAGTCCATTTCCAGCTGAAGCAAGTCCACCTCAGATCTGAAGCAGCCCCACGGAGCTTGTTACTGCTGGCATCTGGCCCACCGAAAGTGACAGGAGGCATTATGGAGAAAATTGGACACACGTGCACATCATCTTTGAAGATCTTTGAAGACCCCGGACAAAGCCGCCGTAGGGTATCGCATGTACGGAGAGTCGTCGCATGTATCGCGTATCTGCAAATGCGAAGGGTTGTGAAGAAGTCGTCAATCAGACCACGCCATCGAATAATCAATCAGGATTGCCCATTGACTCATAATGGGTTTGGATGGACTTTGCAGCAGCAAAAGTGTTGATGTCCCAACCAAACGGTAATTATTCAGTAGTCAGTCTTCTACCACAAGATAAATCATCCCCAAAACGAGTTCGGACGTCAAGCAGCATCCTTCTCATCACTGGCCTCCCGCCAAAGGCTCCTACCAATAGATTCTCGGTTTCCAGAATTGTTGACCGAGCTCTTGCTTGCACCCAGGCAGGACAGAGATCGTTTACAGAATCAGGTTCTAATCAAATATATTCAAATATAACATATCTGTGCTTTGATTCTTGGGGCAAGAATCCCACCTTCAAAGACAGATGGATTGATGGACTCTTTCTCTTGCATCTTTTGTTCAGAGTTCAGGTGGAACAGCCAAGTCGTCCGGAGTCTTAGTGGATCAACCACATGTTGAACCTTTGGATGTCTGAGATCCAACCAACAAATTTTGCCCTGCAAGATCTGAAAGCTGGAGTTTCTCCTCTAACCAGATATAACATTATATAACCAGCAGAATCAAGGGAAGTCGACTAGTGTGTACATGTGTGTACTACCGTTGGACCGTTGGGTGCCTCATAAATCTGCCGCGGCCACAAGCTTTGAATTCACAAATCTGCCACAAGGCTGAATGCATCTTGTCGGAGTATGTTGTCAATTATGCAGACATTCGGCCTTCTACTGAGATGCTCAGCCTGATGTGGCTATTGCTCCAGAGGTTTCAAATGGTTTCAAACATCAGGATACATTAACATTAGCTATGCAGATATGCACTACATCACCTGCTTTTAATGAATTTGTGTTTAGTGAAGTTAAGTGATTCAGTAAAGATTTGCCGTGGGTCTTGGCTTGCTGAAGGCAAATGTAAGCGAAATAAAATTGGATTTTTGGATTGCGGTGTTCTCTGAGGCATTATTTGCTGAGTCACTTGAGGAATTGTGCCGAACAGGTCATCACATGGCTATTAGCCATGGCTGGAAGTGAGGGAACTGGCACCACAATGAATCGCAGTCGGGAAGAACCGGAATAACATGGAATAACTTAGTGCCAATATGTGCCAATGATTTTGGGCCTTGATGGTCCTTGTTTAGCTGGCCTAGGAGGGCTTGGGGCCAGAGGGTGTGACAGCTTGGGTAGTTTGACAAGAAACAGCTGCAGCAAATTGCAGCAATAGATTCAACTTGATTGCTCATTTCGTTACTAGGAGCCCTGCAGCGTACCCGCGAGAAATCAAACGCCTTAGTTCTGGTAGGCAGGGAAAGCTCTGCCCAAAGAGCCAGTGGCCAGCAAACTCAGACCTGAGTACCACATGACCTGAACTGCGCCTATTGTACAGCTTACTTGTGGAGGAAACAATGGAATTGTTCTTTCATGATGTCACTGAAACAACCACCTCCGCCTGTGTTTGTCTTGCAAGGTCCGAACTTGCGAGGAAACTCCTGAGGCCTCTCAACAGAGAACAGATTTGAAAAGAATTTGAAACTAGTCATAAGGACATGTTTGACCAAACGAGCAAACGCGGATGTTGTGTCGGCTTGCCCAGGGCGAAACCCAGGCGGCCAAGCGGAAGCGACTTAATGGCCCCTTCGTGTGGAAACACAGCCATTGCCAATGTCAAAGACATCGATGGTGCATTTATTTTGGTGGAAAGGTCACCCATAAAACAGAGTAAGGGTGAAAAACTGACAAATCTATACTGCCAAAACAAGGGCTATGAAGTGAGGCCTGTATCCTGGTCATATCTGGTCATTTGTTATACTATGTCGAACAAAGAAAGGTGCTTTGTAGAGTTTCTGACATGAATTTGCTAAAATTTAAGAAAGCACTGTTCTTGGGTCAAGCCAATTAGTTTTTTCTGTGGGTCAGACAAGTCCGTTCCAATTATACTGACTCAGTGAAAGACAGTGCTTACATTATATACTTACCAATATTTGATTATTTGTTTCATTTTTCAATGATCATCAACACAGTTCCAGCAAATAGTGTTGACATGTAATATTTTCCATGAGCAAATGTGTTTTTGGTTTCATACAAGGGCTCATCAATGGCACTTCATGGGTTATTGGCCCCTAGTCCAACTAGAAGCCGAGACTGCTCCGACTTGTGGAGATTGCAACTGCGGTGACATAGTTCCCCTATTGCCCACTTTTCATTCCATGTGGTTGGATCCCTCATAGATCTGACCTCACTGCCTCTGGGCAAGAATTTTTCCTGCTTAGTAAGGCCATCAAGAACTGTTCAGATGGATCTTGGCTATTCTTGGCTATTCTTGGCTCGTATCCGACTCGTATCCCGAGTGTTTCGTGGCCGACAGTGCACAGCAAATCAAACTACGCCGAGGCGGAGGCCGCTTTTCAGAAAGGCCGTGCCACTCAGTTCTGCTGCGCACACGAGATTCCCATGAGCAGGGCATGAAACAAAGCTTGCACATCTTAGGGGAAGTGATGCCAGTGATGCAGGTTTAATTTTGGGTACACAAAAATGCCCTCTAACAATGCTAATAAAGACGACATCTTGAGACCCCGCGACGCGAGGACGTACGCATGAGGAGATCTTTGAGCGAATCCTAGCTCTTCTGAAGGAGGCCCAGAGTGTGTGTGTGTGTGGTGTCTTGCGCGCCTGTGCATGCTTCTTTAGAAGCCATTGTGAAACATATTGAAACTATTTGGGCCTACACTGTACTTTGCTTTTCTGGAATACTGTGGAATCCTTTGCAATTACTTTGCTTTCTCTCTGGGTGGTCTGGGAATGTCTGGAGTTCTTTATGATTCTTTCCGCCTTTGGTGTTTGTGCCCTGGATGGGGAGCTGAAAATGGTATGCTACAGTTTGGAGCATGTCTGTCAGTTTCCAACAAATCTTTGCCTGAAGACCTTTTGTGATGGCAGTGATTGCTTCGTTTCAAGGTCCGTGAGCCACAATCTTCTGCATCCAAGGCGGGGAGTAGAAGCCGAAGACAAAACCAGACGGAGCTTATGGTCAAAAGTTTCCGACTCGACTCAAAGGAAGCCAATTATCAATCAAAACTTAGCCATTTAGCATGTTGATTCAATAACCGCAAAGTGCTGATCTGACTACTGGTAGGAGCACTGTTGGGTTCGCTCTGAATGGGCCAAAGCACCACTGTCTAACAATAGCCTGTCTATCGTGTCCCTGAAGAGTCCCAACCTTGGAGGAGTCGGAGGACGATGAGATCGACAACGTGTGGCTTGAAACTTCGAGGTGCAGAATTGGCAGATCTTGCGACGTGGACGGGGCTCACGATAATTGCCGCTGCCTTGGCAGGTCTTCGAAGCAATACCGGAAGGAATATGCACGACTTTTTCAAGAAGCCTGGCTAAAGCTGTCAGGAACCCAGAGGAAAACGAAAGATACATGGCCATACATGGCCCACATCACTCCGGAACCTATCCTCAGAGTTGCGATGTCAATGGCTCTTGTTCACCTGAGGCTTGGGCTGCGTGTGCCATTGGCTCATTGCACCTCCTTGCGCGGCTCTTAGCCAGCGTGGGGTGCCACGCATCAGGATAGCCCTTGTCCAGAGTTCCCCAAGCAAATCACATGGGGATTGGAAGATATTGGAAGATCCGTTTTCAGATGTTTTCAGTTTTCTTCTCGAGATGGTTTTCTCATTTTGTTTCAAATGTTTCAAGTTTTTCACCAGCTCTGACAGAGGGTGCCACAAACCTGGACGGAGGCTTCAGCTTTTACCTACCAAAGTCATTCCGCACATGGGCCGTGGACCCAAGAACTTCTGAGTGGGGCTGCAGATGGCTGCAGTGCCGTTTGAACAGCAACATTGGCTTTGACCTGTTATTCCAAGGGTTACAGATCTACGTAGTGTTTTAGGTGATTTATATATGTACTTCCTTACTGTATGAGATGCCGCACGACTTTTCAGTTGGAGAAACGGAAAGAAGTGACTGTAGCAAGCTTGAGGCCAACGGGCCTACTAGGTGTCTTAGTCATGATATGTCATGATCACTGTTGATCAACCGGTATGGTTCCCTTCGCATTTTGCAGTCTGAACCTCCTTCATCCTGTTTCCTTCTTTATCTTCTTTGCTTTCTGAGTAGGGCAACGGAACTTCTCTGAGGAACTTGCACGGATCACCACGCGAAGGTGTGAATTTGCATCTACCATACAAGTTAACAAGCTGGCTGAGGTCGGCCTCTGATGGTTGCAGATTTCTACCTCAGAGCCTTCCATGCAGGCGCTCCTTTCAACTTGAAATTCAGCCATGGTACGCACGTTCTTTTGACATCTTTGACCAAGTACAATGTCTTGAACAAAATCCCAAAATCTTGGAGGTGCCGCAGCCAATGGTCATACTGAATTTGACCATAGCTAGTGGATTTTGACAGATTTGGGGATCAGATTTTGGAAACGTACACATACTGTACACATTCATTTAAACAATTTCGCTGCAACCCTGACGTTGCGCCGCGTCTGACTTCAGGTGGCTATGAAGATAAAGTTGATGTTATTACCCCAATCCCAATCAATCAACATATTGTTCATAGGGGGTGGTGAATTTTGATCCCTTATGAAGATAAAGTTGATGTTATTACCCCAACCAACATATTGTTCAGAGGGGGGGGGGGCGAATTTTGATCGCTCATGAAGATAAAGTTGATGTTATTACCCTAGCCAACATGTTGTTCAGAGGGGGTGGCAAATTTTAATGTGATGTTGATCATGATGTGGTGATGATGATGATGATGATGACGATGATCATGACGATTGTAAGTGTGGAGCAACGTCCGGGTTGGGGCGAACAATTTTAAAGAATTTTAAACAATTTTCACATACTGAACCATATTTAAACTATTCTTATCTATTCTTGTTTGAACAAAATATACAGAAATCACATCCAAAATCCGCCAGGATCCTTGGAACTCTCGGTGTTGGCGCTGAGTGGCCTCCTATTGTTGCCTGCAGCCCAGCCCAGACCGGAAGAATTTGCGTCGAATCGGGGTACGGGATGGTACGGGTAATGATTCAATGCCCAGAATTGGGATGAATTGGATTTAGGATGATTTAGCTCCAAGATTACCCAAGTATCCACGTTGGTTTGGGTAGAAGCACCTTCGCTCGCCTTCCAGAGTTTCTTTAGCCAACTTACACGTTGAGACCAGTCTTGCCTGCAGATCCTGCAGGCTCACGCGCTATGGCCTTGGCGATCCGGAGACTCTGTCTTCATCATGTGGAGAGTCGACAGCTCATGCTAAGAAGATTTTCTTGCTATGAGAATATGATGAGAGAACGTGAGTAATTCCTGACATGTCCTGACTGGATGCTCCATGGCTGCACCTGAAAACTCTTGGGCAAGGCCAACTTTGTATTTGCTGTCCACGTGTTGTCAGATTGTTATCAAGTGTTGCATTCCAAACATTCCGAAAAGGCTATCTTCGAGGCTTGTTCTGACACGTAGCGCAGATGGCACGCCTTGGCACTGCGCAAAGGTTCTACTCACAGCTCTACAGCCTTCTGCGGCCAGCAACCTTCCGACTGAATCGCCCGGGAGCCTGACCTTCGATCATTCGATCGGACACATGTGGACTCCACGTGGACACTGATTGTACGATATACGGAGTGCCGGAGTGGGCAAAATACGATGCATATCGATACATTATGAATCATTATGATGCGTATTGATGCGTATTGCACATGCATTCTGAAGCCAGAACTTGCTTTCAAAATCAAGGCTTATGTGCAGTGTCAATGGCGACCAGGGTTATGGCTGGCTTCCCACTCATATTGGTTCATAAGCACGCTCGCTCCCATGTCTGTCTTCAACGTTCGATTTCGTTTCAGACAGCTGAACAAACGAAGTTCACCTTTTGGTGACCTCTCAAAGGTCTATCATTTGGTCTGCACCTTTCTTCCAACATCTTCCAACCGTCTCTTCTGGTTTTTGAAATGTCTTGAAGACGGTTTCCGACTCTACAGTTTGTAGTTTGTGGATGCAGATGTTTGTAGAAGATATCACCCGCTAAATGGCATCGGATTTGGTCGGTGCAAAGACTGAGGCCGCGCACGTTTTCAGAGGTTGGCAGTGCGGGCCACAGTAACCCGATGGCATCACAACTTGTGCAGTCCAAGTTTGAAATAGCTGTGCAAATTCTGTCATATTGATCTATTTGAAGCCAAATGTAAATGATAGTTATTGATCGACCTAAAACTTGACACATGTGTGCCGAGAGAGCCCAGGACAGACCCATACGCCAGGGATCATTCACGTGAGAATACACGGATCATTCAACGCTACCTGTGAACATCAAGATAAAAGCTATACACTCTGACACCCATGCGGCCAAGGGTTGAATAGCTGTGGGAGGTGTTCGTGTGACAACGTTGGGAGAAATCCTGTAGAGTCAACGCAGCATGTCCCAGCATAATATGTACCCAATGTACTCTAAGGATCTCTAAGGGGGAGCAAGTCAAATCCATTCAAGTCCATTCAAGTCCCTTGTTCTTGCAGTGGGATCCCAGCCTTCAGGCCGCAGCCCTTACCAGTGCGTTGTTGCTGCCAACTCAGAGACTCAGAAGGCATTGCAAGGAATGGATCACCAAACATGATTGAAGAATCTGGTAAGACTCTCAAGCGAACTTCAGACCTATGCAGTGGATTGATACATGATGTAACCCAGGCCTGCTCGATTTGCCGCAGCATTTGCGAAGAAATGTTGCCTGGCTTGCAGCTGTTACAGTACATTTGTTGCATTCACTATCCTTCACTCCTGTACGTGATATTTACATGTGGCATATGAATAATATTGAATAATTAATAGCTCCAAATCATCTAGGTGACTGTATGTTTTTCTCCCGTATCAGCCATCTTTCATGGATTTTCATACCTACACAGCCATCCTGTTTTTTGCGGTATCTGAGGCTTGCGGGTTGCCATCCTTTGTAGCGAGCACAGATCTTAGGGATGCATCAGAACATGAGGCGAAACTCATTGAATCCAAGGAGCACCAGGTTTGAAGTGAATTGGTGATTGTATTACTAACCTCTCATCATCTCTCATGAAGGTTTGGCTTAAGATGGCATTCAGATCAATCTGTATTGCTTTATTTATGGGTCACGATCCTTGTGAGGACAAAAACAAATTTCGCTTCCAACTCAGGTCTGGCACCATCATGTGGCTCTTGGCAGTGGCCTATGGACTCATTCAAAGGAGCGGCAGCAAGTGAAACCTCCAAAAGTATTCAAACAAGTAAGAATCCTTTTGTCCTGAGAAGGTTGGTGTGATATTGAACCTTGTCGTGATGACTCTAAGATCTCTAAGCACGCCACCAGGAATCACAGCCGATGCAGTGTCTTGCTGCACAGACCAGGTGAAGAAGGCAAGGGGACGGCTTTTGGTTTCTCGACAGAGAAAGAGAAGTCCTGGAAATTTGACTTGTGCATTCGATAGAACTTCTTAAGTTGGTACGCAGGCATCTTGGGCTTCGGGGGCCGGTTTGTTTGGCAGATCAACCTGCGGAATAGTGTGAAAGGGTCGACTTTAATTACGCTTTCAACACACAATACATGTTTTTTGTTCTTTTTGTTTGCTTATTGAGTTCGCTGGCTGTTTTTACATGAGTTTACTGTGTTGGACTTATCTTTGCATCCGATACCAGGATCTTTTCACAGGCATTCCCCACCATTCCCCGTGGCCACAGAGGCGCAGCCATGCAGAAGGCAGCGCTGTTGGTACAATCTTGTCATAATATGTTCATGATATTGTACAGTCGTATTTGAACGTATACAATAAGAAATAATAAGAATACAATAGATTATATATAATTATATATTATGTATATATATGTATGACATTTGTACGCGTGTCACACCTACTTTCATTAGAGTGAGTGATTTGCTGGGAGCTTTGCCTTGAGTTGAAAGTAGGTACCTGGGCAGGGCAGCACTCCACGAAACGCCATCTGTGAATTCTAAGTCCAAAATGTCCAAAAAATGTCCAAAGGATCAAGGTCGATCCCGCTGACTTGAGGAATCTGATCTCAACAGACCACCGTTCTGATCGTTCTGTATAATAATCCTTTGGGCACTCTGTGGACAGGATCCGTTTGAGTTGGATGCCAATCTGCAAGAAGCCAGCGAGCAGGCCTTGTTTCTTGGGCAATGAAGTAGCTCCACACGAATGGCTGCCTAGCAGCCTAGCACTGTTCGGACATTCACTTTCAGCATGCGACAAGCTTTCAAGCTCTATCAATCCAAGGTCAATGAATTCAATATTATTCAGTTGTCAGATATTGTCAGCATGTGATTCCTGGTACTAGGTTACTAAGTGCTACACCATGGCTGAACGTTTCCTCGTGGTACAGGTGGTTCAGAGCTCCTTGTGGGAGATTCAGCTGCTGTTTCGGCATCATGTAGGGAGCCCTGGTGTCAGCAAGTGGCCGTTGCCATTTGTTTTCCAGTTTTTTTGCTCATTCTTTTGCATTTGGTAGCAGGTCCACAATGTACCAATTGGATCTGTCTGTCATGATTTGTGACAGAAAGTGCAACGTACGTACACTGCAAACACCCGCAGCATAGATTGCTGAAACAATTCAATATACTACTCAATGCAGGTCCACTCCACTTGACTTTCTTTCGATGCGCGGTTTTTGTTGGGTCTGATCAGCACGTGGCAGTTGCCAGCCGTATCGACGCTGGCCAAACTCTTTGAGAAGCCCTTCTTCAAGGCAACCGGACCGAAAGAGCCACAAACCTGCAGGGGGTCATCGCTTGAATATTTAAAGATATTTAAAGCGTTTAAAGCCTGTGCAAGCTTCTCAGAAAGAGCTTCTCTGATTTTTGTGCTGTTTTGGTTTTCAGAATTACAGAATAATCAGAATATGACAGAATGTTACAGAACATTACAGATTACTGTGACATACTGTGACTACTGTGAACCTGATGCAGCCTACAGCGAGAAAGCTCGACCCGGAGTTGTTCCTGGATCAGGGCATGGTCAAGGCTGGACTTGGGCGATTCACTTGGAACTGGAATTGTTCACTTCAGAAGTCACAAAATTTTAGGATGAATTTGCATGAATTTGCCTCACCGGTGAAAGACATCCCGCCTTTGCGCCTTGTGATCACAGTTTACTTTTGGATCTCAGGCGTATCAACAAGCACTGAAGGCGGCTGAGCGTCAGGCAAGCCTTCAACATGCATGCCAGTTTTATCCACTCTTCATTTGATGGGAATCTAAATTTGAATGGCACATTGGATGCTTCAAATTCTCGCATCGCTATGGATTTCTGGGTAGCCAAGCTGAGCCAAGCTGAGCTACTTTCTCCTTGGAGAGCTCGTGAATTTTCAGCTTGCTACATCCTGAGAATTCCTGAGACTTGTTCAACTCGCAAATTTCATCCCATTACGTTTGGTACCAAATGGTACCATGAATGAAACAGAAAGGCACGCTGTCAGGTCCCCATTTTTCCACGTTTTTAGGAATGCAGTGTTTCTGCTACATCATGTTTGATCATTTATGTTCATATACCTTTAATATTCCTTTAATTAGATAATGTCACTTTATGTCATGAAAGGATCGACATGAAGCACCTTGAACACATTGGAAACCACTTTAAAGGTATTGCTAGAGATCCCAAAATATTGTTAGACTTCCCCAGAGGTTGCCAGAGATGTCCAAAGAGCCATAATAAAGATCCCCAGGGAAAAGGAAGGAAGGAGGAAAAAGAAATAGTGTGTATATATATATATTATATACATATTGCTTCCCTCAGGGTAGAGGGGGTCCAAGGAAAAAAAAAAACAAGTTTTTTTTTTTTTAGACCCCCCCCTCTCCTAGCCCTCCTATATATAGCCCCTCCCTAACGGCCGGCTACGGAAAGCTAACGTGAACAATGGGACTATGAAAGTCTATTGACGGAACGTGCAATGAAGGGACGGACTACTGCATATACAAGAACGGAGTACGAAAGGAAGAAACGGATTATGAAAGAAAAGAACAACGTACATGGTTTTTTTTTTTTAAGTTAGAGAAAAGGACGGCGGCATATCGACATAACTTTGCGAAGTTTATATATTAAGCCAGTGGCAAGTAGCACAACGGCATCACGTAGCCTGAGAAACTGCTGTGTCACTGCAAATATAACGGCAGACATTTTAGTACTATAAATGTACTCATGACTGTGGGTAAAACTTAAACTATGTCAGTATAAGTTTATCATGGTAACCAAAAGGGCACAAAACCACGTAAAAGAAACACTTAAGCAACCTTACCAAACAATTGTATCTATAGAATGGCTGCCTTGCTTGTGCATTGATGCAGCAACTTACCATGAAGTATGCAAAAAAAAATGCAACTACTTGACCAGGGACAGTAGATTGGAATTTGCACTTTCATTTGCTAAGAGAGTTCCACTGGAACTGTCGTGTCAACCAAAAGACGACCTGGCAGTCCAATAGCAGAAACCACCAATGCAAATACCAAGTGCCATGTATATGTATACATGAATATATATATACGGTCTTTGCAATAGCTGTATACCTAGGTAGTACCTATATATTAATATATACATGAAGTACCAACTGACACAATGAATCTCTATGTTTCAAGATGTTATTGGGCAAAGAATTTTGCAATTCATATACTAAGACCACCTATCAAAAACCAATAGAGCTACAAATAGCAAGCAGCCAAGAATAGAGCTAAGGATTAACACACCAAAAACAATACATCTCTCAAGAACTTTGATCTTTCATATGATCAAAGATGAAAAACCACATAAAATATTTCTGTAAAACACACGCTCAAAACCACATATTTTTGGGGGCCTGGTGGCGTTACACTCTCGAATGAAATCGGGGTCACGGCCACACGCCCAACTGCGCTGATGGCCGTGCAAGAGACATGCTGTTTGATGATTTTGATGAAGGATGATGAAGGATGATGAAGGATGATGAAGGATGATGAAGGTCTATGGTGAGCCACGAGCCACATCGAGCCACCATGCTGTTTGGTGATGGAATCCTGTCAGGTGTCCAAGCTGAAGGCTCGCGGTGCCAAGCCGGTCACCCTCAGGGGAAGTGGAACGAGTGGAGCGAGTGGAGATGACATGTGGTGAGATTGAAGAGTCTGTTTCAAGCTGGAGACATGTTCAAAACGCAAACTGCTTGCAGTACACTTTTTCCATACATTTTCAGTGTTTTCTCTTGGATGCACTTTGATGTTTGAATTGTATTTGCTGGTAGCACATTTTGCCGAACAGCATCATTCGTCGCGAAACCATGCAACTGACGTGGATGTTCCTGATAATGATATCATGACTTGGAGAGGGGTCTTAAAACCATTGTATGTATGAATAATTGGCTGTACCCTTTAGAATCTGGCCTGGATCTATGCCCTTTGGGAAGCGACTATGGAGTGACTTAATTCAAAAGCTGTAAGCTGCAGCGCGTTGTTTGAGAGCTCCGTCATGCCAAGTCTGAGGTGTCCACTGGCCTTCCAAGTTCAGGAGAGTCTTCCCCATGCCCAATAGCTCCGGTGCGCTGAGCTATAAGAACTTGTAGCAGTCGAGATCAACGGAGTCTCTTTCAAGAACTGCATCAAGCTAAAACCAGCTAAACACCCAAAGTAAACTGGGCCAAAATTGCAAAACGATTATCTTGGTGTGATATACATTTTAGACTGAGAGCCAACTGGCTGCGCGGAAAATGGATGGCTGCCAGCTGGGTCATTCGCTGGGTTTGCGAGGACATAGAGCCAGCACTTCGTTGCGCTGGCTGGGCAGCAGCTCTCTCCACAGGCATCATGAAGCTGGCAGTGTTTTTGCACGACATACACTGACATACATACTGCACATACCTTCACTCACGCAGTTCTCGGGGCGGTCATTGTGAGTTCTTTTCCCCACATCTTTGTGTGGGGGTATTTATTTTTTTTGTGCGCTCCCGTCCGCCGCCCGCCTGCTTCGTCTGCCCTCCGTCTGCAGCCGTCCGCCCCGCCAACTTTGTCTCACACAACTCTCTCGCACACAGCGGCCTTTTGCGTGGCAGGGCATGGCATTTGGTGACATCGACATTACTTTTGTGTGGCGGGCGTGGCACTTGCTGACATCGACGTTACTTTTGTGTTGCAGGCGTGGCATTCACGTTGCTTTTGTGTGGCAGACGTGGCACTTTATGGCTTGAATGACAACTCTTTCACACCAACTTTGTCGCACTTAACTCTCTCTTTCACACACAGCATTGTGACAGACAACTCTTGCACACACACAGCACTTTCACACAACTCTTTCACAGACAACTTTGTCACACACACACAACTCTTTTCTCACACACACACAACATTGTCACCCACAACTCTTTCACACACAACTCTTTCACACACAGCACTTTCGCACACACACAATATCGTCTAACACGCACACAACATTGTCACACACACACGCAACTCTTTCACACGCAACTCTTTCACACACACACACATCATTGTCACACGCACAATTCTTTCAAACACACAACTTGGTCACACACAACTCTTTCACACACACACAACTTTGACACACACACAACTCTGTCACACACAACTCTGTCACACAAGTCTTTCACACACACAACTCTGTCACATACACACAACTCTGCCACACACACAAGTCTTTTACACACACACAACTCTTTCACACACAACTTTGTCACACACAACTCTCTCACACACCATTTTGTCACACACAACTCTGTCACACACACACAAGTCTTTCACACTCACACACACAAGTCTTTCACACTCACACACAACTCTTTCACACACACAACTTTGTCACACACAACTCTTTCAAGCACCATTTTGTCACACACAACTCTGTCACACACAAGTCTTTCACACACTCACAACTCTTTCACATACACCTCTGTCACACACAGCTCTTTCACAGAATCTGTTCTCCATCATCTCCTTTATTTTTCCTGCCTTTGCCGTCCCTGGGGTTATCCGGTCCTTTAATATTTTCTCTGGGCGAGTGAGGGGTGTGAGCAGATCTTTAGCTTGAATGATGCAAGCAGCTCAAGACAGGGGAGGGCAGGTACACAAAAAGCAGCAAAGCGACATCAAAGCATCAGCTTGTTTATCAGTTTGTCAGATTCTTTGCAATCAGTATGTTTTTTCCAAAGCATCCCAAAGCCAAACATAGGACACCCACTGGCCCGGTCCCAGTTTCTTTGGCAGCCGGGTGGCAGCTTGTCTCAACATGTCTCAACCATCAATTCGTGTTTGAACTGCAAACCGTTGAAGGTCAACGCCGAGTGGGTGCTGGACTTTGAAAGGCGCGCAGTGGCAATGCAAGCTTAGTCTGTGAATGTCTGTGATATGATCAACTCAGAATTCCTTGATCAACTGACTGTTTACTGTTTTATGTTGTGGGAGCCAGCTCGATTTGACATTCAAGAACCATTTCGGATATATATATAATTATATATATACACACATACAATGATAATGTTTGGGTCGACTGGTCGGTTTTTGCACACACACGTTGCAAATTGTATCTGAAGGACGTCTCGACGCTGCGCCCGTGTGGCAGACAAAAGAGGGAAAAGGCGACAGCGAAACATTCTCTGAGATGCAACTTTAAAGAAGCAAGACACCGTCTCCAGGGACATGGCAGTCGGTAGTATAGCAGTTGGGCTGCGGAAAGTTGAATGGAGAAGGTTGCACCTTTTCACTCTTGACTCTTGCTGACTTCTAGTTTGAGATGGGGGCACTGAGGCTTCATTTTGGGAGTGTCTCCTGTGCAAGTGCAAGCGCAAGATAATTTGGCTCAAGAATGGACCGCATTCGACATGATTGCACTAAAATGGGCGGCTCAAAGTTGAGTGGCAAGTCACACAGGTCAGCTGTGGTTTTTTCCTTCACTTCAAACCACTTGGTTTATGATTTTTGGAAAACCAGCCAACACCAGTCCATGCGCTCTCGTGAGCAAAACAAGACACCACAGACAAGCTGCACATTTTGTAGTCAACAGGAGCAGTCTCCGTATCTCTTTTTGAGTCTTGGTTACAGACGATCTCGGGTTCAATCTCTTTGGACAGCAGGTGCTGTTCTGCCGAGGGGGGGTTGGAAGACTACTTTCCTCTAGGCATAGGCGATTCTTAGGCTCTATATGTTTGTTGAGGGAATGGTAAATCACTCGCAACATTTTGGTTTCAAGCTTGAGCCATAGATAGCCATACCATGTTCATCCAAGTTCCCAATGTGTGTTAAGAATGTTTTTTTTGCAGGACGTCCCAGGGTCGGCCATGAACAGGGAAGTGTCCATGATGTTTGAGGCTCAAGACATCCTGATTTTCAGGACAAACTCTGCAAAGACTGCAACTCCAGACCTGATCAAAGCTGCTTAGCCCAATCCCCAAAAGACAGGTGAGCAAGTTCCGTACTAAAAGAAGCGTGTCCCCTTTTTTAGTTTCCTCGCCACTTTTTTTGTGAGTCCGTTATATTTGTTTGCTGACTACATTTGGAGAAACCATTGAACCGATTAATCTTCAGAAGATACACTTGCGGGCCGGCAAAGGCCGGTGTCGCTCACGGAGGTTGAAAGCAACCACAGATGTCCGCCCGGGTTCCTACCAGTTGTACCGGCCATGTGGTGCCCAGTGACTCAAACCTGCTTGATCTTCATGTGTTACGGTTAAATGGTGAAGGGTTAATGTTGAAACTCAGTGTTCGCTCTTTGGGTTGCACAGTACATCGGCTGGTCTCAAAGCAGTTTCAACCAAAGAGAGGGGAACAACTCACCCTGCAGTACCTTGGTGCACAGCTCCTGCTCCATCAAACATTGCAAGAGCAAGGCATTGTGGGCAAGGCTGCCAACTCTCTTGCACTTCTGTTCCAACAGATTTGTATGCGTCATGGTGTTTCATCCAGGGGTAAGAATCCCCAGTCACTGAGGGAGAGTTTGTTCTACAGGGGCTCACGCAGATCGTAGCTGCACCTACTGTACAGTTTGACTTTCTCCCACAGACGATTGAATGTTGGCATTTGGCTGGAATTTCAACCAAAACCTGGAGGGAGTGAACCTGCCAAGCAGTCTTCAGAGCTTGACATTCGGCGAAAACTTCAACCAGAGCCTGAAAGGAGTGAACTTGTCTAGCAATCTTCAAAGCTTGACATTCGGTGGTATGTTCGACCAGAAGGAGTGAACCTGCCAAGCAGTCTTCAGAGCTTGACATTCGGTGGTATGTTCAACCAGAGCCTGGAAGGGGTGAAACTGCCAAGCAATCTTCAGAGCTTGACACACACAACCAGAGCCTTGAAGGAGTGAACCTGCCAAGCAGTCTTCAGAGCTTGACATTCGGTGGTATGTTCAACCAGAGCCTGGAAGGAGTGAACCTGCCAAGCAGTCTTCAGAGCTTGACATTCGGTGGTATGTTCGACCAGGGCCTGGAAGGAGTGAACCAACCTGCCATGCAGTCTTCAGAGCTTGACAGTTGGTGGTATGTCGGACCAGGGCCTGGAAGGAGTGGACCTGCCAGGCAATCTTCAGAGTTTGACATTCGGTGGTATGTTCAACCATAGCCTGGAAGGAGTGAACCTGCCAAGCAATCTTCAGAGCTTGACATTTGGCGCAGACTTCAACCAGAGCCTTGAAGGAGTGAACCTGCCAAGCAGTCTTCAGAGCTTGACGTTCGGCAGTATGTTCAGCCAGAGCCTGGAAGGAGTGGACTTGCCAAGCAGTCTTGAGAGCTTGGCATTCAATCATAACAATGATTGGAAGAAGGTCCTCAAAGGTGTGTCTTTGCCAAACACTCTTCGTACTTTGAAGATTGGTTTCGGATTGGTGAGCAACTTATGATTCATTGTCCCGGCTGAGCTCAAAAAGTCTTAAAATATTCGCTCCAGTTCTGTGCGCGGCATGTTTGGTCCATTTTGGTCCGAAGATCGGCGCAATACCAGCAATCCTCGATTTTGGAGTGTGAGGTAGTTCCAAGGCTTCGGATTTATTGGAACATTTTGAAACCAGTATCTACGGTGTTGGATATCACTCCACCCACAAACCGTTCGATACGGGAGAAGGGCTCGCGAGATATCAATTGCGCTTGGGATAATACCAATATCATTGATAGAACCGTAATTTTTATATACTGAGGGAAATGTTTATCGATACGGTCGGCTCAGATGCATGGAATCCTGCAACATTCGGAGCACTTGAAACATGAGACCCAAGAACCAAATGATCGAGCAAATCCCAAACATGCGGAACCGAGTTGAACGATGTTAAACGCAGGTACATAATGTACATCATACACATCACCTATCATCACCTAGAATACAAACCAAGCTGCTAAGCTGGCTCATTCAGATAACATTTTGTAGAGGAGTTACCGCTTTGACACCAGCGGCACAGGCTTTGAGGAGTGACACTTCGACCATGGAGGAGCTACCAAAAGTTGTGCAGATTTCAGCTCTGACAGTCACTGTATCGTTAATTAATTGGTGTGAATCATAGTCTCATTCAGAAGATTCTGGGGGTAAAAAGGTTGTCAATAATTATAGTGGATCCAGAATTCAGAATGATCTAGATAGATCTAGTCACGAAAGCTAACTTCTGCTTGCTGAAGTCCCGCTTGCATTAGCAAGGTATTGGCAGGTGGCCGGAATCGCCAATCACGTGAAACTTCACAGTTAACTACCCCTCCCCTGGCTTGTTCGGAAGCAGTTTTGCTGTGGCTCAATCCTCTACTGGGACATGGTAGCCGTATGGTCGCCGTCAGCATCATCAGCATCATCACCATCATCAGACTTACTCTCCACTTTGTATCTCCCAATTCCTCACACACCGCTCTTTCACCAGACCTTCCTCCTCTCTTTAACCTCCCAGCTTGCTTTTGTTTCTTACCCCCTGGCATCCTGGACCTCAAGTAGATGCCAATTCATAGTTTCTGATTGTAGATATTGTAGATGGGATGACAGGATTCTGGAAGTGCGAGGGTTTGGTTGTGCACTCTTTGATTCTCGATCACAGTGCATGTACTGCTTCCTGTGTAGCCAGTGTAGTCATAGTCGTATAGTGCATGGAAGAAATGGCAAGGATGTGACAGGTCTAAGTATGCCAAAGCTGTGGGATTATTGACCAGCAGAATAGCCACAGATAAGCCAACCCATCACATTTCCATCACAATCCGACCACAGAGTGCCACAGAGTGCCATCCGGTGTCACCTTGCAAGGAGTATATGACCACAAAAGAGCCATTGCCGATGCAGGTCTTGCACTACAGGTGCGGCATGGTCCCGTGGGAGTCGTGTTTTGCATTAACTGTTGTCACATGTTGTCACACTAGAAAAGTGCAACACCACTCTATCGAGGAAAATGAATTGCCACTACAGTACGGCTCCTACTGCAATCCATCGATAGGGTTCTGTTTCAAACCCTCTCAAATTCAGAGTCAGACTGCCCACGGTCACAAAGCGAAGCTCTAAAACCAAACATCCCTGGGATACTTTCGACATCTTTAGACTTATTATCGATTTCATAATATTTCATAATCTCATTTTTGCATCGAGGATGCTGTGTTTCAAACTTTGCGATGGGCCTCCCTGCAAGGGCAGACATCGACGAAGAGTACCAGGGGATCCAGCCTGAGAGCTGCAGATTGTGCTGAAGAAGTGCAGATCGTTTTCTTGAAACTCCTGGCAGCTTGAAATTAAGTGTCAAGTTTGTCGGAAACCAATGAGAGATTGGTCTGTGCATTTATCATCTTTTATCTTGTTCTCCTGAGTTGAGGTGTGAAATTCTTGTTGTAGCGTTCCTGGCAGTCGTTTGAAAAGAATCATGTGTCCTGAGGTGGATCTTGATCTTCACGACCATCACCTGCGTATGGCTCTTTTGTCTACCAGCCAGATGAACCCAGTGGGTGGGTGATGCATTGTGTGCGAGCAGCATGCGGGCTGATAAAGACTATTTATCATTATCATTACGTACCTACGCACCTACGTACCTACGTACCTATGTACTCGTACCTACGCACCTACGTACCTACGTACTTATGTACCTATCTACCTACCTATCTACATCTATCTATCTATAATATCTACCTACATACCTATCTACCTACCTACCAATCTACCAACCTACCTGTCGACTGTTTACCTATCTACCTATCTATCTATTTGTGTGTCTATCTGTCTATCTACCTAGCTACCTAGCACCTAGCTAGCTACCTACCACTTTGTATCACGCAGAACACACATACAATCACACACACATTGTATTATAGTGTACGTATATATATAATACTATATGATACATTCGATAGATATATTATTATATATATATATTAATATATATGTATAATATTGCCAAAAGATTCGCAGAGGTCAACTTGGCAGAGATCCCGAGACAGAATTTGAGAAAAGTCGAATGACTTGTGGACTTGTCTTCACAGCCTAGAGTCGAATGAGCGTTTGTCGGAAGGCCCTCAAATTCAAGAGGTTCAGTGTTGCTTTACCATCGGCAGAAACTGACCCTCGTTGCTTGTGACACACCGGCATCCTTTTCAAGTTCGAACATTTCCTCCGGTGAATCATGGTGAATCATGGTGAATCCATTCCATTCAGACTCCGTCACGGGACGAATTGGCGACCCATCCATCGCTCAGTGCTATTGTGCTGGGATGTCTTCGCCACGAGCGCGGAAGTTTGCATCATGGACTGATTGGGCATGGTGTGCCGTGTCTTGTGGATGCACTGAAGAGATGTCCAATATCTTTGCGATCGCAGACTTATCTATACCATTCCATACCTATCTCAGATATTCTCAGATAACAATAGAATACAATAGATAACAGCGGTGGTGATACCGTGCTTATATGTGGCTCCCACAGAATCGCCTTGGATTTCTGCATGGCGCTGTTGGTAGGGACGAGTAACGGCACTGATCCCTCGATCCACCCTTGCCACTGCACACTTTGCAGAATTTGCAGGATGTCACAGCGATTATATGTGTGGTTTCCTAGTCGACGTCCGGAGTGCGTTGGGATGGGGGAACATGCAACAGAATTGCCGATATTGCTGAAAGCAAGCAACACCAATCTTTCAGCATAAGTTTTAGGCTTGTGGTGGATTTCGTCATTGTCACTAGCAGTGCTTGGCTGCTGCATGATGATTCCGAACAGTTTGGAGGTTTTGAGGCTTGAAGGGCAGGAATTGCGTTGAAAGAGAACATCTCTGTAGGATCCACCCTTTTTAATTCTTTTTTCACCTGAAGGATCTTCAGAACTTTTTGCAGACACTGGGGGCCAGCTTTGATGTCTTGGACAATATGGACCTAAAGACTTGAATTTCATCTTGACTTAAAGTGTTCATCTTGCTTCACTTGTTTTAAGCTTTTCGTGTTCACGTGTGTTTGTCCCAGTTTGATTTTGTTCAAGCTTCGTTAGTTGGCCAAAGGTGACATCAGATGTTTCAACGCTGTAAACAGTGAAGGAAAAGAATCATGAATCCAGTCAGATGTAAGTATCGCCGTTATGAATTCACGCCTTGAATCTTTTTCTGCCAGGGAGTCATTTCCACTGCCACACCGGTTGGTAGTTCGTGGCAACAGCTTTGGCCCTTGACAAATTGAAAGAGCCCCAAGCACACCCAGAGCATAAGAAGCAAGCAGATGTTTTCAAAGCATCCACACGGTCTACGCCCACTTGGTATTCTAGCAGCTGATTCGTTTGCAAGGACTTGAAGTATCTTAAAGTTGCATTTTGCTTGAATTATCAGTGATATCACCTTTATTGGGGGATAAATAAAGCCAGAAGAGGCTCAGGCACTCTCAATATCTATTGCATACTGAATTGACATATGGGCGCTTTCCCGTGCAACAATGGGTCTTATTGTGGCCGGAGTTGGGTCAGCATGCAATGATTCGGAAGTGGCTGCGACCAAGTGTACTTAAGTGACAAGTGAACAATGCACATGGTCGGATCAGCACATCCAATTCGCAATGTGCTGATGCCCAGCTCACAGTTCTTTGATGTAACTGGGCCCAACACTCCGATTTTGTTTGCTGCCCACTAGGTGTTCTATGCCGGCATGTGTCTCTTCAACATAGCGCTGATGTATCTAGCCGCTAGTCCGCAACAGTGCCAGACAGACCGGTTCAGCATGTTGTCCCATGGCATCTGAGACCACATTGAACATGGTGCACTGTTTCATCAGTGCACTATCTTGATTTGTTTCATCCATGTTGCAAGTTGCATCATCCCAAGTATTGAACACCCCCATTGGGTACTCCTTGATTTTAAAGTTATTTCAAATTAGTTCCTATGCACAGGACATGCTGGGAAGGCTGTCTCATGTAGCGGCGAAGAGAGTTGAGCAGCATGAAGAGACTGCACTTGTTGAACCACTGCACCACTGTGTGTTGAGATGTGTTGAGATGTGTTGAGGTTATCGAATGGTTGCCGGATTGGACATTTCCAATGTACCTTGGAGTTGGAGACTCAGGAGACTCAGGAGAGACGCGGAGGCAAAAACGCCATTTGGACGTGAGCATCGACATAATATATTACAACATGCGCGTGTGGGTTCGAAGTCTGCATATTAGAAGTTCATCATTGAGATGTTTAGATCTGTATAGATCTGTTAGAACTCTGTTGGGGGCCCATGTGCTCTTACTGGAGGGAATCAACGTCAACCCTCAGGTCTTGGCCAAATCCTTTGGATGGCTCGCTGGCCATGTGCTGAAATGGGCTCCTTGGTCTTGCACAAAGCCGTTTTTCAATTATTTTAAATTATTTTAATTGTAATATATATATATATATATATATTATATATATATTATATGTATATATGTGTTTTTACGCATGTGCTGGAGTGTTGTATATGGCATGTGAGCGCGAGATGTTTCTTTCTTTTATCTATAAGAGGAACATTGACAGAGATGGTGTTCAATCCAAAATAGGTCCATTAGATCATTAATACAGAATACCAAAATTACAGTATATATGCATAATATATCACTTGTATGTTGTTTTACTAGGTCCAACCCAAGAATTATTCGTGGTACCAAACCTCGACACAATATGCACAAACAACAACAAGGTCAGTTGACTCAGACTATTCCAAGCATCAAGGGCGGAGTTACCGACTAAGGCAACTTCGTTAGCGCTTCCGCCAAGATTGAGAATGTTCTTAATCAGCTTGCTGAAACATGGTTGAGTAAGCAGAGAGGGAGATTCTTTGGCCGAGAAACCGC
>Ga0126342_10001871_pt1 | contig 31268 bp, 35 predicted proteins | sample Cyp1metagenome_FD_92528 | JGI IMG/M metagenome (GOLD analysis project Ga0126342, IMG submission 92528) | Coral microbial communities from Lord Howe Island, Old Settlement Bay, Australia - Cyphastrea 1 metagenome | ecosystem: Host-associated > Invertebrates > Cnidaria > Coral ...
TGGTGCCCAACGGGCCCAAAATCTACCTATCTCCTTTTCCCCAGGCCGCACAACGGTACCGGATGCTATGTTAATGAGTCGGTGCCAGAGCTGATCTATGCTATGTTAGATTTCGTGGGTGTATATGTATATACACATATGTGGCATGTCGGTAGTTGGTGAATTGTTTGCAATGTCTTTCCAAATTGTATGCATGCATGTGCAGTTTACAAGTAAACATATATAATTATATATATACACACCTGCAAAAACAAGACCCATACATACGTACGTACATACATACATACATGCATACATACATACATACATACATCCATGCATGCATATGTAAATATCGGCTGATATTGGAGGATACTTCGCTGCAATCACTTGGCCTTCCGGTCGTTGAATGTGCCTCTGACCTAGGGGCCCTACAAACAGCCCAAGCACCTTGCGAAAGCAATCCTTGCCCGTGAACGCAGAGCTAGCCCCTTCCTCTGACCCTGCTTTGTAGGAACTTTGGCCGAGAATGGACCAGAACTTATTTGTTCCAAACCATGCCGAACTTGCGGAATCCTTCCCTGTGGCCTGGCAGACTGCCATTGGTTCCAATGTTAGTTTACAAGCTTTTGGTATTGCCACTGCTATTTTTGTTGCGCGCTGGCTTTTGGATCAATGTCATACAGCCCAGCATGGTTCAGCATGTGCAGTTGGTGACGTTTCTGGAGTTATTCCTTTGTAAGGTTGGTGTCAACTTGCCTGTTCGGGTCGGAAACAAATGGATGCAGTTTGACAATTCCAATGCCGGGACTTTACTTGGCAGATCATTAGGAGCGCAGATTCAAGTTCTTGAATGGCTGGTTCGGGGAGTTTTTGATAATCATCTTGGTTGTGCTTTGGGTGTTTTTCAGATTGCAAAGCCAGAATCTGCTATTTTTCAGCCTCTTAAAGCTATTTCTATCCCTTGGTCCAATCGCATCGTACAGCGTCGTACAGCGACCATGGTTCAGACACCTTTGACCACCATGGGTCGACCCTTTAGGTTCGCTCGTGATCTTGCGAGAGCATTTCCTTGAATGCTCGACTTTTGTGGTTCACCTGCCACCTCTTTGGTAATTTATTTGTCTATACGGCTGTGGCAACATGTCTGAGCCTGTAGAAGTGGAGAAGACTCTCTGCATGGCGCAATAATATTGCACTTCTGATTGACATCAAGTAGATTTAGTACAATGCCGTTGAGTTCCCGGCCATGCCAAAGAAAGCCTTCTCACCGATCTTGTGCCATGGCCCATTCATCACATTATTGAGGCGTCGCAAGAACCTACACCCACACGGGGGGATGAGTTAAAGTCGGTCAAAGTCAAAATCCCCAATTTAGGTCAATTTTCATAAAAGCAATTGAGCCATAAAAACATACCGCTATCCATCCTATCCAATTATAGTGGTTGGTTGGTACATCTCCTGTTTTCAGATATTTCATCATCTCATTATATCTACTGGTTGGTTAAAAAAACATCTTCGTATTGTGGGATACTGTGGATAATCATACAATCCCTCTTAATCATTTTATCAAATCCCCTATTCATCCCCATTGTAGTGGTTGCTACATCATTCCTATGGTGAAAATCATCCCTATCAATGTGGGTAAAACAAGGCTAAAAAAACCACCCATGACTGGGAATGGAAAGCATCCCACCTATTTATGGTGATTTGGGGATGGTTTATGATTGTTTTACCCACATTAATGAAAATAATAATGGTAATAATAATAATAATAATGTGAATGGTAAATTAATGGTAAACATCCCACATTATTTTCTTACCCACATCAATATCATCAATTAAAATCGCCTGGTGGAAAGTTGCGGATGCTCGCGCACAACCTCCTTGGCCCAGCCTGCACGTCCCGTCGGTCTGCCCCAACGAGCGAGTGTCCAGGAACTCAGCGAAGGTCAGTCGGTGAAGGCACAGCACGTCGCGAGAAATCAATGTTTTTTGACATGTAAAATTATGTAGAATCATGCAAAAACATGTGGGCTGATAAGACCTAACATGACCTAACGATCTCATGAGCCCTTAATGAGAAGGTGGTACTTTCCATGATATTCAGCCAAAACTACCAGCGAAAGGCGCTACAAAAATCATACCCAGCTCGAAGGCTCCAACCGAAGCAATCAAATGGTATGGCCCGAAGGCGAAGGTTGCCAGGTGGAACGGGGCACCTGCAAATTTTCTTGGCAAATCTTTCCATCATGTCATATCATGTCCTAGAGTTTTCCAAATATGTCATCAATTTTCATCAATTTTCATCAGAATCTTCCCATGGTTCAGGATGAAAACCCGGATACACAGCATGACTTCCATGTTTGCTTCACACCATCACATCATGGTGCCAGTTCTCTCAGCCTGCATCCAATGCGTCAGCTGGACACGGCCGACCTCATGGCTGATGGATCATGGATCATCTTTTTGAGGAAAAAATGTGAAAAAATGGCCTGCAACTGGAGTACCCTCTGGTAATTTAACATAGCTATGGAAAGATCCACCATTTCTAATGGGTAAATCCACGAACTAAATGGCAATTTTCAATAGCTTTTTGTATGTTTACCAGAGGGTATCCCAAATCCATTCCAAATCCCATCCTCTTCATCTCATGGCTAACGGGCTGAATTTTCCCTTGGCGAACGGGCTGAATGGTGCCGCAATGGCTCGACGCTGAACCTGGAGGACAACTGTCGATTTATTGATTTAACCCCCCAAAAAATGGTGGCCATCTTCAACATGGTATTTTACTGATTTAACATGATTTAACCCCCCAAAAAAATTCTGATTTACTGACTGGTTAATCAATGTTAATCATCTGAATCAGTAGAAAATATTAGGGCAAACGATGAATTTTCCCAGTGGAGCTTCTGAATCGGAGCTTCGGCCTTCCGGCCCTGAGACGTCACGGACTGCCGACGGCGCCTCGAATCCGCCAGGGGTCCATGGCTAAATCGACGTTTGAGAAAACATCAATGGATTGGTTCAAGAGAAAACCATATAAAACCAATACACAAAACTCACAAAACCATACAAAACCATAGGTGTTGTCTGCAAGCATGCGGGGTGGTCCTGTTATTTTTTTATATGTTTTTCCTTACACCAGCTCTGGGAAAGTAGGAAACGGGCATCCAAACAACCCAAGATCCGCACTTTGCACCCTGTGATGGGCGGCCACCAGTCATTGTCACCAAAAAAGCCTCAAGCAGTTGGGCAGTTGACTGGTTGAAACGCAACGACCACAATATCTTGACAAACTATGCGTCTGAGGGGCACAGCTAGACTCCGCAGCCGCAAGCTGCACTGTGTGCACGCTTCAATCTACGGAAAGATCCTTTAAACAGGAGATCCTATCAGTTGACATCACACATGTACCCTGTATATCCCTGTATATCCCTGTATACAATGCAATACATGCGAATATATGAAGCTGGAGACTCCTGTTTCATGCAAATGACATGCGAAAAGAAATCAAGCTGCGTGGTTACCTTTTGCAAAGTGTGTCACTTGGATTTGAGGTTTGAGAAGTTTGAAGTCTCCTTTATCAGCTTTATCATCTTTTGCATGTCTGAGCCACACCACTTGAACAAGTGCATGTCGCATGTTCCCTTGAACTTGTTCTTCTTCCAAAGATCATCAAAGTGGAGGGTATACTGAGGGTTAGGTTCACATCACCGACAGCTACGTCCATATCAGATCATGCCCTTCATGTGCTGCGAAATTGCCAACGGTAGCACATTTTGGTCCGCGACAACACGGCCAAGTTTGAGCTCCAGTGATTGATATGGCATTTTGTCTTTGGCCATGTTGATGAAAAAAACATATTGCCCCGACAAACTGGGAGCACAAGAGAAAGCCTAACTCATCCTAAATCTACTCCTATATATACATCATTCCTGAGGCAGCTCATCGATCGGTCACACATCCCAATGAAGCGGATTGCACCAGCCTTGCATCTCGATGTGGGTGTGTATACAACCAGCTACGCTTGCAGCCACAAGTAGCAACTGCAACTGTGGCGATTTCCTAACATTGGGGGATCCCAAGTCACCAGGGTCACCAGGGGGTTCAATACTAAAATATACTAAAATGGTCAGTCCAATGACTTGGATGATTTAGGGTACCCCCTATGACTTAGGAATCTATGGCAACCTTCATATTCTCACAGAACTGTTCTGCAACTTCGAGGCCGTGCATACTTCGCGAGATAACCAGTCTTCACCTCAGTCGCTTCAGTGTTTCCTTCCAGGCACCATGATGAAGTCTAACAGCCACCAGTTTATCATCCCTTCCCCCCAACATCAAATAATTAAATACGAAACCTTGGCTTAGCAAGACTGGATCTATTGATTTTGAAATCTATATTGGGGAGACATGAAAAATATGAGTAGAGGCTTAGTATTGGATAAATTAATATGATGTACCAGGCAGACATATATGGAGACATGATTGCCATATTAGATCATGGATGGGATAAGATGGCAATCTCCATGCGATCCAAAGGGCTGGCAACGGGGGCTGCTTCCACGCATCCTTTCTAGACTTGAGCTCTGCATCTGACAGATCCACCGTGAGCTGCAACTTTTCGGCATCCACAGTGATCTTGTCGCCTGAAACTTGCACCAAAATCCTGTGGTTTATCAGCATGTTCCTTGTTAGAATTGTTGAGAGTCTTGGGCAGACTGGACAAACCTAAGCCTATTCTATGTGAATCCCAAGTACAGTAGTCATATTCAAGATGAAGTTGCGTGTCTGTACTCTGACATAGTGCAACGATGTGCAACGATGTGCAACGATGTGCAACGATGTGCAACGATGTGCAACGATGTGCAACGATGTGCAACGTGGTCAATCCCAGTAGCCGTTTCGAATGAGCGCAATGGTTCCGCCGACGTGCGCCTGCAATTCCAGATTCTAAAAAGAAGTCGAACAAGGATAACTGCTTTTGCACATCTCCACTATAGATATAGATATAGATATAGACATAGATATAGATATAGATATATAATTATATAATATATATATATATTATAGCTATAGCTATAGATATAGATATATAGATATAGATACATACAGATACTAGTCTTCTCCCCGTTGCACATCAGCAAATTGCATCCGGCGCAAGTTCGCCTCTGGAGAGACGTGACCAATGATGAAGCCGTGAGATCCGCCGGAGAAGCGCCCATCCGTCATCAAGGCCACATATTTCCCCAGACCAGCACCCATGATAGCGCTCCTGAAACCAGATAAACATAGATAAACCTGGTTTACCCTCTGGTAATGACTAACATAACTATGGGAAATCACCATTTATAGTGAATTTTCCCATGAAAAATTGTGATTTTCCATAGTTATGTTAAATTACCAGAGGGATCCAGAGGGTAAACCAGGTTTATAAAGTAGCAAAATGTCCCAATGCGTTCCATTTATGGATCCCATATGTATTCAGCATTTCGGCTAAGCGGCGTTGGAGTCAACATTTCCCTCATCCCAGGACCACCCTTTGGGCCCTCATAGCGGATGACAATAAAATCGCCCTGCGCGGGACCAAAGATGTCCAAAGTTGCCATGGCCGGGTTGGACGGGTTTGGAATGTTTGGAATCATCACAATGCCGTGAACCCAATCAGAATTAAAACATCTACCATCATCTATACTACAGTGTTACTACAGTAGCAATTTCAGTGGGGTGTTAAGACCTATCAAACACCATCAAAAATCCAAAAATCAAGCACCAACTATCCGAAAACCAAAACACGATCCAACAAAACATTCAAAAAAACACGTCAAACCCCATCCAAAAACCCTCACCACCCATGAAAAAAAACATAAAACACCATCCTCCCAATAATTAGTGGCCTTTTCATGGAGTTTCCCATGTTTCCCTATGGGGGAAACCCACCATTTTCGTCCACGCCTTGGAAATCTTCCCCTGTTCCAAGCCCTTCAGCATGGCTTCTTCTCCGTCGAAGACGTTGGCAGGTCCGGTGAAGGAGGTGCCCTAGCAGCGACGGAGATATGATGAGAATACGGTGGGAAGAATGGGATACTAATATAATGGGAATAATGGGAGTATTAGTATTAATCCATTACTACAGTAATTGGTATTATCCCATATTATCCAAAAATCGGATATTATCCAATACTCATATAACCAACAATCAATGGATTAATTAGTACTGGATAACATCAATGAATCATTAATAAACAACAATAATTGGAATATGCCATTCATAATACCAATGGGAATATAACCAACAATCAATCGATTGGTCTTGTCGGAAACAAAAAAAGGCTGAAACCATAGCGTTTAAATATAGTGGTGAAGCGAAGCCTGTAATTTTGAAAGTCAAGCAGGGATCGTCATCCATTTTGTTGGATGGAAACTACCATGATGTTTAAATCATATTTGGAGGCTTCCAAAAATGGAGGTAGACCCAAAACCATTGCTTCCAATACTAAGTCATTATTATCTAATGACTTGGATATCTTGGATGATGTGGAGTACCCCTATGATTTAAAAAACCTCCATTTCAGACCATGAACTAGAGAAAGCCAACCACCTTCCCAGCGCCTCCTTTCCAGTGATCTTGCCAACAGCTCCCTCGTGGCACAAATTGCCTCGCCTCAGAGCTGCAATGGAAAAACGATACCCTTCGGTGTCATCATGGCTCCCACTATAAATGGAGGTTTATAGCTGGGAACTAATGGAAGATATTCCATTGCCATATTTGATTACCAGAGGGGAATGGCAACGTCTTGGCACAGCAACTCAAATTGTCAATTGAGATACCTTGAGTGAATAAGTACAGTAGCTGCTTAGCTCTTGAAATCTTCAAAAAAACTCTTGGAAATCGAAGGAAAACTTCCATCCAGGTACAAAATCTTCAGGTTGCCGGTCTTCTGGATGCACCTGCACACCAGACAAGCACTTGGGTCACCTGAATCATGTCCTTTTTGATGATAACAATCGGACAGCCATAAGAGATGGACAGCCATAAGAGATGGATCTGGAAAGTCATTTAAACCATGAATTCCTTTCTATCAACTCCCTGCACCCTTGGAGCCGCAGCCCGCAGCCTTTCCAATGGCAGAATCACACCCTGCGCACCGAAGTCCAGGTCAGGAACACTCGCCAAGTTCTGTGCAATGGTCTGGCCAGTGACCTCAAAACTGCGCTTGCTCTGGGCGAGTTCAATGCATTTTCTGTTGAAATGTGAAAAAAAGCATCCAATAGTTCCATCTTTAGCATCCCATAGTTTTTCAAACAATACTCACCACAGCTGAGTCCAAAATCGCCAATGTTGGCCACTTTTTAGACCACCAGGATCTATCCATCCTCAACCCTCTGAGCTGCGATCGGTCATACAATCGCCGTGGAGCCAGCCAAGCTTCAGCAAGTATTTCATCACTGCTGGGATGCCACCAATGCGATGCACATCCTGCGCTGGAAGCAGTACTGGAAGTATTTAAAGTTGCCCAATTGTTTAAAATAAAAAACAAAATGTCAGCTGGTAATCATATATCATCTAATATCATCACAATCATCATTATCATATTGTAACATCGTTAACATCATATAACATCACATCACAACACTTGACTTACAATGACTACTTGAATGGCATGAAATTGCTACTCAAGGTCTTTTTGGCGTGTCTCCTCCATTCGAAACTTTCCGCTGGGCTTCAAATCCGCAATCAACGCCGTCTTGTCGCTGATCCGTTGGAAGTCATCGATAGTCAGCTCGATCTCTGCCGTAGCTGCAATGGCAAGCAAATGCAGCACTGCGTTGGTGGAACCGCCTGAAAAGCGATGAGAAATCACCATGTCAAGCACATGGTACAAGCCGATTTCCATGGTGCTTAAGACTTAAGCCCGGCCTAAAGCATTTACCATGACAATGGCATTTTCAAAGGACTTCTTGGTCAAAATGTCGCTTGGTCGCAAGTTTCTCTCCAGCATGGCCTGGTGGTGATGGTTCACTGTGCATCTCACAGACTGCATTTGTTCCATATGTTCCATGCCAACACCATTGTGGTGTGGTCTTCCAATTGGGCAGCGGCTGCAATGGTTCACACAACTTCACAGATCTTCACAATCTTCACCGATCTTCAGATAGAAGTTAAACCAAGTGAATGTAATTGCAGGATATTGAAGGTCAATGCTTCACCTGCCTTCATGCACTTTGCGATTCGTTGACACTCTGCGCGCCTCACGGGGAATAAAAAAAACGTGGGATACTCTGATTTTCACACCATAGCCTATGGATCAGCATAGGCTGCTAGCTCCTACTTGGTATATCTAATATCTGTTGAAATCTCTAGTGGTCTATAATAATGATACTAGTATTACAAAATTAGACCACTAGCATCATTAATTATCTATAGACCACTGTTATTATCTATCTATATCTATAGATACAGTACCTTTTGTCTATGACAAAGCTCTGGTCCAGTCTGGAGCCGAGCTTTGCAGGGCTAAGTTCACCACTTTTCGGGCGACGTTGCTGGTGAAGAACTGGAATAAGGTAGCGACAAGCCGAGGGCCTTCAGCGGTAGCCGATGGATGCTTTCCAGGAGTTCACCAGCCATCAATGGGGATTTACCAATGATTCACCTAGGAATGTGATGGGAATATGATGGGATATAATATAAAATCTGTTGAACGCAATTGTCTGATGAACATTGATGAACTCTTTTACATTCTTTTACCAAGTAGTTAACTAAGTATACATAATGTTGTTAGGTGATTTTTATGACTGGTCCAAATTTCTTTATATACAGTACCATGCTGTATAACCCAGCTACCCACAACATCAGCACACGGAGTTGCACAGCCATTTGCACAGCCTCTGTTGCAGTGGCCATGGTGTTCGCAGTGTACATTCCACCACATGCACCCGGACCAGGACAAGCTTTGCGTACGATGTCCTTTCGGTCCTCTTCGCTGATGGTGCCAGCAATGTATTTGCCATATGCCTGGCCAGTGATTCAGCCGTGATTCAGCCGTGATTCAGCCATGATGCAGCCATGATGAGCTCAAGATACCCTCTGGTAAACTAACATAACTATGGAAAATCACCATTTTTAATGGGAAAATCCACTATAAATGGTGATTTTCAATAGCTATGTTAAACTACCAGAGGGTAGCCAAGGGATGCGGTGCCGCGCCTCGAAGGTGGAAACGATGTCCAGATCCTCCCCTTTGCAGGATCGGCCCGAGGCGATGGTCCCACCATAGAGCATGAGAGAAGGCCTCGGAGAAACACGGATCATCATAACTGGGATATAACTGGATATATCAATAATTATATGATGATATAAATGTACAATAGATACAATCCAGTTGTTACTGTAACCTGATCTAACCACTTAACTATAATCCCGTGGCCCCTCTACAAATCCATCTTGGATGATTCATGTCATTGAAGTGACAAGCACCTTCTTAAAATTGCTGGGGACTTCACCGATTCATGCGAATCATGGCCATCACGCAGCCAGGCATGTTCTTGTCACAGCCAGGGATGGTGACCAAGGCATCATAGAACTGGGCTCCCATGACCTAAGACCGGCAGGTCATGGGGGTGCGGACCCCGGCAGGTCGCTTGGCACAAATCGATGGGCCTTTTTGGATCTTTTTGGCACAAATGTCCCAGTTTTGAGGTGGCAGTGTGTCAAAACCTTGTACCCCTGGTGAACATCAAAATAGCTGGTAAATGGATGTTCATCCCCCTAAAAATGGTATTAATAGGTATTGATCCATACCCATGTTTTGAGGTATATATGGGGCGTATATGGGAAATGGTGGTGGTGGGGTGGAAAATAGGGGTGTGTAATTTTTAGAGCGATTCCCACTTCTTGATACTTCTTGTGATGTCCATGACGGATGAATTTGCCAAGCCGCAGATTCGATGCTGTCTGCAATGATTTCCTTTGACCAAGAGGCCGGGCCCAAGATTTTCAGAAAAGGAACATTTATATCCCCACATAGATATACATAGATTATGTGTTTGTCTGTTATAAGTTAAGTTATGAACCACTTACAAACTGGGCTGCACATCCAAGTGGACATGGTTCTCAAGGACCACAATAGAATTATAGCATATTAAGGCATATTATAGCATATTAAGGCATATTATAGCATATTATAGCTACCTTGCCAAGAATACCATTTGACACTGACATCCTGCCTCCAGATCCCCATAGATGGCCAAGTTCATCCGGTTTTGGATACTTTTATCAAACCGAAGGTTGGCCATGTAGCTTCCGTGATGGCAAACAAGGTTTTGAACATGTAAATATAAATAAAGAAGAATAATAAAGACCTGTAAGTAAATATTTACTTATAATGTAGGTGCCTTAGAACAATTCTTGGAAAGCATACCGCCTTACATACAGCTTTGACATGTCCTCGCATTCATCTCTGCCAACAGACACTGTATAGGCTGGTCGGCACCAGTTCACCAAGATTTAGTCTGTTCTGCAGAAATAATACTGTCAGCAGCATGAAATACGCCATCCCTCGGATGATTTAGTTGTGTTTTCCAACTACAACGATGGGCCCTTCCAGTTATGAGATAGACCGTCGATCGACTTAGGCTGGCTGGGGTATTCATGTCTCCTGCACATCCAGCAACCAGTGTGTACAGCAAGCCAGCCAAAAGAAGTCCTGTAATAGTCAGATATGGATATATAATATATAATAATATATATATATATATGGAGGTTTCCTAAAATGGAGGTACCTCGAAATCATCCATTTTAATAAGGTTTCCCATTACCATCCAGCTATTGGGGTACCCCCATTTATGGAAACCCCCATACAGATCCACACAGGGGTTGGGTGCCTTGTCACAGGAGATGCCGGAAGCATCAACTATGTCAACCAGTTGAACTGTTGAACCCTATGTGCTATCAAGAGTCCCGAGATGGCAAGGAATACATCATCCCCTTTGTGCCCATGGACATACCATCCGATACTCCAATTGTGTTGAACTGGAAGCCATACATTTGTGGATCCTGGCACAGCAGACCACCGGCGATTGAATACAGCGAGGATACCCCAAACTTCCCAAGGAGTGACGGGAAAATGATGTGCGGTTCCAATTTTTAGACCCAAGTCAACTGGCACAACGCTCATAAATCATCATAAATCCGAGTGAATCCTCTTCCCCACCATTCATCCATTGGGTTCATATTCCCCCATTGAGAAAACCCACCCGAAAACTGGATACCCTCTGGTAATTTAACATCATAGCTACTGAAAATGGCCATTTATAGTGAGTTTTCCCATTAAAAGTTGTGATTTTCCATGGCTATGTTAGTTTACCAGAGGGTAATGGATCCCGAAAAGGCGTCACATGGCGTCCTTGTCGACCTCTTTCTTCACGTCTTCCCCCAAGGAGAGTAGGTGCATATTGCAGGGATTGCCCTGATACCACACCGAGGCGATGCCGACCTGCGACGAGTTTTTTTCCGGAACAGGAAGTAGACATGGAAAAAAACATCCCAGCATTTATCATGGGATACTATGGGATAATATGGGACAATCCCAATTTTGTCGTCCAAAATGATCTTCCACATGATATGTGCATATGAAAATTCTCCATATTAATTCCATTATCCATCAATTACATTGCCATGTTGCAGGTATGCAGCATTGTTCAAACCTATTTTGGGTATGTAGATCTCAGCGGAACCGGTGACAAAAAACCTGGCCTGGGCCTTGTTCAAATCCTCGGGCGTCATGCCCACTGCATGAAGCATTGCTTGTGATGCCCCCTGGCGCCACATGACGGCGACAAGTGATACAGTACATCTCTGGGTTGTGAAAAAATGGGAGTGGGGTCCACTTTAAAAGCCAAGTATAGCCGGTTATATCGTATTAGATATCACTTTCTGGCTGCAACCCCCGCAATCGATCAAGAGGTTGACACTGTCGGAATTTTGTGCAAGTCCAGCCTGTGATTTGGGCTGCGTCAATTCACGTGATACCCTGGCAGCGCATTTCTTGCTCACACATAATGGAAATGGAAACTGGAGTTTGACGGTCTGAACATGGCAAAGTGGTCTCTGAAAGCTCCTGTTGATGCCGCCATCCTCATATTGAATGGTTGCCATTGTGCCTGGAGGCATCGAAACTGGCACAGTCTACCATCGTTACAATATGTTACTGGCGGCTTGGATCTGAACTGAGATACTTTGCACAGCTGAGGAACAAACCTGTAAGTCAAGTTTGGCGGTGTACTCTACACGCAAGAGGCTGAACAATAAAAAATAACTGGCGAAGGTAGGTATGGAATGATACGCCTGTGATATTATGCAAACTGTGACCTCAAGCACCATCCAAAAATTTGCCAAAGGTGTCTCCCCTTTTTCCATCTTTTTCCTGCATCTCAGGCTGCGTATTGCAGGTTCTATATTGAAGCAAATGCTCATCCACGCCTCGCAAGCCAAAGCATATCTTGCACGGCGCCACTCTGACGGATGCATATCTTCCGATAGGATCAAGGCCAACACTGGGAATCACTGTCCATTGGCCAACGGGCAGGTCGCCCAAACCTGATGCCAAAAAAATCGGAGGATCTTGTGATATACTGTGGGTTGTAGCAGCACCAGTCAACACACTCGCAATTGATTGCAACGATTGAATTTAAGTAGTCTAAGGGTCGTGCGGACGCCTCCGATGCGAACTCTTGAAATGGAGTATGGCAGAATCCCTGCTTGCCCACACCTGCCATGTACAGTACAGTCATTTGTTGAGCCAGCCGCCAGCCAAGCCGTGCAGCTCCAAAAATCGACCAGGGCGACATCTGCCGCAGGGCCGAAGATGTCACCAAGCCACCTCAGTTTTTTCGGATCCCAAGCTTCCCAAGGTTCCCAAGCGGGTATAGTATAGGCTTCTTCGGACGACAATTTCATGATAACCATTAATGGATAACCATAACAAATTTCATCATTACTGTAGTACTATAGGAACTACTATATATATATGTATATATATATATGTATATTTAAAATTTAAAAATTTATTTACCATGTTCATTTTTTTTCTTATAAAAACGTTATGACCATGACCCATTTCCAAAGCCCAACTGAGGAAGCGACGAATGACGACACGTATGGTCGATGACTCGGCTGGCTTGGTCTCCGCTGGAGCCGTAGAAGGAGCTTTGGCCTCAGGACTGAGCCAGGAGAAAATAACCCTCGTCATCGAACTTCTACCTTTAGTGATGGCATGTAAGTTATGGCCATTTGAATGGGATTGTACTGGTAAAATCTGGTGACAAACCGGGATGGATCTGGATGGATCTGGATGGATCTGGATGGATCTGGATGGAATGGAGTACCAGATTTTCAGACCAACCCTCGAGTCATTGGTTAAACAGGTCCTTCAACAGCCAGATTGGGGTCACGCACCTTCTGAGCTCTGGGGATGTACTTCTTTTCCAGATCAACCTGGCAAGATCTGGCAACATCGAAGCCAAATTCGTTGCCGAAAAAAAAATCTGATCATTTGGGCTACAGGGCCCAAAAATAGTCATCAATGTTTATACCAAATGTTGACACATACCTTAAGGATAACTTTGGTTGATATAGTATAAAACAATTATAAACACCATGTCATGAGCTGCCCCCACCTTCACCTCACCAGAGCAAACGGTGCTCAAACTGAGCTCCAGTGCTCGCAGTTGGCTGGGAGTCGCCTGCCAAACTGCTGGGAAAATCTGGTCATTTCGCATGGCTGCCTGGAAAATCGGCCATTTTCAAGAGGTTAAGCCATCTATAATATACCAAACGGGTGACTTTCCAGCCAGCTGTGTCAAAATGTGTCAAATTACCAGAGGGTGAAATGAAAAGAAACTGTAACCCTGCAACAGCTGCCTGGAAAATCACGAAGTTTCATCAAATTTCAAGAGGAATAGGGGAATTGTCCAGTGCACAAACCCCAAATGAAATGACCAGAATCCCCAAATCTCAACGGAGGAAACGACTCCAGCAGTGGCCTCCCCAGTAGAAATGATTTTATACTCCTTGTCAAGCTCCGGATCTCGAGACACCCACGTTGCAACCTCAGCTGCCAGCGGCAACTCTTGGTGCACAGATAAAACACACTACAGCTGGGCGTATCGCACGACCATCCTGCGAAAAAAGCAGCACTCCAGTCCTTAGAAAAACTTATCTTTCTAGCAAGTGTGTCAAAAAAAGATGCAAATTTATCATGAATTGACCTTCCAATCAGCGACACCAATGGTTCCACTACAACCTGTGGGAAATGCTGAGAGCCCAGCGAGGCCTCATCAAGGATATCCACCGCATCCAGCTTGCTCAGCTGGCGCCTCTGCAGCTGTCATCTGTGGGGGTTGTTTCAGAAATGTCATCCGAGTGCTGCACGGATCATGACGGGTTCGGCAGCTCAATGCCCTGTTCTCGGGGACCTGACACTGACGAGAAGAAAGAAATCTACAGCATTTTTTGTGCTAGGGTCATGTTCTACTGCATCAAAATATGGTTTCATAGAGTACTACAGCAACAGGACACGTTTGTACGGGAACGTCCGTAAGACTTCCAATTCTTTTCATCGTAAATTATCTGTAAAAGCCAGCGTTTCCTTGCACCATTGCTGCGCTGTGAGCAGAATTCCTTTGTTCAAATCAAGTGCAACATCAGCAACTCTGAGTAGCTCACAAGGAGTTTTCTTGCCAGAGGTATTCCGGGCGGGGCTCTGCAGGATGCATAGCGCAAGGGCTTGTTGAGCCTCAGCTGGTTACCATTGGACCGTTGGAAACTTCGGCAAATTTTGCCAGCCAAGGGACAGCAGGGTGACCTTATCGGCCTCACAGTCATGGAGATTTACAACTGCAGGACCTCTTTGGACAAGAAACCGGTGTCACTCTGAGTCTATCAGACATGATCAAACATGATGAATTGTCAAACATCATCAGTTGATATCAATTATCACTATATAATACTACGTATAATTACGTATATTGATCACCATGGCCATGAAACTGACCAAAAATCCTTCGTGGCCTGCATTCTCTTGGCTCTGGCACTCAGTTCAATGGCAGCATCACTAGCAACGAGTACTGCAGCACTCTTGGCAGGTTGCCCATCCACCAGGATCTGTCCAAGTCCTTGGGGCGTTCCGGAGCTGGTCCCCAAACAGGGTCCGTTGCGAGTCGGGCGAGTCGGGCGGCTTCAAGGCCGCGACTTGCATAGCGCACGGCCTCATTTCGGCTGCAAAGGCCAAGCCTTCAGGTGGAACACGTCACGTGGAAATTGGTTGGAACTGGTTGAAGTTGGTTGATATTTGATATGCTCAGCTTACTCAGCTTGTCCACCACTGGACCATGCAAATCTAGAAAGGCAAACGAAGCTTGCACCTGGCACACAGAACTCCAAGGCGATCTACCTGCAGCAAACAGCAGCTGGGTGGCACACTGTGGGTAAGCTGCAAACGCCAACGCTGTGGGTATCGGTTGCCAAAATCCATGGGATCACAGCGCCTTCATTGGCTGCGCATTCACCCAAGCCACTCATCAGGCGACATTGTCTCCGACACTAGAGGTCAGTGATGCTTCGTGCCGTCTTTGTCAATCACTGGAGTCTCTCATGCTGGTCGCTGTTGGTCACACGGAATTCCCATGGAGTTCCCTTTCAACAAAAGCATCTAGACATCTGTTTGTATGAAGCAACCATGGGAAGCCACGAAAGGCGTTTTGGTTGTTCGCGTCCTCAACCTCCTGCTTGGAGCACTCGCGTGTGTTTTCGCCAATGATCATGCGTAGACCACATAGCACCAGCAAGGTGCATCAAAGCTTTCGTGTGCAGCCAAAGTCATTGCGACAGGAATGAAACTCTTTCAACCCCGACATATTATTTCATTGCACAAAACATTCAGCATCTAGAGAATTCTAGAGAGTCTTGAGCATGACTGAGGATGTCTAAATATGTCTGAATATGATATGATGAATACAAACGCTTGCATGGTACAATGGGAAATTCAACACGGCAAAACATGCCACAAGTCTTCAAGATTCATTTGCTGGTTCCTGAAACCGCAACGCCAATGAGAAGGGGCAGGTTTCTGTCCAAACACTCGCAGTATGTCTAGAGTCTAGGTTGGTTAGGGCCTCTTGCCTAAGCCAACACTTCGTGCATGTGGCTGCTAGGGCAGCACCCATCAAATTCATAGATTAAAAAAGCGATTGAACCCATGCTGGAAGATCATCCCAGACTATCTCACCATCACGGAAAGGCTCTGGCAGGCCTCGTCTTGTCACTGAAATTTCACGCGCGTCGTCTTCGCGCACAACAAATGAATCACCAATTGACGCAGGCAACTCTTGCGGCAATGCCGCAAGGTCCCTGGGAAAATTTCGGTGGAGCCAACGCAGGAGACATGCGTTCACCGTCTTGGGAGTCTCAAAGTGTGGACAATGCCCACTGGGCGACAGCTGCAGATAGTCCGCAGCTCCTTTTCGCGCGCGGATCGCGCGCTTAAAGGCGCGCGCAGCCCAGTAGGGGACGATCCAAGGATCTTCCCGGCCATACAACAGGAGGGTGGGAATTTGGTTCTCCACCACTCTGTCCAGTGCTTCATCGAAAGTCAAATCTGCCTGTGGGGTAAAAATGATCTGAGCAAAGGCAGCTGCTCCTGCGGGGTGATCGGCCATTGAGGCAATGCGCAAAGGCAACTCATGGCCAACACCAGCAGGATTGGAGGTGACGAAATTCAAGAGCCACTCAATGGAATCTGGATTGCGTAAAGTGTTGTACCAGTTCAGGGCAAAGTTTCTGACACTCTCGGGAATCGGCAGCACACCTTTCCAGGGAAAGGTCTCATAGAGAGACGGATTCTTCAACTTGCTGGGAATCCAACCCCAAAATGGTGTGGCATTGATCAACGCCACGCCCTTGATCCTTTCGACGCTTTCATTCTTGGATTTGGCAACTTTGGCCTCACTCATCAGTGCAGTGGCTAGAACTGCCAAGTAGCCTCCCAAGGAGTTGCCGGCCAGGATCACTTTGGGCTCCTCCACTTTTTCCGCTATGAAGCTGGCAATCTGCTGTACCCATAGGGATTCTCCGATGACCATCGTCTCAAAGCCTTCAGCTGCTTGGCGGCCGAAGCCCCATTGGCTCCCAGGAGTCTCCCGCAACTCCTCTGGTCCCCCGGGAGCTGGGTCCACGTCCGGCCAGGAAAGACCGGCACCCACGTTGTCCATGGCATAGACGGTATATCCAGCTTCACTCAAAGGAAGAAACTGCGACTCGTAATGAAACGAGGCTACACCAAAACCATGAAGAAGTACCACTGCTATGTCACTGGGTATCTTTGACTCAGCCTTTGCATAATGAACTGTGATGCCTTCCTTCCATTTCCAGCATCTGCTTTCCGCATTGCGCGGCTGCATCAGCTCTTCTCGGCTCTTTTTGCTCTGTAAACTGCTCGGCTTTTTTCGTCTGTACCAACGCCGACAAACGACGCCACAGCTGGCACCGAACAAACATCCTCGGATCGCCAGAGGCTGACGACTCCTCCGCGTTGGCCGAAAAGTGGCCCTCAGAGCAGGGCACTGAGCGGATGGTGTCCTTCCAATTGGTAAATGGATTTGCGGTACAAACACACTGTGCAGTGCACCATCCTGCATGGCGCGACAGAAGCGAAAATGAAAATAGGAAACCTGCAAGGTTGGAAACAGAAGACCTCAAAGATTTGTTTGAACTTCAAGAAGTCTAGGGTGTCTCTTCTGGCATGTGTGTCCTGTACAACCTTTCCTTTGGGGAGGGTGGAATGTTTGATCGGTGCAGTCGAAGATGTAGTGTCTGCTTGCCGTGCATTCTAAGCGCTGTTGTATATGTTTTGGGAGCTATTCTGACAACATTTGAACGGCTGCCATGATATCGAGCGCTTATTTGAGCATCAGCTGAATGTGGTGTTGAGTCATATTTGCCGATGATATCGATGATGCAGTGCCACTGGCAGTGTGGCTAACCTGCTTTATCTGACACTTGGATTCATGTCAATCACAGCCTGGATACATCGGGATGACACGCTGGCAGTCAGCCATCCTTCCCGCAGCTGGTGTACTTCGGCCAGCTGCTGTAGCAGGTCATAGCAGGTCATTGCCATGCTACGAGCATCGCTCAGCAATAACGGCCTCTGGAAGGCAAGGCGATTCGATCCTCTTTATGAAAACATACAGTTTCTTGTAAAATGGACATGAACATACATGAACCATGTGGGTTCGTCTGAAAATGGGGGGTACCCCGAAAAAAAAAATGATGGCTGAGAAAATATGAAAAAAAAGTGTCTCATCTTCGTCACGGCAACACACATTGCTTTGTGAAATTTTGGGGTATCCCCAGTTGTTGGGCCACCATGCTGGTCACAATATCATCAGGTCGGTGTCGCCTCACAGAGTTCCGCAGTCCTTGATTTTCACCTGCCCAGCATCGCAAAACTGGGAATGCGCGGTGACTTTCCAACATCATGCATTGGAGATTTAAAAAAAAAACAGATCTTGGCACGTCCACACGAGAACATGTAGACCGATGTACCAAGTATCTGGCCGCCATGCTTGTTCTGCCTTCGTCGCTGCCAGTTTTCTCAATGGCCTTCCGGGAAGTTTCTGGCCGCCACTCGACGCGAAAGGTGCGGGGAAGCCACCCGGCCTTGACCACTGAGTAGCCCTTCACAACTTGCCCAAAGACCACATGCTTTCCATCCAGGTGACTCGTTTTCACCGTGCAGAGGAAGAACTGGCTGCCGTTGGTGTTTGGGCCTGAAACCAGTATGCACCAGAGACGAAACAAAGATTTTGTATACTCCAGTATTGTGAACTTTTATGAACTTTTGCACGCCAAGTTGATAAGTGATTCCCCTTTGCCAAAGTATCATTCAATGCCTTTAGTGAGGTACCCTTATCCCCAAAAGGCGACCCTTCAGCTTCGCGCCTGCATTGGCCATCGACAGAATTCCGGCGCCCGTGTGTTTAAAGTTGAAGTTCTCATCCTCAAACTTCTCGCCATAGATGGACTTGCCCCCCGTTCCATTGCCTGAGATCACCATTGAAACACGACTGCCTTGGGTAGAATATGGTAAAATATGAGAAAATGAAAAATGATGTAAAATGATGTAACATGATGTAAAATGATGTAAAATGCTGTAAAACAATCTAATGATGTAAATGATGTAAAATATTGTAGAATGCATCATGGATCTTCAGATCGAATGCGTGCCTTGCACCAATTTTGGACTCCAAAAATTGCTAAAACAAATCAGCTTGACCTGCCTATAGGTCAACCTTTAGGCCATAAAATGGCTGGCAAACTGCCGGGATTTATATAGTAGATGTTCATCCCCAACGTCCCCAGCATCGCTGGTAAACCCAGATTGCCGGACGGACAAGGCACCTCTGGTGAAGTCACCACCCTCCGGAGCAGACCGGGTCTGGAACATCACCAAATATATCAACTTACCATCTGGTTATGACTAACATAGCCATGGAAAATCACCATGTTTAATAGGTAAACCATCTATAAATGATATAAATGGGCCATCTATACCATGGTTATGTTAGTCATAACCAGAGGGTAAATATCAAAACACAGTGATATTGACTCTGAGACTGGCCAGAAAAAAAATCTTCCCCAGACAGGTCCGATTTTAAGGGATTCGTCGCATCAGATCCAATCCATTTGAATCTTTCCTGTTCCGTCCTGGAGACTTACCCTCTGGCAAACTAACATAGCTATTGAAAATGGCCATTTATAGTGGATTTTCCCATTAAAAATAGTGATTTTCCATAGTTAGGTTAGTTTACCAGAGGGTAATCCAACTGTGAAGCTTCAACTTCCCCTACCACGGCCTTGCCTGGCACATGAACTGAGGGATGATTCGATGGAATTTGGAACCTGAAAATCCAGAAGCCAAGGCAAGCTTCCTGATCAATGCCTGTTGCATGTCATGATCTTGATATATCAAAAAGTATACATTCTATCCAAAAAAAGCTTGTGCTTTTTCCAGGCCTTTGAACCCAAATCCCTGCTCCCCTGTGCAAAGTGCCCGGAAGTTTTCCGCCTGAAGCTGAATGGAATAATGCTCCAAGAGATGGACAAGTTGTAAAAAAGCAACACGGCATCAGTGAGTTTTCAAGCCTTTTTTGTTGCATTTTTCGGAACCGAAAAATGCACAGTAAGTCAAAGCTGAGACTGTCACAGTTTCGGGAACCTGGTCAGCCTTGGAAAATCATACAGCACGTGGATGCTAGCTGGATACCTTTTCTTCAGGAAGCTCTAGAGATTCTACAGCTTAGTGGCTTCGCTATGTTTCACCAAGGGGCCTTCAGTTCCACTTCGATTCTGCCAACAGGCTTGTCATCTGCTTCGATGTCCATCCAGCACACCGGATTGCTGGGGTTGGGGTCACCTGAAGCGCCGTTGGGACAAGGTGACGTCATATTCGCAAGATGCATTGATTTGATGCTGAAAGATGGGTGTGTCCAAAATAGGGGATACCCCAATTCATGGCAGATTGAATAAAGTATATCTAGTATAATAGAATGATCTTTTCTCAACATTTCTCAACCATGAAATTTTGGTGTGTCCCCCCATTTTCAAAACAAACCCATGCGCAGGGTCAAGTTAAGCCGCTGGCCCAAGGGCGGCTGATAGGCTTCATCGACTTTGGGATCGACCGCCAGCTTGGGTGAAACACAACCCATCTCTACGACGTCGCGGATGCGATTGGACTACTATTTTCTGGATCTTGGAGCCAAGGACTAGTCACTTGCATCTCATGGATGAACCATGAATCACCATGAATCACCATGAATCGCCATGAATCACCATGAAACTTGGCGATGCAATTTACAATGCAAACATATGCAAACTGCAAAATCATCACCCAATAGAAACTCCAAGCATCACCAACCGGATCCAACTTCGATCGGACGCACTCCTTTTTGGGCCTCACGCCAGGCCCAGTGGCCGTGGCAGCCGCATGGCATCCACAACTCTTGCCTTCAGAAATTGCCGATTTCGATGGGACTCGGATGCTGGAAAAAAAACTGAAAAAATAGAAACATAGCTAGAAAGTATTGAAAAGTACTAAAGTTACTAAAGGCTGTGTCTGAAAATCGAGAAACACCCAATTGACTTGGATTCTCATCACTTTCGCTGAAATTGCCATCCAGGGGGCATGTCATTGCATGTCTGCACAGTCTGTCCAGTTGAGGCTTCGGCGATGACTTGGGATGGAACGCTCAGCATGCTCAACTGGTTGCACAGAACGACTGCTGTTACAGGCTTGGAGGCCTTGACTCAGCACTTCCAACAGCTGTGCAGGTTGGCTTGTCCTGGCCTGTCCCCATGTGCTGAACCCAACTGAACCACAAAGTGAAAAAACGAAGAGGCGTGGCATGGAAGTCTGGGAAAACCCGGACTCATGACCAAAAAGTTTCAGCTGCAAGTCCACCAGAAGTAATTTGTAACTAGTTGCAGCAGAGACATCAGCGAGGTGCTGCAAAACTCAGTGCGTTTCTCTAAGTTTCAAGCTGGTGCTGACCACTGTATGGCATAACCCAGAAGACCACCACAACTGCCCAAACCTTTGACGTCAGCGGGCTATGAAAAAGATGGGATGGGACGAGAATCCCCCAATTCCTTGGAATCCCCCAGCTACAAGAGGCTGCACTTGGGCCCCCGCCAACAGCTGAGTGGGCTGTGTCCTCCAGTTCAATGACCTTGAAGAGCTGGGAATGGCCCGCGTTCAAGCGACCAAAAAGTTTCTCATTCTGTGGGTGTGTTTTTTCAAACAGGGTAGTACAATGTAGTACATACATGTACATACAATACCCCATTCCATCCAATCATTGATCATCATCTTCACCTTTATGTAGTGACCCCAAATGGATCCAAATGGGGTCCCCCATGTTCAGGCGAACCCATTGGCCCATGAAAAAATCCTGCCTGTAGGCCACGCTCATCCCAAGCACGAGCCGGTGGAGCCAGCTGCGAAAAGAGGAAACTCAACGAGTTGCCTCAGAGGATCTGTCCATTTCTGACATCTGGGAAGATTACCCTCTGGTAAACTAACATAGCTATTGAAAATGGCCATTTATAGTGGATTTTCCCATTAAAAATGGTGATTTTCCATAGTTATGTTAGTTTACCAGAGGGTAAAGCGCAGGTTGTTCAGACAGCGCCCGCACCGTGACAGAGATGCTGCAATTAATGAAGACTGCGGGTTGCCATCCATATTTGATAGCTGTCGTACATCCACTATCACCTGACCTCCCTTTAGGTCAGCTGACATCCAAATCTTTAAATGAGTGGAAAATTGCAGCAAAAGGACTCCACCATATTCCACCCAGATTGTGTATCTGCTACTGTACATCATACTGTGTCACATCACATCATATCACATCACATCACATCATATCACTACGCATCACATCACATAATATCATATCACAAGTTCCCTGCACAGGCATCTGAAACTGTTCATTGATTCATGATTCGAATTGCTGTTTCGCTGTCGCTGAGAGTCAACCAGCTGCATCGGCAGCTTGCTCCCGGGAATGTCTTGGCCTGCTCTGACTCACTGGGCATGCAGAGGCCAGAACCTGAAGCAAGGAACAAAGGCATTGCTACGGATAACGAATGCTTCAACAAAATGCATCAAAAACATCATCGCAAACCATGCTTTGACGATTTTGATTTGACTATACACCTCAACTTGTTCCAAGTTTCCGGCTGCAGCCAGACCTAATGTCGACTCGAGTATGGGCTTGTCTGAAAACAATGTGGTATCCCTTGGTAAAATCACCGAATTTTTCCATATGTTTTCCCTTCCAAAATCGCCATAGTTGGGGGGTTCAATCCAGCCAGGTGGATCCAGCCAGGTGTCCCGACTTCGCGCCGAGGCAGCCATGGCCATGTCTGGGCAGAGCTCGGCCGACCACCTACTGGCCTCGTTGGCGAGACCAACGTCGGCCAGCAGACCTCCAGCGTCCTGGCGAGTGGTCGCAGTTGTCGCAGTTAGGACATCTGCTGAATCTATCTGAATCTCCTGAAAAACTGGGAGAAACGTCATCTGAAATTTGTCAAATTATTCCATTTATAATTTAAATAAAACGAGACTGACCTCAAAGACGCTTCTGGCCAGGGACTGGCGATTGTGACCTGGCTGTCGAAAGACAGAAGGCCCAGAAGGCCCAGAAGGCCAAGTCTTGGGCAAAGTATGGCAAAATAAAGCTGATCATTGGCCCATGAGCCTAGAGGCTTCTTGGGGCTGGTGTCACTACTCTCCTGCTTGCCTCAAGGCAGTCGCTACATTCCTTCGGTGTCTACTGCGAAAGCTTCAAATATTGGGAGAACTGTGTTCACAGTTCCCTGCTATAGGTGATTCTCAAACTTGGAGGCTCCAAACCCATCAAAATGATGCCCAGGCTGTCACCAGGACTGTCTGGGCCACTTCCTTCAGCCGGCCGCTCCTGTCCAAGTTGCTGCTTGATGCGGTGGCCGCTTCGAAATCAAACGGAATCCAAAATGAAAGACACCTGAATCAAGGACGACAATGAACAACATCTAGGTCGGACTTTCTGTTAATTACTCTAATTTCATCATTCTTTCATCTGATCTGTGTTTCATCCATTGATCTTGTTTCGATTCATTCCTGCTACTAAGTCAATGCCATCTGGAAAAATGATCGACGCACCGGCGCGGCGCCTCTTGCTTCTTTTGTGGCACACCACCCAGCACGGGGCCCATGAAGATGTTCCCTGACCCGGAGGCTGGAGATCCTGCAGTGCGTTCTTCACGCACGCTGAAACAAAAAGAAACACAGCGGTGGGCGGTGGCTTCACCCAGCTCCTGATGCCAAAGACCGCAAATCTGAAAAGAGGCCGCTGGACAAAGTTGCCCAGTCCCTGTTCACAGAGATTCACAGCACATCACCATGTTGTGCAGCACCTGTTTGATCTTTCCCGCTATGTTTTTGGCTCACTTGGGCAGCCACCACCAGCTGGGTGTATCATCCAAATAGGCCCCAACTTTTTGATGGAGTTGATCATCATTTGAACATGTTGAATTTCCCCCATGAGAACTTGCCAAAAATCGCTGCAAAAATCTCCAATTTTTCAGGACAAAGCACCTAAGCTCCAGCAAAAAAAACGAAGGTCGAGTCACTCTCCACTGGAACCCTCAAGGCCCAGCTCTCCGGCCGCTTGAAGGCCGGGCCTTGGGGCGATCCATGGGGTCCCTGGGGGTTGTTGTGACCTGCAAAATGTGTTGATCAGTTTATCAAACAGAAAAAGTGGTGGAAAATAAGAGTCTAATATACGTATATAGAGAGAGAGAGAGAGATCCGAAATTTTGTATTTCAGACAAATAAGAAATTTAATGAGAAAATACAGTAGATGATTGATGCTAGTACATCCTATCGACCTGAATCTTGGACACTGCTAAAAATTGGTAACTGGATAGAACTGACTGCTCTAAGCCTGTGCAAACTCCAGGCGCAGAAAACATCCCCAACATTCCCCAACAAGGGACAGGCAGTGTGACCCACCGCCTTGGCCTCAAATTCATCCATCAGCTGGGTAGGACAGCTGGGGCCAGTGCAAGTAATGCTCCAAAGCCTCAACCTGACGTCAGGTGCAAACGGGTCAGGAAAACAGGAAAGGCCCAATGTTTCTGAGGATTTCTTTTGGGCGAAACCATTGCGGAGAGTTTATTCCTGAAGATTATCCTTAGTTCGTATTTTCAATTTAACAAATTACCTGATCACATCTGGAGTGATCCGCTGCAGAACCACCCCCCAGTTGCCTCACTCTTGTTGCTCAACTTGCACAGAGCGGCTGCAGCTACGTATCCAGCCCCTGCCATAAGTTGCACGACGATGCTGCCCAAGATCTTAAGATGTTCAAATGGCATGAACATCTTTCTAAGTTCCATGGTGCTAATCTGATTGCTGGTCTGAAAAAATCAACTGATTGGCATGGATTGCTGATAAACTATATAAGATATCATAGGATATCTATATATACAGAACTCTGGTCTGAAAACTCCTGACAAAGCATGTCAAGGATGCCCCACGGCAGATGACGCGCTCCAGAGAGAGGATGGCTGGCAAAGCTCCCTGTGAGCCTCAGCACAGTGCCCTGTGGATATTCAACTTGGCCCTGTTATTGTCCTCATTTATAGATGATTGTCCTCAAAGGTTCGGATTTTGAATGATATGTATAGAATATAATATGAATTGGTTGAAGGATCAATTCCTCATATGTCCTAAGATGAAATATGAATTAATATTAGAGATGAGTTGCCCTTTTCTCCAATTGAAATGGTGAATTCCATCTGATTACCAGAGAGAGTGTGCTATGTCTCTGTTGGTGATGGTGCGGCAATGTACGACAGCTCCGGCTACTGCTGCCCATACTACCACAACTACTGCTACAGTTGATACTGTTATAGTCCCACAGTCACTCTGTATCTATTATTGGTGTTGATAGGCAGAAGCCAACAATGCCTGCAATAAAATGATATAAAATGTAATGATAGAGTACATGTCAATAAATGAACCTGGAATAACCTCCATTTGTGATTTGCAACAAGTCGCCCCACTGTACCACACAGCCACATCACTCTGAAGCATTGGTCATTTCGGTTGCCAAATCTCCAACGCTGTGGTTGTTGAGCCCCTTGAGGGCGTCGCTTCTTCAGCATCTGCTTCTTGTCTCCCAGCTCTGCAACTGGGCTCGAGATGAAGGCATCTCCTGCATTTCTTCGCATTTCAAACATCAATGTCTCCAGATGTCTCCAGCTCTGTGTCAATGTTCAACTCATCTTCAACTACATAGCACTCTAAGTATTTTTCTGGGTTGCAGGCTTTCATCACCATCCTGCTTGATGGCCTTGACTTCGCTGCAGAAACCAACCACTTAGCGGCTTCGGGGCTGAGGCACGAACCTGATGTGCCAGTGCATCGGCAAGGCTTGCAGTACAAGCACTTTGGGTCTCCTAAGTGAGGCAAATGGACGTGAATGGCCAAAACAAAGAGAGAAGAGATGGATAGAGATGGATTGAGAAAGCCAACAGCAGCGGAAAGAATGCTGATAGTCTTCGTACCAGCCACAAAGCTCAGCTTGTCACCAGAAGGCTCATGAGGCGATCCGAATATTTGATCTTGCCTCACAAGATTCAGACGCTGTGGCTTCACTCGTGCAAAAAGCACCGTGAATCTGAGCTGCAAACCCTTTTTCTCTGCAGCACCCAGTGCAAGCAACCAGGGTAGACCTCAAAATGCCGGCTTTTTCCCGGGGAAGTGGTCAAGGCAACGAATCGTAGTGCCAAATCCCGGCGGGTTTCGTGGAAACATGAAGATAGCTACTCAGTAAAAGGATGAGGTCCCAATTGAGACTTGAACTTTTCATGGCAACATATGGCAGTGTGTCAAAACCTTGTACCCCTGTAGTTCACATCAAAATAGCTGGTAAATGGATGTTCATTCCCCTAAAAATGGTATTAATAGGTATTGATCCATACCCATATTGCAACCATGGATTCTTTCAAGACATCCACAGTCCAAGACTCCCACGGGCCAGATCCGCCAGTGGAATCCTGGTTGATCGCAACATCGGCCGTGGATCGGTCGAACCAAGGACTCCTCCGCACTCGTCGACCACGCAAGCATCACCCACGAAAACCGAGGCCTCTCAAGTGATGCCCCATCTTGAAACTGCCACAAAACGACTGAAAATCACGACATCTAACACTGACTCAAGTCATCAAGCCAGCAAGAGTCATCAAGTCTCCAACTTCAAAAAAAACATCATCTTTTCCAAGCACTTGCCCATTTTAGTCATCAAAAATGCCACAGACAGTCGCCTGGATGCCAAGGCCAGGCCGTTCAATCACCAACTGTGCCATGACCTCGCGCACCAAGGGCGCCACATGAGACCCGACCTGGCGCCCAGCGACCCACTAAAATGGCTGCGGATGGTGCCCTAGTGGCCTGGTGGCCTGGTGAAGCCCCAAAAATGGCTGGTAAATGGGTGTGATTTTTTAATGAAAATTTTGACCCATCCACATTTCATCCACATTTCCATTCGGAAAAAAACCTGGCTATTTTTAAAGTCCCAGTTTGTTTGTGATGAAACTTCCAGTTTGCTTCAAAGCTGAGCCTTGTCGCTCAAGGCTTGTGACCTGCCGAGGGGGCTTGACTCTGAATCTCTGATGATAATTGGGATATTAGATGAGAAATGAACCCAAATATGATGAAAAATGATCAAACATGATGGAAACTCGATGAACAACATATGATGAAAACATTATGTAAGAAATGAATGAAACCATTCGCAGACCTTCTTAGGAAAAAACAAATGAATGGGACACCCAAAAGTAATCATTCATGCCGCATCACTAGCCAAGCGCCTCTCATCTTGATCAGCAGGCAGGGCACGCAACGCCCGCTTCACTGTGGGGAATCTGACAACCTCATGAATCAATTGAGTAGTTCAATTGGTTCAAGGGAACATCTACAGGAAACCATACCTAGTCTTTACCTTTGAACACAGAGGCTTCCTATAGAATCCTGCAGAGTTCCCCTTAAACCTCTAGGAATTTGTTACGTCAGGTGTCCAAAATCGTGACATTTCAGGAATCCGCACCAACGCACGGCGAGCGTGTTGCTCAAACAGCTGCAGGAATGGCCTCGGCTGGTGGATCTGGGCGAGTTTGTGCAGTTACCTACAGTAATTAACAGTAATTAACTTTCACATGAACTTTCACATGATGTCTATAAATCTCATTTGGAATTTTGGGGTATCATTGTTTATGTCAATGGATTGGTTTAAGGGAAAATCTACAGGAAACCATAGATTTTCCCATTAAATATGGGGCTTTCCTGTAAATTTTCCCTTAAACCAATCCATTGTTTATGTACAGTAACCATCAGTAACCCATACTCCGTAGCCACCCCACAACGATCGGCCGCTGATGGATCCCATGCTAAAGCTGAGCGACAGTTCAGCATCCAGTTGAGAGCACAGGCCACGGACCAGCAACTGCAGTCGGGTAAAAGCATGCAAACCCAATATCAAAACATATCAAGTGCGGGAATGATATCTGTTTTTGATGCCACTTAAGGTAAGCAAGATCTCAGATAAGGATCCAGCCATCATGCGGAGGAATAAAACCGCTTCTTCTGGCATCTTCTTTGGATACCTCTGAGTTTGTGCCTCGGCAGCAAGGCCGGATGAAGCCAACCTTGCACTGTTGAAGAGCTAGAGACAGACTAGACTGATAGGACATGATAGGTGGGACACCTGCGGAAAGCTATGCACCCCCGATTGTGTCTGAGAGTTGTAAAGTATTTGAAGCAGTTTGGGTCTTCATATGTCCCAATGATGATTGGATGACAAGCAGTTTGGGCAAGCCAGTCATCCTCATCCGGTACTCAATCAAATCACTGCATCTGTCAGCCTTTTGCATAACCTCGCCATTTTCCATACGCTATGAAGCACTGCAAAATATGAGCGCGTTGCAAACCACAACCCTAAACAAACTACTGAACCAGAAAATTGCAAGAAACCCTTTGGCTTTGCAGGATTTTATGATGGGTCATGATGGATCATGATTTAGGGATATTTAGGGCGTTTAGCAACGAGCCTTGGCTTTCTTCTTGTTTTTCTTGGTTTCTTCATCCAGTGCCTCGTTCAACGGAAGCGAAACTTCAGTCGACCAGGCATCGATTCACTGGCCAGGTCCATGGCCTCCATGTCTGCAGAGCGTTGGGATTTGCGAAGCTCTCTGAAGCTTTTCAGGCCAGCAATCCTGGTGGCAGCCGTGGCCCAAATCAATCGTGGTGTTTTTCAACAACAAAGGAGTGAACCTTCAAAGCTCACGAAAACTATACTATCATATACTATCATATACTATCATATAATATCATATAATATCATGCATCAACTGTTTCCTGCGGCGAATCTTCACAATAACTAAGGAGCGGGCTGGCTTTTTCGACTCCCAGTGTCCCGAAACACCATCCTGAATGCCATTAATTAGGCAGGGCAGGGCTGGACTCACTGGTTGTACTCCACTGAGTACATGAGTCATCAGCACAGTGTGATTATGTAACTTATATAGTGTTAGTTACTGTTGGTTGTTTTTTTGGTTGACTTCCTAATTGGGTGTGTTGAAGATATTGAATTTGGCTATACTGATCTATAATATTCTATAATCCCTTCCCCCTATTACTAAACCCCCCCCCGAATAATAAAAACTAGGGTCCATCTCCAAGTTTGGAAAATTTCAGGTTGGCCAATTTGACTTTTAATTGATCCCCTTTAGAAAACAATTCAAAAATAAAGCTATAATATGCTATAATACTATTTGTGGGTTTCACCCCCTAATAATAAAAACTAGTCAACCCCAGGGTGTTTTTTATTAGGGTCCGTCTGAAAATTTTAGGTTTTTTTTTAAGGGTTTAAATTTACGAATTATTCGGGTCCGCTTTGGTTCCCTAAAAATAAATACCCCCCTAATAATAAAAGCTACCTGAGGTGTTTATTATTTGGGGAGGTGGGTTTAGTATTAGGGGGAGAGGATTACTGGGTATCCACCCTATTTCAGGATGATCAAACCATGATAAAGCACCATCTTAGGGGGAAGGCTCCCCACCATCAGATCCTCAAGAAATCTGACCCTGAGGTGCCCAAATGATGCCAAAGGCGCATCATGTACTCCATGTCGCGTGCAGGGTGAGCCTGCAGCTGAACGGAGGCACATCATGCCATAACCTTTGCAAATATGTTAGTGGCATCTAGTGGATCTGGCTATAGAATCTATATAGAATCTATATAGTGCTATAGACTATATGATATGTATAGAACCTATAGAGGACTGTTGCATACTGTTGCGATTGACTGTAATGTTGCTTTGCAACAGATTCCAGCCTCTGTCTGCGAGGTGATGATACCCAGCTTCTTTGTAGCCTGCAGGGGCAAACTGTCCGTATTCGGGGTTGTCCAAGAATAATGCAATGAATTCCGGCCAAATCTACTGATTTATCATCATGTTCCCTGTTGAAATAGCAGCTTCGGGGGGTATCCTCAGTTTTCGAACATACCCAAGTATAGAGAACCACCATCCTGAACATGTTGAGCACACTGGCCTCCACAACACTTGACATGCTGGCATCCGCCAGTGCCACCAGGAGTCGACAATATAGTAAGCCTCGTGCTGCTGTTCAACTGAACATTTCACCCTTTAGTCAATGCATATGAACAATTACATGTTCAAATGGTGCCCAAAACTGGAGGAGATACCGCAAAATGGTATTGTACATCACGTTATTTTCATAGAAAGTGGTACTTAATTAGATGTGTTTATATAGATCATTTCTAGAAAAACGATCACCGTCTGGTTTTGAAACAACCCTTCTGAAACTGGTCCGAGATGCGTTGCTCCTCTGGCAGCCTGATGCAGTTGCCAAAGTCCAGGAGAACTGGGACGGCCGAATTCTCCTGTATCTGGCAAAGCAAGTTGCCTCCATGCCTCATTCATGTCTCGAAGTGACGGACGAGAACAAAATTGAGGAAAATCAATGGAAAATCACACATCCGCAAAAAAAAAAAAAAAAATCTAGTTGAGACTCAAGTTCCGGGCGGGTCTGAATTGAAGACTCCAATTTCCAGGAGCTGGGATGCCACCGCATGCACAGCGCGTTCCTGAGAAGAAAGTCACTGCTTGTGTGGGCCTTTGGCGTCTCAGGATGTCTCAGGTTCTAAATATTCCTCGCGGCCATACAATGGATGTCGAAATCATTTATCAATAGGTGTTTACCATGACGTAACATTTTGTGGACAATCACGGTCCAAGGATGTACACACATGGGCATGGTTCAAAACAAGGGTAGTATAAATCAATGTGTGATGATCCATATGTATACTGGAACAAAGAAGTTGCGCAAATGACCTCAAATATCCTATCAAAAATGGCGTTATGTTCTTAATTTTCACAACATCATGCTTATACATCCCCCTAAACATCCCTATCACCATTCATTCACCATTAAAGCGCCATGAAATCCCATTGAATTTCCTTAAACCCCATTACACTCCCGGGAACAAACGTGTCTCAGGCTACCGTTTCAGGTATCAACTAACATGTCCACTCTATACCGGCGTTTTCCTGGGGAATGCATTGCAACTTTCTTTTTACACATTGACCCAAA
>Ga0126342_10001872_pt1 | contig 31258 bp, 32 predicted proteins | sample Cyp1metagenome_FD_92528 | JGI IMG/M metagenome (GOLD analysis project Ga0126342, IMG submission 92528) | Coral microbial communities from Lord Howe Island, Old Settlement Bay, Australia - Cyphastrea 1 metagenome | ecosystem: Host-associated > Invertebrates > Cnidaria > Coral ...
ATGCACACAAAGCTGTCACAGCCACAAAATTGCCACAAACCAAGGCGAAAACGCAGCAAAAGAACCCAATCAGTCCAAGTGATCCAACCGAGCCCTGTGGCCCAGCAGGGCTGCGCGCAAGGAGCAGGCCTCAACTTACCACACCATCCATTGATATTCATCCGTTGTGAATATTATACCAACTCCTGTGGTGATGGCAACCTGGACTAGATATGAATGGGTATCAAAACCATGTAATGGATAAATCCAATGCATATAATGCTAAATGGTATCCATCAATTAGGAGTACTCAGGTATATTGGGAGCCAAAAGAACAACCAAAAACGTATTCCACAAATTATTGCGAATGTTTCATTCTTTGCTTTCCCAAATGATGGTACCTGAGGTACCCCGTGTTGTCCCAGGAGATCATCCAACATGGGCGGCAGGGAGATTCACTGGGGAAACTGGTGCGTTTGACGTAGGGTTGCTGGATGGCTTGGGTTGCTGGGGTTGCTGGGATTATGAAATTCATAGTCGCGGATCATTCCCGAAAATTCCCTACGTTTAGCAACACACAACAGTAACTCAGTAAGTCTTTACCATCAGAAACCAGTAATGGGATTCACATATATTTACCATCAGTATATGTTTAAACAAACCATCAGAATCTCAAACCACAGCACCCAGTCTTTACCATCACAGGGTTGTGTCGCGCTCGTGTCGTGTCCTTGGGTCCAATGGTCTTGTACAGCTGTTCCTCCAGATCCTCATCCGTCACACCTTGGCTGGGCCACAGCTGGGCCGTTTTTTTGAGATGATCTCCAGAGGTGTTTTCCCAAAAATCCCGTGAAAACACATGGAAAACACATGGAAAACACATGACCAACAGCCATCTAGATATATCTAGATATATCTAAAAGCAGCCAAGGAACTCTCATGCGGCCATCCTTCACTTTGCTGCAAGAAATCTCTCCACAACTTGCCTGAGGTAGTGATGAAAGTTCGTTCCAATGCAGCGTTGGAGTCTTACTGTGTAGTATCTGAAAAACTGCTATGAAATTACACTCACCAATCACAGCTATAATTTATTAGAGTCTTTTAGTATTGGGTTTATCTGGCATTCTCAACCCTTCCTGAAAGCTGTGAGTTTCAGTTTCAGATGCATGAAACGACTGAAACCATCAAAGCCAAGTGGTTAAAAAGTTGGAAAAAACTGTAAACCGCCAGCCAGGTGCAGTTCTCCAAGAAGCTCTGCCTGTTCACTTCCTCCTGCGAACAAAAACTCAGGAACCCCACATCCCAAACTTGAAGCAGCCCATCAAATTGTGTCACATAGCCTCTCGTAAACTAACATAGCCATAGTTTTGGAAAATGACCCACTTGCTATGTGTACCAGACGGCCCACCTTCTTCCTGCCAGAACACCACACATTTAGACAAGTTTAGTACATCCAATATGTTCACACGTTGTCTAATAGAAAACAACTGCAAAAAAATTGAAGTCCCCCAACAAACAACTTCAAAAGAATTGAAGTCAACTAAGTCAACCAACTTTCTCCCCATCCATCCATCCATTGTTTCCCCTTTCCCCCAATGTCAAGCACCGCGCCGTTTCGGTCCTGTTCCGTGGCCATGGTATTCAAACTCTGCGCCTCCGGCGATTCCATGGAGCGCAACAAAGCACCGCCCCACGGCAGCTGTTGTCGTGGTGCCTCGGGCGGTCGGCAGCGATGGTGACGGATAGCGCAGAGGCCCCCCGAAAAATGGAGAGTTATGTACTGCATATATATATATGTATATATATATACATATGTGTATATGTATACATATTAACATTTGTGTATATGTATACATATTACATATATATGTATATATTTATATGTTTTTTGTGTGTATGTGCATATATGTCTTCATGAAATGATCATGCTATGTACAACCAATGGATGGCTAGAGAGTGAAATAATGAATAACAAATCTTGCAAATTGGATGGTTCATATCTTAAATAGTATTTTGAGAGATCCGAAGCAGATGGAGGTATGGCTTGAGGAGTTGGACCAAAAAGTGAAGCTAAACTGCGCCTGTTGAATAGCGACCAAAAAATAACGCAAAGACATTCAAGTACATTCAATCTACTCAGGTCACCTTTTAACAATAACAATAGACAGTAGCTATGCAAACATCCAACCACCCCCTGTCCATGGATCAAACTGTTGCCACATCGGGCAACATCTCCCGAGGTGCTGAGCGCTGCTGCATCTCAAATCTTCGCAACTTGTCCATGAAGCCTTTGGGGGCCAGGAAAACACAGCTGGAAAGTCCTTCAAACCACCTGGAACATGTGGCTAGAAAGACCCCCTGGCAGGTGATGTTTTTCCAGCCAAACATTGGGGAGGTACCTCCCAGCTGTGCCAAGGAACTGTTATATTTGCCAGCTCCTTCTGCCAGGGTTTCCTGGGTTTCCAGATGAATCGCTGTGAATCACGGGTGAAGTTGTTTCAAATTGCAGACATTCTATTTGTTCGTCAGGATTCACTAAGAATCATTCGAATAACAAAAAATCACGAAGAATGACATGTTCTCCCGAATTCCCACCAGATCACAGACCGGAATTGCCAAGCTTCACATTGGAGCCACATTTTGACGATGGCCGCTGCACTCTTGAGTCCACTGTTGAGCCCGCGACACGGCCAAAAATGATCCTGGGCTCAACGAACTGCTACAGTTCATTGGATTGGTTTAAGGGAAAATCAGGAAACCATGGTTTTTGCCATTAAACATAGGGGTTTCCGAAAAAAATGTTCCCTTAAACCAATCCAATGAACAGTACGTACCGGAGACGAAGATACACACTGGATGTATTTTATCCCATGGAACGCCGATGATTTCAAGCCCGGAATTGATCTCCGGGAAAGAATTACCCATCTCCCCAAAAGGCACACATACGGGGAATACGGGGAAATCCATATATAATAATATATATATATATATATATCTGTATGTATATATATATACATACATACATTTACATAATATGTGTCAATATCGATGATGTATGTTCTATATATACATGATCAATGATCATACATATAGATCTGTCGAGCTTCTGCGATGGCCGCCTCGCCGGCCAACAACAGCAGCTTCGGGCCGTTGGAAGCGGCCGCCTCGTCGCGGAGGACGTGGTAAAAGCACTGGGTGTAGGCTGGGCGTAGCCTGAAGGCGGAGGAGATGCTGATCTCAGGAAGCGATAAAAATTGGAGGTGCCTACCGTTAATCTAAGGCATATGTAAGGGGTATTTCTAAGGGAATCTCCCCACAAAATATGGCACAAAATATGGCACAGAATCACAGAACCTCCATTTTAGGATCCTGGAATTCCCATTGATTGGTTTGAAACTGGAAACTCTGGCTTTTGAAAAAAAAAAAAGGACTGCTTTGAAATCATTTTTGATCCGATTATTGGATATGATTGGTATCTACTTGCAGTGGTTCCTGTGCATCCTATTCATCGTATTTGGTATGAGCAGGTGTGTCAGAACGCTGAAACCTCTACAGAGGTCTTCCGGGAACGAGGAAAGCAAAACGTGGTTCTCAGAAATCATGATTCATCAGCAGGGGAAACTGCTTTCCGTCTGGCAGGAACTTGACGTTGCCCCTGTTTTTGTTGGGATCGTGTTGTATCATCTCAAACTTTGAGGAGTCACTATCATGATACTCAAACCGCACTTGTAGCACACCGGTTTTCCAGATTCACATCAAGAAGAAGAAGAAGAAGAAGAAGATAATCTGAAATCCCAATTTCCAAAATCATCCAAAATCCATATACCCTCCATGTTTTTGTTTCCATAAACAAATCTTGTTCTACCAAGGTGCTGTACACCGGTGATGAATGTCATTTGCTCCAGTTGCAAGCCATACAACTTGAAGCCTTCGGCGATGCGGCGTCGTAGCCAGGGCAATCGCAGTTGGAGCATACCTGGCGATCCATGGATCTGACAGGGAGGTTGGTCATTGCTGTTGAAGCAGCCCTTCTTTTGTAAAGTTTAGATCCAAATGATCCCAGCCATAGCGAAAAGAATCAGGGGATATCGGAGGATTTGTGGCGCCAATCCGAACACTGCTACTCTTTTCTTTAACAGAATCATCTGTCGAACATTTTTTTCGGGGGTGCGTGTCAAAACTAACAGGCCCTTGTTCTACAGTACCTTGTACTGCCGGCAAGGACCCGAGAGCGCTGCCAAGTGACTCGGTTTCTCATCTGTGATCAAATGCAAATCTTCTTCCCCGAACAAACCTTACATCTTTGCCGATTCCGACATTGGAGGCAAAAAAAGAATGCATGGTTGCCGGAATTCAAGTACTTCGAAAAGATCAAATGATTCAATGGATTTCAATGGTCTACTGATGGAATATCAAAGACCACCTGAACCAAGCTGGGTTCAATCTTGAAAGTCTCAAAAACACACTGAAAAAATCCATCTCCATTTGTTCAGAGCCACGAATTGGGCTGCCTCCGGCGCTCTCGGGGTTGCGACCGGTGGCATCTAAAAGTTCATAGTACTCCTCTTTGGTGATGCGGATGTTGAGACATCCTCCAGCTGACCGGAACAGCATGAGGCGAATGGTGGCTGTACGAATGGCTGTACTGATGGCTTCACTCCAACCCCCACTGCCACTGCAAATTAATATAGAAACTGAAAGGATTGAGATTTCTGAGATGAATTTCTTTTCAACTAGTAGGTCTTCTTAAAATTTCCCTGTCGGCAGGTGTTCAAAAATGTACCAGCCATGACTTGAAATCAAATGACAATCATTGATAATCACATTCAGGGGAGTTGTTTCTAGATTTCAAACGGGCATTGTCCTCTGTCACGCTTCTTGATTGTCATGCAATCTGTAAATAGACCATTATTTTCTTATTTCCTCGCCATAGTTGCCATCATGACCTAATAATATATTTATACCCTCATCTTTTTCCCCTCCATCATATTCCATTGTCCCCTCATATCCCCAAAAAATCTCCATAATATGTATCCCAGTAATTTTCACCATATGTTCACCCTGAATTTTATTGATGTTTAGTGTCTCACAGGCCCCTGGAATTGTCCATAGCTCCGCACAGCAAAAAAAAACCAGTCTGTTGGCGAAGTTGGTTTATAACTAGCTATTAATGGTGGTTATGTGGTGGATATATGTACATATAATTATGTATATATATAATTATGTATATATCATATCAATAATATCCAACTAGTTCGATAGGCTAACATAAAGCAACCCAAGCAATACACGTTTCACTTGGGCTTTCTGGGTTGCCATACCATAGCTCGGTGCCAAGGTTCCAGACTCCGAAGCTTCGTCGGAACTCAGCTGATATATGTTCTGTGCCATGGAGAAAATCGCGTTGAACCGCGCCTGCTTCGAAGCGCCAAAGCTCCTCGGAAGGACCACAAAGACCACAGGATATCACAGCTGGGGTGCCATGGACACCATGACGCCATTGGGGCCCTGGTAGTTCAGTACGTTACTTGAAGTGTGGTTGTAGCCAAAATCACTAGGAACCAAGTTACATCAAGTTACACAGGTAAGATTCATGACAAACAATTTGTGAAAACCACCAACCAAATGACAAGAAACGCTCCACATTTCGTGGGATTCAAAATGACGAACTTTCATGCCAGGCGTCAAGTTGATTCCCAAGGCGAAATCGGCTTCAACCAAGTTGCTCTCATTGCCTCAGTTCCCACCATTGTACGAGGGTTGGGCAACCGGAGAACGGGGCACATCCGCCCATACATGCTTCATGGACTAATTAATCAATACCACTAAGTGTCACCCACAATATACAAACATAACCATGTTATTGATTAAGGTTATGTTAACCAATATTAACCATCATTTCAGGTTCAAATCCCCACATTTCTATAGATCTAGCCTTTTTGGGTGGTTAAGTCATGTGTGTTTGACGCTGTAAATCACCACCATCTGGCACCATCACTTGGGCTTTAATGGCTAGATTTTTTGGCATATTTGGGTGATTTTGGTTAGGTGAATCACAACACATGTCCAAAAATCCTCCCACCAACTACATATCTATAGATTCTATATATTTATACATTGTATTCATATATATATAATATATATATATTATATTGTCGGGGATCATCATCCCATCATCCCATCTCTGATTCGGGAGTCGTTTCCATCCTTAAGATTTACTCGAAATTTTCGGAAACCTAATTGGACCCCCCGATTTTTGGGTGTGTCTGAAAATAGTGTACCCCATTTTCCCAATGGTTAATGATCATTATCCCTATTTTCCATGGCTATTTGTTTGGGAATATACCCTATTTTCAGACAAACCCATTTTTGGACCCATCCCAAGAACCGCCATCCAAGGCACCCTCCGCGTCGCTCAGCGGCAGCTGCTGTGCTTCCACGTCCACCTGCGGCGCCGCAGGGTTCACAAAGGCCCCAGGAAAAGCACGGCGCGTGAGGGCGCTATCGCTGACGATGACGTCGCAACAAAGGGAGCTCAGCCACATGGGCCTCGGCGATCTCGGTGGAGGTTGGGGGGTTGGGGGCATCAACATGGCAGCCAATTGGCCAATTGAATGTTTGAGTCATTCAGTGGCATTTTGAATGCAAGTTCATAGATTCTAATGGATGAACTGATATGAAAACTGGTGGAGGTGGTTGGAAGCTGGTCTTGTTGTACTTTTTGGGGAGAAACTAATTGAAAAATGAGTCAACAACATCCCGAAACATGTTCGAAAAATAGTTTGGAGGAAGAATTGCGGAAAAGAAACGGAAAAGTGAGGAACCCAAGCAAAACTGTACAGAACGTCATTGATCAATGACAGACCACCGGAAAAACGGGATAGAAACGAAGCCAGAGTGAGGCTCCAGGAAGCAATGGCAGCTGTTTTGCCTTGGAATGTGATGCGACAAACGACAAGCACCTGGCTGAGGCAAGTTGCTGCACATCTGTTTCGGCATAGTCATGGATGCGAATGTAGGTGTTGAAAGGTGGCTGCTGCGCTTTTTCAAGGAGCTTCATTTCCTCAAATGGAGAGGTTTTCGGGATGCAACCCATCCGAAAAACTGGGGATCATCATCTGGTGTAATGTGGGTAAAACATGGTAAAACAATCAACCACTCATTTGGGAATGGTTTATACCAACTATAAAAATGGTGATGACTGGGGGATGGTGCAAATGGCATTGCTTTACCCACATTCATCGACTAGGACAGAACATATCAATAAGTTGAAACCATCAACCAGCTATAACCAGCTTTTGGGTGGTGCCAAACTCTTGGGTCAGCCGAAAGAGGATGGGGTCAAGTGATTGGGTACCCATCACCAATGTTAGATGGTTGAAAGCAAGTGTTGCCCATGTTTGTTGGCTAAAACCCCAAATTGTATGGTTAAGATTCCAAATGATGTTCCTTAATTTGTTGTTGAACATGTTCATATCGCTTGTTTCAAAGCCATGTTTCTCCCATCTTCCCCATATGTCATACTTCCTAAGATGCCTAAACTTTGACCGGGATTTCCCGATGTATCTCTATAGTTTTCCCACGTGTTCCCCTACGTTTTCTACCATTTCACCAGTTGTTCTTCAGTTCTTCTATGGTCTTCCGAGTTTTTCTATGGTTTTTTTCCAGGTTTTCCCAAGTTTTTCCTAATTTTTTTTCCCAGGTTTTCCATGGTTTTTCCCAGGTTTTCCCAAGTTTTTCCTAGTTGTTTCCCAGGTTTTCCATGTTTTTTCCCCAGGTTTTCCCCACGTTTTTCCCATGTTTTTTTCCAATTTTTCTATATATGTTTTTCTCCAGGTTTTCCCAAGCTTTTAATCCCACGCTTTTCCCGGTTTTTCCCATGTTTTTCAGGTTTTTCCACCATTTTTTCCCCACACCAAGTCACGATCCCCGCCACCGGAGCACTTCGCCCCGACGGTCGCGGGGACGACCCGCCCGTGAAGGCGCTGCGGAGCTCGGGGCTCAGGGAGTCCAGGACCGGGTCCTGGCAATGTGATCTGAAAGCCATGAAAGCTATGGAAAAACCATGGAAAAAATTGGTGATTTTGGATTTGCATTTGGATTTGGATGGATTTTGGAACTTTGGAAAACTATTGAAATAATGGATTTTCATGGATCAAAATTGATGGATTTTCTTGGACAAATTGATGGATTTCATGGGATTTTGATGAAGAACCATAGGAAAAGAGGGGGAATTCGGACAAAATTTAGAACATTGTAAAAACAATTAAAATGGATTTGGATGGATTTTGGAACTGTGGAAAAGCATGGAAAACTGATGGAAAAATGGATAAATTTGGATGGATTTGGGAACGTCGTGATGGAAATGGTGATTTTTTTGCTGGTGATTTAAGTATCAAACCTTAGGATTTCATGGGGAAAAGTTTCGATGGGGAGTTTAACACCACCGAACACATTAATAATGGTTAATGATGATGGTTATCATATGGTTAATGATGGTTAATAGTAATCTAAAATGGGGTTTTATGATACCCAATGAATGATGGATTCTCATGGATCAATCATGGTGATTTCATGAGGTTTTGAGCATCGAAACAGTGGATTCGTTCCCAACATCTATATGTTTGTTGGGGGGAATGAGATCTGGTTGGTGGTCTCAACCTACCCCTCTGAAAAATGATGAAATTGCCAATATGCATGGGAAAGTCATATCATAAAATCCCATGGTTCCAGTCACCATCAACCAGATTTCTAGATGGAAAACCCTCCAAAACTCATGGCCTTGGAAAATCTTCGACGATGATTTTCCCCCAAAAAAATGGCCTTTCTTTTGGGTGTTCTCTCATTTTTGTTGGGAGATGAGTGTCACCCCAGCGACGCCCCTTTGGTCCCTCATCTCCACCCTGTCCTGCAGGGTCACCATCTCAACACTCACAGTACCTCGCTTTCCTCAGAGCGAGAGAGTTGGCCTTCCAAATGAGAGGAAATTGTTGGATTTTCATAGTTTATTATTGGAAATTCTTGTTTATGAAAAACATATAACTATACTTACTGGAATCGTTTCAGTCCAGTTTATGTTTAAACATATGATCATCTGATATGTATAAATCATACAAATAAAAAAGATTTAAAAAGTATAAATATATATATATATAAATACCTTCGAGTATCATATATATATATTCATAACCAAACAGCCAACATCCAAATTTCAAAGTTCCACCCGAACAAACTCCTGCTGGAAAAATCCTCCAAGTCTCTCTGCCACTTGGAATTGTCCTGCTCGATCCACGACAGATAGATCTCCACCGTGGCCACCTCTGGGTCCAGTCCCCGACTCTGCATGGACTCCGCCAAGGTCAGGGCTAAGGTGAGACCCACAGGTCCCGCACCGATGATGGCCCACTTCCTGATACAAATGGATGACCGGTGACATTTTTGTGGGAAATTCCCATGGGAAGTTCAAGCGGAAGAACTGCAAAGCGTGGTTCATTTGGGGGATTTTAGAAGAAAAAGCCGTACGGAGATCCCAGAGATTTGTAATGAATTGCAGATGGATATATATATATATATATGTATATATATATATATAGATGGATAGATATGGATAAATAACCAACGTGACCAAAATGGACAGTGACAAGAAGGATGCAAGAAAAATGCCCAGAAATGAGGTGTTTCTGGCTTTTTTTGTGGCTTTTTTTGTGGCTTTTTTTGTGCCCCTCTTGGACGAAAGTGAGCGGATTGATCACCCATGGGGATTCAACCCGGCCCCAGCCCCACCACTTCACCAAGCTTCAGTTGCTGAGACATCAAGCAATTCAATGGCCCTAGGCTGTCAGCCTTCTGCACGAACCAACGGCTTTCCTCGATCTTCTTGGCTTCGCCGCGGCAGCAAAGCCTAAAAAAAAACATCTGCGACAAGTTTCATGGAGTCGATCACACTAAAATCCTAAGTGACTCACCATTTCACGTGGAAACATGATTTTCTAAACCCTGAAACATTGGAGGTTTCAAAAAAAATCTAAGGGGTTACCCTCTGGTAAACTAACAGTTTGCAATTTAACACGGCCATTTAGTTCGTTGATTAACCCATAAAAGAATGGTGGTTTTCTATCAACCATTATTAACATTTATAAAGAACTATTATCCATTAAATAGCTATGAAAGTATGAGTTTCCATAGTTTACCAGAGGGTATAACATATACCATCTGGTTATTTAACAGTTTGCCATGGTATAGATGACCCATTTAGTTCGATGAATATCTCCATTTAAAATGGTGATTTTCCATGGCGAACTGTGAGTCATAACCTGGTTATGACTCACAGTTTGCCATGGAAAATCACCATGCTATTAATAGGTATTCACCCAGGTAAACCATCGATTTCTAAAGGGGCCATCATGTTCCATGGCGAACTGTGTGACATAACCAGATGGTAACAACAACATCCTGGCAGCGCAAAGGGGTTGTCAGGTTCGATCTGCAGGGCCAAGTCCAAGTCTTCCAGGGCTCCCACGCAATCCTCACAGCTTCGTTGAGCGGAGCGGAAAGCTGAGCGGAAAGTTGGGACATGGGCCCCCCGTAAAGAACTAAGGTGATATCAATGGCCATTCCAGGAACCCAATTTGGAGGTACCAATCCCATATATAAGGCCTACTTTTCAGGCCTATTTTTTAGGGAATATACCCCCAATTCATATGGCCCAAAATATGGTACGTTTACGTACCTCCATCTGTTGGATCCTGGAGATCTCCCATTGAATCCATGTTAGATTGGGATTTTCCCATATAATATATATATAATAGCTATAATATATAATGATATAGCCACTTTATCATCACTTTTTAGTGATCTTACCATGACCTAATGGTGATCCAATGGCTTAGAACTAGCAAAATCACTCAACGATCAAAGGTTGAAAAAAGCCACTAGATATCACCATCTTACTGTGATCTATCTGGGTAAAGGCCATAATATTTCACTAACCTGAATTGTTGGGCCATTTGGGGATGATTTCCCTAACATTCACCATGATTCCAGGGTTCGGGAGAACAGGCTTCGGTCGCTATAATTTACCCAGATCTATGGTGATTCAACCTTTGTAATGGTGATTTCACCATCAGCAAGTTGGATGAAACACCAACAAACCATGGTGATTTATAATCATGCGGATGTCATGGGATATGACGCTGGAGGGATTCAACCATTAAAAAAAATACCCATGGTTCATCGAAGAATATGGAAAACCATGGTAATAGGTATATAACTACCATGGGATTTCCATATTTTCTGACTATCGGAGGGTAATAGGTACAGCCAAGTCATCGAACCAAATGGGCAATCCAAGAAGTCCATCAAGTGGTGCAAGCCTCCTCAATCATCCGTTTCATGTCTGGTTACTTGAATTCAGTGTCGATGAGTTGGGTAAGTAAATCATCTAAATACATTTCACTATCCATTGCAATACCCATTTCAATACCCATTTCCATCCAATCATAATCATACAGGAATCGTGTCTAATTCCCATTCCAGCACATCCTAAAAAAATCACACTGGTCAAAGTCCCCAATTTGTTCATGACTATATAAACGTATATAAACTATGTCAAACCTTATGGCAAACACAACATGATGAACACCCCTGTTTCATGATGGAACTTCCAAATTGTTCATATAGATATATATTTATATACACATAATATTATATATTTATAATCCCGGGTATCCAATTTACATCCCTAAATTTATGGTGATGGACGACTCCCATTTCTCCGCCAAAGTATTTCTCCCAGGAGTCGTTCAGCATTCGCTTGGCATCACCACGGCTGCTCAAAGCCACGACATTTCGTGGCTCCAGTTCCAACGCGAAGTCGAGGTCGTTGATGGCACCTACCGCGACTCCGGGAGATGTTGGGTTTTAACCAAGGGATGATGGAAGCTGAAAGTTTATACTGTAGTAATCCCACGTAATCCCCAAACAAATAGTGAAAAGCGAATCTTCACTATTTTAATGGGGATTTACTTTTCTGTTTTGGAGGATGACTAAATGTGAGAGTCAAAGTGAAAGTCCACTATCTACGAAATCTTGATAAATAACTTATGATATATAGATCAATTATGATGTTGGGAAACCTTTCTGATTGTAGAAAGTTCATCCTTTTGTTCATGCAATATCCTGATGCTCAACATGACCCTCTTCCCTCAGAGACCCACCACCCACACGACCCCAACCACCGAAACCCCTCCCCGTCCAATTTCAGGGTATCATGATTCATATGATTCATGACTTCGTTTCCCAACAATGTCCCAAAAAATGGTGAATCTACCAATTCTATCCATATATCATTCTGTGATTCACCAAAATATTGCGGTATTTCCCACCAATCCATTGACAGTTCCCATCGTATAATTCTATCCATATATGTCATTATATGTCCCATACGGGTTTGTCGGGAACTGGGATACTACCCATTGCTAGATGAATGCTGATCCGTTTTTCCCATTAGTTGCTAGATGAGGGTACGCCCCATTTTTGGAAAAAAAAACATATATTCCATATATTCCATTCTATCCATACATATCCCAGACTGTGTATAATATATATATATATCATACATATATATATATATATTATGTATATAATATCTATATATATAATATCTATATCATATGTATATATATATATATATATCATATGTATATATAATATGTATTATATATATATATCATATCTATATATATATTATAATAAATTATATATATATGTTCCATATGTTTCCCCAAGCCACTCCCCAAGCTACCGCAGCTGACCTGCGAAGTCTCCTTGTTCACGTTTCACTTCTCCGCGGCGCGCCAAATCCAAAGCATTGTTGGGATCCAGTTCCAGGGCCAAATCCCTCAGTCATCGATATTTGGAAAATATGGAAAATATTGGAATGAATGGATATTTATCGGATATTAAACCATATATGGGATATAATGGATCATAATAGGATCAGTCATCGAAATTCGTTTCCTGTTGAATTTTACGAATGTCAATAAAACCGCTGATTTCTATTTTAATCGAAGTCTTCATCTTACACTAAGATAGTCTTAGATCATCTTAGATCATCTTAAGTCTGGAATTTCAGGAATCGCATCTCTTCATCTATCTTCATCTATCTTCATCTATCTTCATCTTCATATCAACATATGGATCCTATAATGGGGTACCCCATTATCATCATCCAAGCTATTGGTTATTTTATGTTAAATTTTATCAATGGGAAAACTCATGTTTTGGAGTAGCCATATGCCCAAATCATCCTTTTGGGGATTTTCAAAACCATCCAGCTGGATGAAAAAACCCTCATCAACCGGATCCATCCAGTCGTCCAAGTGTCAAATCTGCCAAGGCCCCCTGGCAGTCGTCCAACATTCGCTTGGCATCGCCACGGCTGCTCAACGCCACCGCGTTCTGGGGCTCCAGCTGCAGGGAACGATCCAAATCCTCGATGGAACCCTGGAAATCGCCCGACAAACGCTTCAGTTCACCGCGGCTCCTGCAGCTTGGATGGCATGAAATGAGGAAATGAGTGGCTGGTGATATCAAAAACATGTGGCTTATCGGTTATAGTGATTTATTAAAAGTCAACTTGAATCCTGGAAATTCGTAAGAGGGTGATCTGGGGGAAAAAAACATGTGGATTAAAGTATGTCAATGTATGTCATATTAAAGTACCTTATCAAAAGTGAACTTGAATAAATGGGTGACCTAATCAAGTGGTAATTTCGGTCAAGGCCCTCGCATAAGTGGATTGTAGCAAAAAAACACATCTACAAATTTGTGAACTAACTATTATTAATAGATGATTTGGATCACCCACTATAAATCAACTATTATTAATTACAGTAACTATTAATAAGGTGTTTATTAGAACAGAAATCACATCTATTATGACTTTTACCCTCTGGTTATTTAACAGTTCGCCATGAAAAATCACCATTTTTAATAGGTAAACCATCTATTTCGATTAGGGCCATGGCTTCCATGGCAAACTGTGAATGTCATAACCATCTATCTCAAGCACTTGCGGCTTGCGATCCTTTGGATGGTCTATGATGGCGAAGAGATATGATGGCCCTAATGTTTGCCTCTCGAAACTCCGGAGATCTCCAACAAAGTGAGTAGTACCCTCTGGTAAACATACCAGAGAAGCTGTTGAAAATGGTGATTTATACTTGATTTACCCATTAAAAATGGTGATTTTCCATAGCTACAGTATGTAAAATGGCGATTTATACTTGATTTACCCATTAAAAATGGTGATTTTCCATAGCTACAGTATGTAAAATGGCGATTTATACTTGATTTACCCATTAAAAATTGTGATTTTCCATAGCTACAGTATGTAAAATGGTGATTTATACTTGATTTACCCATTACAGTAATTGTGGGGGATCAACTGACCAATGTTCAGCAATTTTTTGAGCAGCAAAAATGCAGATTTTACCAGCAAGAAATCCAAGAACAAGGACATTCACCACTGAAACATGCTTTTTTTGCTATACCCTCTGGTAAACTAACATAACTATGGAAAATCACAATTTTTCATGGGAAAAACAACTATTTCTATGGCCATTTTCAATAGCTATGTTAAATTACCAGAGGGTAGAAACAACGGGGATATTGACCAGCCAGCAAGCCAAGCAACCAAAGGATGAGATCTCTCAGGATAACGATCTGATCAGCACCCTCCAAATCCGTCGCTCTAAGGCAACAAAATCCAAAGGTGAAAAAAAAACGTGGATATAAGGATGTTTCACCTGACAGCTGAGAATCTTTTTCGGATGTATGTCAGTATGGGGGTTTCCATAAATGAATGGAAATGAGGGATCCCCAAGCGAGCTCGCTGGATGGTTTATTTCATGGAAAATCCCAATCTAACATCAATGGACATTTTAGGAACCTAAATTGGAGGTACCAATCCCATATATAAGGCCTATTTTTCAGGCTTATTTTTTAGGGAATATACCCCCAAAATATGGCCCAAAATATGGTACGTTTACGTACCTCCATTTTAGGATCCTGAAATTCCCATTGAATCCATGTTAGATTGGGATTTTCCCATATAAGGCCATATTTTGGGGGTATATCTCCTTACATAGGCCTGAAAAATAGGCCTTATATATGGGATTGGTACCTCCAATTTAGGATCCTGAAAATCCCATTGATCATATAATATATACCCTCTGATTATTTAACATAGCTATGGAAAATGACCCATTTATAGATGATGTACCTATCAAAAATGGTGATTTTCCACGGGTGTCCTATCCAATATGGATGATGACTGGAGCTACCCGTCCTCAGAGCAGCGGCATTCGCTGGCTCCAACTGCACGGCGGCGTCCAAGTCTTCCATGGCACCCATGTAGTCCTGCAGCATCAACCTGCAACGATGAGCTTCCGAAATCCCCCAACAAAAGTCATGGTGGAGAATGGAGGTTTAGAGCTGGGAAAATCAACTATAAATGAGGGGTATATAGGATTTATACAGTTCTTTAGTTGGGTATATAATGGGGTATCATTCTCTGGATTTATGATAGGATAATTATGGGTACAATCATGTATCCCATCCCCTGTTCATATTCGACTCCGTCCGAGTCATATGTTATAACATCCACCATGGTGAAAAACTGGCGGGTGTTTTTCATGTGAACGGAGGGATGATTCTGGGTGTGTCTGACAACCTTGGGAAACACTCCAAATTCTACGCTTTAGCAAATCCTGGGAACCCACTTGAAGTGGTTAGTTACGGTTAGTTTGGGGCATCCATAAGCATCCCCATTTTCAGACCCACCCATATGTACTGTATACAAAATAGTGTTTTGAATAACGAGGCTTTACATGTTGATGGTTATTGTGTTTGATGGTTAAGTTATATCCATTAAATCACCACTAAATTACAGTAACACCACTAAGAAGTGATCATATTGGTTACGTACGAAAATCATCAATTGAATCATCGATTGAACCACCATTAAGTCACCACTCAATCACCATTAAATCACCACTCAATCACCAATATGGGTGTGTCTGAAAATAGAGAAAACCCCTAAACCCAATGGTTAATGATCATTATCCCTACTAAATGGCTATTTCATTGGGAATATACCCAACATTTTCAGACAAACCCATATAGTGAAAGCAAACCTATCTCCGCCACTCCCGCCCTTGCCGAGGCTGGCACTTTGTATCACTGCGGCTGCAAAGGGCCGTGGCGTTGATGGGCTCCAACTGCAGCGCCAGATTCCTGGGAGCCAGTTGAGTTCAGGGCACGAAAATCATTACCCTCCGGCAGTTTAACATAAGGGATACTATTGGGATATACTACTGGAATTGAATAGTGGTTGATGGTTAATGGTGATTTATTGGTGATTCATAGTGTTCCATGCTGAAAATTCACTGGTTCAACCCGAGTTTTTGCCCACATTTTCTTGCTAAGGTTTGCTGGTTCAACCTTCGGATTCACGGAATCTAAGGTTTTTGCTGAACCAACATGACCCGGCCTGGTAAACATACCAGAGAAGCTGTTGAAAATAGTGATTTAGTTCGTGATTTATACAACAGCATGGTGATTTTATTGATTATACTCTGATTTGATTTACCCATTGCAGTAATAGCATGGTGATTAAATCATTTATAAATGGATTTCCCCTATAATCATTGGCGATAAATGATGGTGAAATATATACTTGATTTACCCATTTTCATAGCATGGTGGATCTTTCCATAGCGTTTTGTTAACATTTACCAGGCCGGGTATGTCCGATAGGTACATCATTTTTCCTGACACATCCTGACTATCATACGAACATCTGATTACATCATTACATAATAGATGTTCTAAGCTGTCATATATCATATCATAGATGTAATTATATACTCATAGATGTTGAACCCGGTATCATGATAATTTATACTCATAGATCTAAGTATAGGAAATTATCATGATATGTATAGCTGTCATACGATATCTAAGTATCACCACGTGAACATCCTTGTGTGTGGGGAAATAAAACAGCAGCACCATCGAAACATAACATCCAGAAAAAAATCACACCACATCACCCTTCAACCTCAACGAAACCCCAACCACCTCAACCAACTCCTCAACGCTCAAGTCTAAATATGCCATACCTTATCTCTTGTTTCAAAGGAACAATTGATAAGGGTTTACCTCCCCAAAAATTGCTGCCATATCCACCCCCAACAACCCTCAACCACCTCACCCACCTTAACCAACTCATCTAGTTGTCGTATCCCACTTTTACCAAGCTCCCAACAGCAACAACCCCATCCCCCGCACCATCCCCCAACCAGCAACACCCACAACGTTTTCCAAGTAAGTAGGTGCAAAAAAAAACATCGTCACATCATATTTCAATGAAATCACCAGTCAAATCCATCCCCCCCATCCCCACCATCCGACCCGTTTCCGTGTCCCAAGGCTCAGATCTCCCATGGCACCCATGACATCGCCCTGTTGTCGTTTCGCTTCCCCGCGGCGCCACAAGGCCAGGGCGTTGGCCGGTTCGATGACCAATGCCAAGTCGAGGTCCTGGATGGCGCCCACCTCGGCCGAAGGTCGATGGAGATAGCAGATCTGAGTGTAATAATGTATGTGTATATATATATATAGAGATAGATAGATAGATAGATAGATAGATAGACAGATGAAAGCGAGAGAGAGAGAGAGAGAGATAGATAGACAGACAGACAGACAGACAGAGAGAGAGAGAGAGATAGATGGATGGATAGATAGATAGATCGATGGATGGATAGATAGATAGATAGACAGACAGATAGATAGATAGATGGATAGATAGATAGACAGACAGACAGATAGATAGATCGATGGATAGATAGATAGATGGATAGATAGATGGATGGATGGATGTATGAATATATGTATATAGATAGATATATGTATATAGATAGATATATGTATATAGGTAGATATCTGTATGTATGAATATGTGTCTATATAGTATATATGAATAATTCTGGTTAGACTAATTTAGACTATATGAATGACTGCATATATACATATCAAAGTAGATGGTTGGGATAGATATTCAATTTAATGTAATATGTATATGTGGTGTGAATCTAAGTGCTACTAATTATATGGATGATTGATGATAATTCTAAGTACATGGTTGGAATCTATAATACGTTGAATACTTAACTTATATTAGTACTCATAGCTATCAGTTAACCATACTGTTAGGATATATGAATATTGTATATATATATATGCATCTATTAATCTAAGCATGAATAGTTATCTACAGATGGCCAATTGATGATATATTCTATATATCTTATAATATCTAGCTATGGAAAATGGCCGTTTTACTTCAATTTTACCCATTCAAAATGGATCAACATGGTGATTTTCCAGCATTTTCCATGCTTTTCCCAATGAAACTCACCATTTCTACTGGGTTTTCATGGATTTTCCATGATGTTCCCATTGAAATCCCTCCATTTCCGAGGGATTTCCCATGGATTTCCCATGTCTTCCGCCGTCGTCGTCGCCACGGCACGAAGTCGCGCGCCAGGCGTTTGGCCTCGCCCCGGCGGCGCAAGGCGAAGGCGTCGGTGGGGTCCATCTCCAAGGCGCGGTCCAAGTCCTCCAGCAGAAGAGGTCTGGGAAAAAAATGATAAAAGTTTTATATATATATATATATGGGTATGGATCAATACCTATTAATACCATTTTTAGGGGGATGAACATCCATTTATATAGTATAATAATAACAATCTAGTATTGGATAACATATAACAATCATTATTTATTGAATACTAGATTGTTATTATATTTATGTAACATATTTATATACAATGTGAGGCCCCCAAGATAGCTAAGTTGGTGAACATAACTCCAATAACTATGGTTTATGGTACTTATAACTATAGTTACTGGGGCGATTGTTAACCAACTTATAACTGGGGGGCATATATGTAGATATTAGAATGTGAGTGATAATTACCAAATGTCATGTTTATATATATATCCTGCAATAGGAAAACATATCATAACAATCTAGTATTTCTAATAATGATATATATATACATAAATTATATATATATGTACTAATTGTTACTGTTGTTGTGTCACCATTTTAATAGGTAAAACATCTAATTATAAATGGTCTATTTCTCATAGCTATGTCACAAATTACCAGAGGGTAACCAAAATCTCCCCCTGCCACCAGGCGACCGCAATGGCTCCCAGAAAGTCACCAATCAAGCGCTTGGACGCCGCCCGGCTGCTCAAGGCAAAGGCATTTTCTGCCGAAGTCACGGATGAGGGGATTCACAGTAAGCGATTTAGTAACTATATGGGGCTTTCATAGGAAAAGCATAGGAAAACCATAGGAAAATGGAGGTATACCTCTGGTAATTTAACATAGCTATTGAAAATGACCATTTATAGTGGATTTTCCCATTGAAAATTGTGATTTTCCATAGTTATGTAAACGTTTACCAGAGGGTATTTGGGGCTTTCCTAAAATGGGGATACCCCAATAAATGGATGGTTGATTTCATGGAACATCCTGTCAAAATATACTAAAATGGATGGGGATACCCCAATAGCTGGATGGTTTATAGTGGAACATCCTATTAAAATGGATGATTTAGGGGTACCCATTTTAGGAAACCTTCATATTATGAAGGTGTCCTAAGCCATGGAGGTACCCCCAACATCATGAAAAATGGACCATGACATACCATGACTGGGATCTCCCATTCTAAGAAACCTCCATATCTATAGTAATCTATAGGAATGAGCAAATGCTAATTCTCCAAAGCTAATCATCCCTACTAATCTACAGCGAACAAATATGTATCCATGTGTATCGCCAACCAGGTAGCCACAAAAATCACAACCGTCAACCATGTTGGGTGGTCACTCTTCACCATCTTCACCTGGATATGGGGGTTCGCAAAGCTGTCCTTCATCACACCAAACTGTCATGGTTTATCATCATTTTCGCCTGCCACATATTTAGGGCCTGAAATTTGTAGACAAACTGTCTGGATTTTGGTGACTTTCGCATGTTTGAAATGGGATAGTGATAGTACAAACTCGGGGCACTCAGAAATGGAAACAGCAAAAAATGACCAGAATCTGCTCCTCACCACTTGAGTTTGTGGCCTTTCTCAATGAAGGTAAGCATGTTGGTGATGATTTGGCAACACTTCTGAAAGACCTAAAAAAAAACACTGCGTGTCGACAACTTCATTTGGGTGATGTTAACATAGCTTGAGTCAACTAATAAACATATAGATATATGATATATAATCCTATACTCTACTATACTATACTATAATATAATATAATATAATATAATATAATAAATATAATATAATTAAATATAAAAGAATAGAATAGAATACTATACTATATATATAACATATACCATAGATATATTTGACCCTTAAATTTGACCCCCCCCCTTCCTTTATATAATCATCTCATCAAGCCGAGTCTGGACCCAGCTGCTGGGATCCATTTGTATGGCAATGTCCAAGTCAGCAATAGCTCCCATGCTGTCCTCCAACCTCGGTTCAAGGGATGGTTGAAGGGATGGATTCTTACCCGGCCTTAAACGTTAACAAAAAACGAACTGGAAAGATCCACCATGCGAACTGAAAATGGGTAAATCAAGTATATATTTCACCATCATTTATCACCAATGATTATAGGGGAAATCCATTTATAGGGAAAAACTATGGAAAGTCACAATTTTTAATGGGTAAATCATCTATTTCGACTGGGCCATGTTCCATAGCTTTTTGTAGCTTTACCAGGCCGGGTATTCGGGCTGATGATCTTGTCAATTCAATGGCCCTCCTGTGGCAAGTTGTTTTATGGGATGGTGACTATGGCATTGACTTTGCCACAGTAAAACCACACACTGGATATCACTGGATTGTAGTTATATGATTGTGGCAACCATATCTTGTATCATTCTTATATACCACGTACCAATATAGTTGTAGTTATATAGTGAGATATACTATTTATAATTTTATAGTGGTATACCATAATACTATTATTATCATTATTAATTATCATTATGAATTATTCCTATTACTATTATTATTATCATTACTATGATTATTATTTATCAATACTCATCACCATACATATTATATACATACTCTTGCTATTATTATCATCATTATTATTAATTCCATCATCACCATACTATATATACTATTATTATCATCATTATTATTGATTATTATTATATATATATATGTTATATATACATATTCTCCCCTCACCATACTCACTATCCCCCGTGCGTTGTTCAGCAGCATTCTCTTGGCATCGCCACGGCTGCTCAAGGCCACCGGATTGCGCGGCTCCAGCTGCAGAGCCAAGTCCAAGTCGTGGATCGCTCCCATCTCAGCGAGCTTCCCACTGGACCGGGGTTCAAGCACCGTGGCGGCTGGTCGAAAACAACGGAATATGGGGAATATGGAAAAATTGGATTGGGAAATCAGCAATATATATATATATATATATGTGTATTTATTTATCTATTTACTTATTTTTATATCTAAATATAATTATATATATATGTGAATATATGTTTAAAAAACATGTGGAGATTGGTCAAAATCTCTGATTTTCCATCTGAATGGGGAATATGAAGGTCCTACCAACGACCAGCTACTTGGTTTCGCTTCACGTTTGAGTGGTTGACTCCACAGTTGATGGATTGGACCATCTAAAGTTGGGATCTTCTGTTCCAAATATCATCAAAACATCAAAAAAATGGTCCAAAATAAAAAAATGGTCCAAAATATCATCTAAAAATAGTCCAAAAACGGTCCAAAAGATCATCAAAACATACAAGAATGCCAGTTTGTTCCCAGACGCCCTCAATAACTTTCCCCGCCAGGATACATGGTCATCCACCATCCGTTTGGCATCGCCACGGCTCCGCAGAGCAAAGGCATTTCCTGACATCGATGACCCTCAAAATGGTGGATTTCCATGCCCTTTCTGTGTGGAAAAACATGGGAAAAAACCATGGGAAAATCATGATGATGGTGATTATAGATGGTGATTTTTCGTAGCAAACTGTTAGTTTACCAGAGGGTATCAATAGTTATATCTACTGGTGATGAATAATGGTGGTTTAGTGGTAATAATAGTGATATAACCAACCAAAATGATGATATTTCATGGGAAGGGATTTACCCTCCGGAAATATTACCAACAGGCCAGATGCTTATCATCATAGTTTGTCATAGTTTATCTGGTTGGTGGTTTCAACCTACCCCTCTGAAAAATATTCGTCAGTTGGGATTATGACATTCCCAACTGAATGGAAAGTCATAAAATTCCATGGTTCCAGTCACCACCAGCCAGCTGTGAAACATGCAGCTTTCTGGGGACAAAAAATTGCCGACATCATCTTCCAAGGTCCTGCAAATGGATATTGTTTGCACGTAAATCCATATATTCTGGTTGGATAAATCCACCGTTTCGGTGACATGTCCATGTTTGGACTAGATCAAGATTTGTTCCCTGTTTTTTCCCAATGTTTCAATGTTTTTTTATGGTGAAATCATTGGTTCTGGTTTGTTTCGCCCGTGTTTCACTTCTGGTTGGTGGTCTCAACCTACCCCTCTAAAAAATGATGGAGTAAAAGTCAGTTGGGATGATGAAATTCCCAACCTTTTATGGAAAGTCATAAAAAATGTTCCAAACCACCAACCAGACTTTGTTTCTATGTTTTATCCACAGCTTCTATTTGTATCTGTTTGTTCACCAAGTTTTCAAGAGCCGAGCTTCGAGGTTCCAGTTTCAAAGCGGCATCCAAGTCTTCAATGGCACCTGGATCGACTGGAACGATGGGACGGGGGTTTCCATATCGGAAATCCCCAGCTGGTTGGTAAAAATGTCATGGAAAATCCCCAGCTGAAAACATAGGATGATTTGGGGCTACCCCCATGACTCAGGAAAGCTCCAGTTGTGAATGTCTCCAACAGGAGGGGATAACTAACTGGTTAGTTATAGCCTTGCCACATCAGTTAGAAACCCAATTGGGACTTAGTATGATGCTATGACATCAAGCTTCTCGCTCGTGCATTTGGCTGCCTTGCCCCGGCAAACCATTGCCCCGGCAATGTTGTGGTCAAAAAAAAGTTGGCTTTCCCACATCTGTTGGTTATGCATTTTTTTTTCAATCCCTATCATCTCATGGATGACTATCAACTCCTGTGGGAATATCAACCATTTTTTGACCATGGGCACAAATTCAAATGTTTGTCGGCTGGCTCCTCGAAATGTGTTGGTCTTTTTTCCTCAATGTTTGTTGGTTCAATCCGGCAAAATGTTGCTTAATGTTAGATGTGTATCCGCCGATTTTGCTGATATCCATCTCAATTGAGAAAATATGTTCGTCCACATCTATCGTTCATGTGAGCTGTACCCCCTGATTTTGTTGATCAAATCTTGATGTTTATGGATTAAACGCCATGTTAGTTGTTCCTATCCATCAACCGTAGAGGAAACAATAACCATTAAATCACTGTTAGAACACACAGTAAGATGGTTCTAATAATCATAGAATCATAAAACCATGATTATCATTTGAAAAAAAGCATTATAATCATTCTTATACCATATGTATATATATATTATATCCCCATAAACCGTAGAGATAACCACTATCATCACCATTTCTGCGAAGTGCACACCGGGGAAAACACGCCTGCGAAGTCGTCGAGCATACGTTTGGCATCGCCTCGACTTCGGAGCGCCGACACGTCCTCGAGTTGCGATGGTGAGTTGTTGATTTCATAGGGGATGTAAGGGTGATTTAACGGGGCTTTAATGGGGAATTAATGAATGTTACTCTTAATGGTGAATTAATGAGGATTTAATGGATGTTAATGGTGTTTTATGAGGATTTAATGGTGATTTTATGGTGATTTAATGAGGATTTAATGGTGATTTTATGGTGAATTAATGAGGATTTAATGGGGATTTAATGGTGATTTAAGGGTGATTTAATGGGGATTTAAGGGTGATGTTATGAGGATTTAAGGGTGATTTTATGAGGATTTAAGGGTGATTTTATGAGGATTTAATGGTGATTGTATGGTGATTTAATGAGGATTTAATGGTGATTTTATGGTGATTTAATGAGGATTTAAGGGTGATTTTATGAGGATTTAAGGGTGATTTTATGAGGATTTAAGGGTGATTTTATGAGGATTTAAGGGTGATTTAATGGGGATTTAAGGGTGATTTTATGAGGATTTAAGGGTGACTTAATGGGGATTTGATGGAAAGTAATCACGAAAAATGCGATAATTTGGCTAAACTAGATATATCTACCCTGAACCCACTAGTTAAGTTGGTTTGGTTCAGTTTTACTTGGGTTTATGGTGTATATATATATATACATACGTATACGTATACTTAGTAGTGTTATAAACCAACTTATAACCTACTGGTTGGTGGTTTCAATGGACAAAACATATGTTTGGCAATCAAAATGAATTGGTTTAAGGCAAAATCTTCAGCAATACATGGTTTTGCCCAATCAATCACTACAAGCGGATCTTATGTACAGTTCAAATGCGCTGCTATGTACTTGTATCATGTCATAAATCATAGTCCTCAAAGCCTCATAGTTGGTACATCTACCGCGGTGTACTGTATGTTCATATACTTGTACCATGGTATACCCTCTGGTAAACTAACATAAGTATGGAAAATCACCATTTTTAACGGGTAAATCAACTGCAAACTGTTAAATTACCAGAGGGTACTCAACAATTGCCATTTCTCCCAGTGGAACATCATCTTCCACCGCCGGACCGGCTACCCGCAACCGAGTTTTCTGAAGTACCGTTAAATTGCCCAGATATTACATTTCATACAGATTATTATCCACTACATAATCAGATCATGTTCATCCACTAATATCAGATTAATGTATATATATATTAACATCCACTAATATTAATCTGGATGAATATTGACATATTCATATATCCCATTATCCCCACTGTCACCGGCCCATATAATCATTATGATATACATACATGATCATATATATATATGCACTACTATATACTATATCTGTAAATGTAATACATCATATCTATATCTAGATATATATATATATATACAATACGTATATATATATATATATGTATACATACAATACCATACAATATACATAACATCTATATATACTATCAATCTTATATTATGTGCATATACTATATCTGTATCTATCTCTATACATACATATATATATATATATACATATATATATATATATACATATATATACATGCATACTATATATATCTATATATGGCTTAACATCCCCCCACAACGATCGTTTTTTTACGCCCAGGCGTCGTGAGGATCCAGTTGCAGAGCCAGGTCAAAGTCGCTGATTGCTCCCACCTGGGTGACCCAAAATGGTGCTTTTTCTCATGGGAAAATGGTGGTTTTTCATGGGAAAATCATCTAGAAATGTGGTTTTTCATGGACAAATCATCTACAAAAGTTGGGTTTTAATGGGAAAATCAGGTGTATATCTTGGTTTTAATGGGACAAAAATCATCATAAAATAGGGATTGAACTGATGATAAATATCAATGGATAATTTCATGCACATATTTTCTGCTGTTGTCCAAATTTGAATGTTAATCAGTTTCAGCCATGGACAAATGTGAGTTGAACAGAACAGAACAAGTGTTAAAGGTTGGGAATGTGGCACTTGCACTGCACCGCTGATAACATACACCTGGGACCCAGAATCGACACTTCAAACCAGTAGGAAAATCATGGTTCGAACCTCTAGCTGTCCTGAAATCAGTTCAAAAAACTCCCCACCCAGCAAACCCCATTTTCGACCTACCCTCTGGTAAACTAACAGTCTACTATGGAAAAATCACCATGTTTCATGGGGAAATCAATTCTATGGCCATGTTCAATAGCAATCTGTTAGTTTACCAAAGCCTCATGGGGATTTGATGATTTAATGGTGATTTATTAGCAGTAGCAGTAGCAGTAGCAGTAGCAGCAGCAGCGCAGTAGTAGTAGCAGTAGCAGTAGCAGTAGCAGTAGCAGTACTGTTAGTTTACCAGAGAGTATCAATAGTTATATCTACTGGTGATGAATAATGGTGGTTTAGTGGTAATAATAGTGATATAACCAACCAAATAATATGATTTTTCATGGTACATTCTTTCCGCTGACCGGACCGTTTGGCCGAGACACAAAGTCACCGGCCTGGCGTTTGGTCTCGCCACGGCGAGCCAGCTCTGAGACTTTCTGCAGCTGGATGGAATAAACTAGGCACCTGGTTGCCGGCAACCAGGGAGGATGTGGGGATAACCATGGGATAACCATGGGGATCATTGGGGATCTACATATTGTTAATAGCTAAGTTAAGTTGCAAACACTTGGCTAAATACTATAGTAAATATATATATATATGGAACTGTACTTTTCATGGGGTGAAACATTTCATCAAGAAGCATTTCACTTGGGGGGCACCGCTTGTGACCCTGGCGGTTCCTAAAACTGGACAGCAAATCGGACCAGGCTCCACTGGAAGATCTCTTCAAAGACTTGCATGGCTAGGCCAGGCTCAAAAACCCCTTGATTTTCCATTGCCAGGTGCAGTAAAACTGGATTTTTTTTCATCACGATTGATCTTTTTTTTGATCTCTCCAATGTCAGCTGAGAGTTTGTGAAACATCCATGCTTGCTCAAAACTTTCAAGATGAGATACTCAAATTGCCACCAGCACCCAACTCCAGCCTCCCCTTGTTGTCGGCGTCGATCTTGCCCATGTTGGATTTATATATCCTGGAATAGATCGAATTCCTGTAGAAATGCCAAATGCCACCTTGGCCACCAGTGTCTCCTCGGAAATTCCTGAGCTAAGTATCTAATATGGAATCTAAATGGAATCTCAATGGATAGGAAGTTGAGAGATGTATCAGATGTATCAATAAACATCTCAGATATTTAGATATATTTAGATATTCATTCATATAGAGAATATCCATTTAGATTAAGAAATTGACAGATCTACTCCAGGATAACTATGCTTGGATCCAACTCAGCGCGTCCGGCCACGGGAAAAACCCTTCAAGTGGCTGCAGAGAACCAAGGAATCCATCCATGCTTTGACTTCTGAAAAATACTCAAAAAATATACCCTCTGGTGAACTAACATAGCAATGGAAAATCACCATTTTTAATGGGAAAATCCACTATTTCTATGGCCATTTTCAATAGCAAACTGTTAGTTCACCAGAGGGTAATCTGGTTGGTGGTTGACCTACCCTCTGAAAAATGGAGTGAAAGTCAGTTGGGATGATGAAATTCCCAACTGAATGGAAAGTCATAAAAAATGTTCCAAACCACCAACCAGTAATTCAGAAAGAGTATTTCAGTAATACTGAAAAATACTGAAAACCCACTAAAATATCTAGAATCTAGAATTCAGTGGCTTTTCAGTGATTTCAATAGAACATGAATTTATCATGATTTTGTATAGCTCCCATGGAATTCCTATGTCTCTCAAGCTGCAGCTGTCAAAACGTGCCGGTCGTACCGTTTTGGAAGTCCAGTGGCGCCAAAGTCGGTGGTGTGCGGGTGGGGAAGGAATGGAGAAAGGGCTGGTACCTTTACCCTTGATTACCTGAATGATTTTCGGACCCTGCTTTTTTTTGGGGAACATCCATTCTCCCCCAAAGAAAAACTATTCCCCCACGAAAAAAAAAAAATAAAAAGATCAAGGGTTCAGCATGTATCAAAAACTATAATCCTCAATGAATATTGCCATAATATCCCCCAACTAATCATCATGTTCCATAATTTTCCATCATTTTCCAACTAATCATCAACCAACAGGGGTTGTATCACCAGCCCACAACGGCACAACCGTTGGCCTCGTGCCAGCTCCCCCAGCTCTAGGGGTTTCGGGGCACCCAGCTGGCTGCGGATCCAGCCAGCCATCCCTGTCGCCACGGTTCACCCAGAAAAACCACCGGTGGTATATAATAATGGTTAATAATTGTTAATATATGGTTATTATATGCTTAATGAAATTATCTGGTTGGTGGTGCAATGTGCCCATCTTGAAAAATCATGGAGTTCGTCAATGGGTTTCGGATTACATCCCATATATTATGGTAAATAAAATTCATGTTTGAAACCACCAACCAGTTGATAATGATGGTAATAATGATGGATGATGAATAATGATGAATGATGATTGATACTGAGTCATCATGACCATCATGATTCATGGTTCAGGTTTCTGGTATGGTATAACCGCCCAAAAAAAATGCAGAAAAGGTTTGATGTCTCCATGATTTTAGTATGAGTATGTATGAGTTATCATCCCATCAATCAGGATTATCAGGATGGGTCTTAAAACGCTTCTAGATGTGGAGCCAAGCTATGTCTGATGTGGGTTTTTTGGTCGTAAAACCTGGTAGCTTTTAGTTATCTTCAGTTCACAACAAAGCAATTTCAGAGTTCTTGGGTATTTCCACATGTATCTTATCCAAAATTGTTCCCTCAAACCGAAATTGACGTGTTCAAGGGATTACCAAGGGATACCAGGGCATTAATCCACGTTGCATGGTTTAATGGTGTCCATTTCCAGAGGTGCTGAAACATCTTAGATGCACACTTCAAACATCCCAAGTTTCACAATCAAATCTAGGAAGATCATGGAAGATCACCGAAAATCCCTGGTTGGTGGTATACCTACCCCTCTGAAAAATGATGGAGTGAAAGTCAGTTGGGATCATTATTCCATTCCCAACTTTTTATGGAAAGTCATTCAAAATTCCATGGTTCCAGTCACCACCAACCAGAATCCAATCTTGGATAGTGAATCTATGTCACACTTCAAGATTTTTTCTAACTGGGAGTTGTATCCAGATTTTTTACCCAGCGACGTGCTCCGCAGCGCGGTGTCTGTGCCGGCAACTCGATGCCTCGTCGAGGCAACGGAAGCCAACACCAGGGATGCAACCAGGGATATGGGGGTTGTCTAATGACGTATAGCACCAAAATGCCACAATCTTATAGGAAAAATATGGAAAAATCATGATAAACCCACCAAAATGCTATAATTATAGGAAAAATCATGATAAACCCACCAAAATGCTATAGTTTTACCGGAAGATTTGATGATCAACCGTCAAATTTCTGGGTAATTACCCGGACAAAGCCCATATGAAAGGTATATATCACCCAGTAAAAAACGGTGATGGCGACACCCCTTGCTATGGCCCCATCACACTACACCTGCAGCCCCTGCCGGAGCCGAGCCACGAGATGTGCGCGGTGTGATATGCCTTGCCACGAGGACTTTGGGATGGGTCGTTACCTGCTTAGGGATGGGTTTAGCTATTGAAAATGGCCGTTTATAGTGAGTTTTCCCACTAAAAATGGTGATTTTCCATAGCTATGTTAAATTACCAGAGGGTAGGATGTGAAGATCATCAGTGGTTTGATCAATGGCCATGACTCAGGAACCGATTGAGGACGGAGGTACCAATCCCATATATTTTTGGCCTATTTTTCAGGCCTAAATTTCAGGGAATATCCCCAGAAAATATGGCCCAAAATATGGTTTTACGTACCTCCATTTTAGGATCCTGAGTCATTCCCATTGGTTTGATGGAAATATCCTATGGTGATATATTGCAGAAAAATGGGGATAGAACTGCAGCTACTCAATTGAAAATCCCAATAGGATATGACCATTAGTACCAATTGGGTAGCAATCGTAATAGTACCAAATAAAATAAATAAAACTATTGCTACATAGAAAATGGTACTACGATTGAAAATCCCAATATGGAATCTTAGTGCCACTCGCTGGAATCGTAGCACAATAGTACACATCATTTTGCTACTGGTGTAGAGTTTTGACCCACTGCCATAACAACCGCCAAGGACACTTTACCGTTTGAATTTGGGAACTTGGAAACCAGACCATAAAGTGATACATTACTGGCGCTTGGGTCCTCAAGTCTAGCCTAAACACCAACAACTTCACTGTAAAAAAAAAATGATTTCATTGTCTACTGACTTCACTGTAAAAAAAAAGGATGATGTCATTGTCTACTATTCTAACACAAACACTGCTGGTTCCGTCCCCATTTCTGTTAGAATTGGATCCCTGTCGTTCTCAAATTCTGGTGAAATCATGATACCTATATCAGTTCCCAACGACCAGAACCTATACCATTTCAGGATGGTTAGTCAAACCATGTACCAAACCTCCATTCAAACGATGGCAAAACCACCATTTCTTGTGGTAAAACATACAACATGGTAAGACCATTGTAAGACCCCATCGTTGATGGTTAAACCATGTCAACCCGAGTCATTTTTCATGGCAAAACCTCCTTTCTTGATGGGTAAAACATGGTAAAACCATCATTTTTAACGGCGACCCTCTCCACCAACCTTCACATCACCGAGCCACTCATCATCCGTTCCCTCAGTCACTTCACTCAGTATCGACCCTCGCCGCGGCGGCGTCGCGGGCACAGGCGGTGGTGGTGTGGGAGGCTTCTCCTGTTGGAGGAAAGAGTGATGAATGGGATATCAATAGTGATATTTACTGGGGATTTAAGATTTAATTGGGATTTAATGGGATTTCATGGGGATTTAATGGATGTTATGGAGGAAATTGCCATGGTTCATGTGGCTAAAACCATGCCATATGGTTGAGATTTAATGGGAAATTTGGGTGATTTAATAGGGATTCAATGGGAATTTTGTGGATATCAATGATGTGGGTAATTCAATGTCATAAAGCACCCATTTGGGAATGGTCAACATACCACCTACAAAAATTGTGATTTGGGGGATGGTTTATTGCATTGCTTTACCCACATTAGTGATATTTCCGCTGGTAGTTTAACAGTTTGCTATTGAAAATTGCCCATAGAAATCGTTGATTTACCTATTAAAGATGGTGATTTTTCGTAGCAAACTGTTAGTTTATCAGAGGGTATCAATAGTTATATCTACTGGTGATGAATAATGGTGGTTTAGTGGTAATATTTTTTTTTCCATTCGCTCGCTTCTGAGGTCTTGCTCGTGCGAAACTTGCATCATAATTAGCTAACCCTGAAAATCAGGAAGGAATGATCCTGAAAGGTCAGACTGGCAGGCCGCTCTGTACAAAT
>Ga0126342_10001873_pt1 | contig 31257 bp, 32 predicted proteins | sample Cyp1metagenome_FD_92528 | JGI IMG/M metagenome (GOLD analysis project Ga0126342, IMG submission 92528) | Coral microbial communities from Lord Howe Island, Old Settlement Bay, Australia - Cyphastrea 1 metagenome | ecosystem: Host-associated > Invertebrates > Cnidaria > Coral ...
ATGTCATGCAAATGATATTGTCCCTAGCTGAAGACAAGCTGGTGCGACTGACAAAGGCATGGGGCTCAGGATTGCGGAGAAACGATGCGTGTGTGATGCCACTGTGATCCCCCAGGGTTCACATAGATATAGAACTTCGCATGCCCAGATTTTACTACATCCAGAATTCTGCTCTGTGGTTCTATGATTTGTTCATGGCCATTTTGATTTCTCCCATGCCCACTGCCCCACAGAAGTTTTCGAGGCCCCTGCCCCGCCAGGCCTGGGAGACAGAGACATTGGTTGCGAAGCCTTGCCCAACTCAGTGCGTCAGATCTTTCTGATGGCTCGCAGTCATGAACTGATCCTGTTCCATGGCAGAATTTTTTTGGGGGCCTTGGAAGTATTGGGAAACGACCTTCAAAAGTGTTCATGTGGAACCCAGGTCGCTTTTCAGTGCCTCACCAAAAAGTGAATACTATGATTTCGCCTCAAACTGCCAGATTTGAGGGAAAGTCAAACAGTGGCTGGTGGGGCTCACATTGCAGCTGAATTGGTCTTTCCAAGGCAGCATACTTTGCCAAAAGTCCAGCTCGAATTGTCAAAAATACAGCTGGCGGATGCCCCAACTGTAAAGCGGCCTCTAAGTGAGTACAACCAGCTGCAGAAAGCTCTTGCAGTGGCCAACAAGAAGATCCGCAAGGAGAAAATGCGTGGCAGTGATGGTGCTCGCTGTGACGGCTGCGGTCTGGATGCTGATTCTGGAGAAGATGATGTTGATGTGATTTGTGGGCGCTGTTTGTATACTGCTTGTGGAAGTTGCGAAGTTCATCATTGTCGTGGTACTTGCTATTGTAAAAAAGGCTGGTAGCTGCTGTTGACCCGGGTGACTCGACCATCGAGCACCATGGGGTGAACACGCTGGATAACTTTGAAGATTCGGGGGGACTGGATGGATGGAAATCGCCAGTATCATTTTTTGATATTTTTTGTTTTGATGACACTTTTTTCCAGTTGTACCAGAAACTGTTGCAGCGAAGTTCTAGAGGCTTCATTCCATCCTTTGAGGTCCTGTAGGGTGAGAGCAGGATAGGAGATTCTTTGGTATGGGGTTGCAGGCCAGCATTCTGCATCACTTGGCAGAACGCCTGGCATGGCGTAGCAGATCGAAAAGAGTTACTGCACGCAGTTGGAGCAGCATTCATGGCAATCTTAGGATTGAAGATTGCAACATCCATGGGTTGTGGGCATATTTGGCGGACCCCAAATTGCGGCTGGCGCATTTGCTGCCATTATTTTTGGGATTCACATTTGGTCACGTGCCCATTTCCATTTCATTCCACCGTAAGGTGCATCTGCTGGAACAGGGTGGTGCACAAGTCGTTCCGCTCCATCCTGCAATGGAGGACTGGACGGGGGATATGGGCGTCGAAACTGTGGAAAAGTCATGAAAAATCCAAGAGGGAGCCCAAGACTTTTGAAAGATAAGCAGAGTTGGATCATGTTCGATGTCCGTTCTTTTTTTTTGGAACGTATGTAAGGTAGGAACCTCTTTAACTTTCGGGTTGTCATGGTGGAATCCCAGGGGGACCCGCTGGCTTCCTGGAGGACGAGGAGTTTGATTATATCCTGCAGCATGTGAATGGCGTGATGACCATCGGAGGCCACAGTTGCACAGTGGCCAGACCCTTGTGGTGGTTATTGCTTGAGGATTACAATTATATATATATAATTATATATATAATTATATATATATATGTATATATATGTATACATACAGTACAGATATATATATATATATATATGTATATACATACAGTGTATATGTATGTATTCTGCAGACACAGTACATTCTCGTTATCACTCTCATCTTAGGAAAGAGTTATCACTACGGGATATGCCATGGGTGATTCGAATTCGATGACCTCCGAAAACCGCTTATATAGCAGTTTTTTCGTTCGCAGCTATGGCATCTCGTGCATTCTATACCGTTCCAAGCTGCCAAGAACGTGGCGCCTGCAGGTTTCTTCAAAATGAGAGGCACTGCCGAAGCTCACATCCGGAAGATCTACGATCACGCCGCTGGGTGAATCCATGATGATTGGTTTCAGGCTCTGGGAGATGGCCTGGTGGCAAGAAAGGCTTCGTTTGTTCTTTTTTTCTATGCTGTTAACTTTTCACAATATGACTTTATCCTTGACAATGCGACATTGGTGTCTTTATCAATCATTTTCTGTATCTTGTTCACAGTTCACAATTTTTGTAGAGACTAGAGACCCATTGAACAGGGCCATCAGAACAAGACCATGTACAAGCAGTCCAAAAACTCGTGACCCACTCTTACTAAGCCTGTTCTCATTTTTTCCTCGCAAGATTGGATCTCATTGTGATGTGTCAGTGGTAGTTTGGCTCAGGATATAAGGATGTCAAAGTTATAAATATATATATATATATAATGTATATTGATAACCCGTATTTTTCACGTGATCATCTGGTAATGTGGTAACTTCAATTGTAAATCATCCCCAATACGACCACAAATGGGTTGTATGAACTCTGCAAATCGGAGGTTTATGGCATTGGGTGTATCACCTTAGATCCCCTATCAGCCCCCGAGGCCATTGCAGCTGCAATCAGGGGTGAGGTGTTTCCTCTCTGGGCCACTTGTGCCAGAGACTCAGGTTGAGTATCCTGACATGGCTACGGTTCAAATCATTGGGGTGGTAACGGACCCACAACTTATTGGCCATTTGAGGGATATGAAATTCAAACCATGCAATTTTGCGGGTCGACCATTTTTTGAGCCATGCCCAAATAAATATGCTATGCAATACAATGGTCTTACCCACTTTGCTGCATTTTGGGGCAACGACATGCCTTCCACTGACCATTACATATATCCGTGGCCAGAATAGAAGCCTTCCGCACTTTCAGCGGATAAGGGCGAATGATCCCCTTCATCATCACAACCAAACTCCGGAGCAATTGGTTTTATTCTGTCATACCTTCCGGGGGCCTTCCGGCTGCCCCACAGACTTTTGAACTACTGTATCAGCATTCACCAGTATAGCTGGAACACAACCACCATCCCAGGGACAGATCCTCTACCCATCATTCATGTTTTTTTTCCATCAAATTTAGTCAAATTTATGAGTTTTTCACGTTCAAATGTATGAGTTTGTCATGTTTTCATGTTCCTTTCCTCATCTTTTCTGTAACTAATCCGAAGCCAATTTTGTGTGGCTTGACCCTTGAGATTTCCTGGAACTCCAAGGTGGGTATCCACGACCTGGTACAGGTTGCCACCGGCAAGGTTTACGCCGAATTCCTTACCTGTGTTTCGGCGGTATGGTTTTTATGGTGGATGGTGCAGTTTACCAGTTTCCATGGAGGCCTGAAACTCGGGAATTTAGCCAATTTTATATGGCCTTCAATAGGATAGAAATTTATTAGGATAACATGATGATTCATGATTGAATCTGTGGATGTCGAGGTGAACCTCCATTTTTAATGAAGTTGTCGACTTGAGTGTGCTGATGTGAATCAGCCAACAAGAAGGGAGGAGGCTTGGGAACAATATTCATCAATATTCACAAGCATCCCGCAGTGGATAAAGTCTGGAACATTTCTATATGCCTTGTCAATTCCATGATTCTGGCTACGATTTGCTGTGCTAACACTGTCAAGGTGTTGGGTAGAGCCAATGTGTTAACCTGGGCTCAGGTTGTCCCCAGTGGTATCCATCGTGACAGAGCCAAGGATTGAGTCGAAGAAATCCATGGAAGGATAAGCTAAGTTTCAATACTTTTTGGAGAAATTCTGAACTCAACGGATTTTCAATTTTCAATTGGTCTTTTGTTGTTTGAATCTGAAAGCTGTTGCACCTTGTCCTCTCTCAACGGAACTCAGGAACTTTTGCTGAAAATTTGGCACTACCGTTGCACTTCGAAGCGAAGAGTCGCCTGCTGTTTGATGATGACCTCTTTCCAGGTTGGGTGTCAGGAATTGTGTGGTTCTGTAATGTGGGTAAAACAATGCCATAAACCACCCATTTTTGGGAATGGTTTATACCACTATTTGGGGATGGTTTATGATTGTTTTACCACCATTAGCCAATTAAATCCAACTCTTTATGTGATTTTTTAGAGGACTCAAAGGTCTTTGTAACTTGGGCAAGCGGAGCCAGAAAGTGATCAGCTGAGCAGCTGAGCAATGCTTGTGCACCTGTAGGCTCCCACATGCTGCGCCATTGGTTGGAAGATAACGCCATCACCTTCCACCACCACCAATGGGGTATCACTCCGAGCACATTTCACAGTATCAAGGACTGGCAGCACCTAAACGACAACGAAAAGGAGTCCTGCAAAATTGAGTTGCTGGTGATTCCTCTTCAATACATTGCATATATTCTAACACTGTTGCTATGTTGTCCTCGGTACCCCTCTTACATGGTCCATCGGATCTTCAACCTTGTGCGGCAGCCGTGGGAGGAGTTGCACGAGAACTTTGAAATCGTGGCCACCAGCAAAGATCGCCAGAACCAGAGCTTCATTTCTTTGATGCAGAGCCACACCTTGGCCAGGGACTGTCCGTGGGAAAGGGGCACTTTTCCAAACCCATTTTTTTCCACTGAATTTACTGTAGCTGTTTTTTTAAAAATATTTTATGTTGTGTATATTCATAGTATTTTGTTTTCTCAAAGATGTTGCTGTGTTTCATTTTGTTTACTTTGTTCCTGCCAATTTTCTATTTGATACTCTTGATTACATTTGTTTTTTTGTTTTTTCATCTAGTTCAGTAAAGTGTTTGTCAAAATAGTAGTAGTGGAGGTAGGGCCCAAATCCTTTGTTCTAAATTGTTCATCCAATGGTTTGTGCGAGGCCGCTTGGAAGTAGACACATGGCAAGCAGCAAACTCAATATTTATACGGATAGATGTCTGTGTTTACGTGTTGAAAGAAAGTAACTGCTTTACATTTTTTTCTTCAAAAATAAGATTGCTTTAAAACATATATTATTAAAGAACAATTGCTCTACAGACACTTGTTTTTTAAACGGAGAATTGTTCTACAGATAGGTTGAAAAAGAAATAACTTTTTTTGAATACATAAATCTTGTCCAATCCCAAAAGTTTTATGTATCGATCTGTCCATGATAAGAAAAAAACAACATAACACATTAATCATTGTCTTTCGAGATCACGTGAAAAAAACATGATTAACAATTTTACTGTATGTCCAGAAATGTGGTAAAATATAGGGCCCCAAATAGGGGGATTTTCTGTTTCCGATGATCCAGGAGTAGATTTCTCTGCTTCCACTGTGGCTAAGGAAGACATCCCATTTTTGCCTCAGCGTTCCACCCTGAAAAGCCCGCCTTTGAGTGGGGCTTCCACACCCACGGGCTGCTGCAGAACACACAGATACCACATTCGCGCAAGGTTGGGTGCATTTCGGTGGAAGGTGTGAGGTGACAAGTGCCATCAACTGCCCGCAGAGTAACTTGGAGTCCCAGGCGTGAAGATTTCATGAGCTCCTGATGATAGGATTGACTTCTTGAGGCTATTAAATGTGAACTTAGGCTTGGGGATGGACATTCATCAATTACAGTATTCTAATAGGATTTGATAGGGATTATGATGACCATGAGATAGAATCTAGATGATGTATCAATATAAGAACTGTGTCCTACTTAGCCAGCTTGATCATCCGTGACCTGTCGTAGGCGATCTTGGCAAATCTGCACTTTGGCTCAGCCTTCGTCCACCAGGACGGACAATTCAACGCAGTGTGCTCGTGGGCTTTTCAAAGCTGATGCCTGGCCAGATGTTCATCGTTGCTTCAACGAAACTATAGTGTTCTAGAGAACCAACCTTGGTGATCACATGGAAACAACTTTTCTGCAACTATGGAGGTTCTTTTTATGGCACCCTTAAAGCACCAGATTTTCAGGCGCGACAAAGCCTCAAGCAGTTTGATGCCAAAGAGCTGCCGCTTGGTGTGAGATGTGGTTGTCTGAAAGCGGGCTACTCCCCTCAATGGCCAATGCGTAGGGACCATTATGATACCCCAGCGGATTTTCAGACCCCAAATTGGCTTTGGCTGAAAACGGAAAAAACCTGAAATGCAATGGTTGATCCTCATGTTCACATGATAACATTGCCATTGAAAGGGACTTTGCAGTCTTCTATAAGCCCAAATATGTTGAAGATCCTCCATGACATTGGATGACTGTTTCTTTTGATGTTCAATTTTGGACTTTTCTCCAGCATTTCCAAGCACAGGTGCCAGATTCACCGCGGAACTTGAGGCCACAGCGCCTGATTTTCAACTATCCCCTCTACTACACCGCCCGATTCCCGGAGCTGATTCGGTACTTCGAGGTGCTGCTCCGTCAGGTAGTAAGGGTCGATCCTTTGATGACCTGGTATGGAGACTTTGTAAAGGTGCAATTTGCTGAACATTGCAAGGGTGATAGTGATTGAAGCAGGATTTCATGTTTCGCAAGTTGGCCATATCTGGCCATACCTCTCCAGCATTGAAAAAGGATGGCTGAAAAACAAAAGACAAGCATCTGTTGGTGAATGGGTCTTCTTTGTGTTTGCTTCATAATATTTCACTCTGTTCAGGCGTGCTATATCTTCTGAGACTCAATGAATGGCGTGGCTGATCCATGCAGGTAGACATCGGACTCCTTTGCGGTTTTCAAATGCAAGGGTGAAACGATGTGAAACGAGTATGGCTGCAGGGCTCTACCCTCTGGTAAACAGCCACATAGCTATGGAAAATCACTATCTTTAATGGGTAAATCCGATAAATCCACTATTTCTATGGCAATTTTCAATAGCCATGTTAGTTTACCAGAGGGTAAAGTTTGTTTTGATGCTGATTCTCATCATGTGGAGATGGTGAAATATTTTGAATGTCTATGAGACCCATCTTTGCAGAGACCATCCATAAATGCTAGCCCTTTTTGGTGTTAACCAGGGGTCCAGGACTTTTGCGTAGACCCATATATAATATATATATAATATATATATATATAATGTATAGATATATACTGTATATATTTTGATATATGTTGTAAGTTGCAACCCAGGCCAGCCGCACTGCGGAAAGGTCGCCGGAAAAACACGGGCTATGCCCGGTGCGACTTGTCAACGACTTGTGAAGTTTTCCTCGCACTTGGACTGAGCACCAAAGAAATTTGTGTTCACCGAGACGCGAGATTTTCGCTGGAGCAAAAAAGCCCCCTCAGCATCACTCAGCATCAGCTGTGTTGGATGCGAGACCAGGATGGGTCTCAGCATCCTAGGAGAGAGAAGCCCTGTACAAGAATACCTCCAAGGACATCCAGAAGCCAGGGCCTATCTTGGTGCCCGTTGAGGTGCCCTCGGCAGCCTCAACAGATCTAAGAGAAAGATAGAAAGCTGCAGGACCTGCATGATGTTTGCACATCCGCCGAGGTGGTTTCCACAGATTCATTCGATGAACAGGGCTGACCAGGCGGGAAGAGACATTTTTTGATGTTAGGGACCCATGGGGACCCATAGGGACCATGCAACCTAGCTGAAGTGGAGCATTCTTCTACCTATGATTTCCAGAAATACCAAACTAACCATTAAGATGGGATAATGGAGTGGTTTTTACTGCTCAACTGCTCCGTTTCTTCCATCATTGTATGTTTAGGACACAAGGACCTGTTAAAGGCATGGATTCAAAGCAGGAATCTCAACCCCTGATTGTTTTCAGGTGGTTGGAGGTCGACCACCTTACTATCCACATTTTTTTTGACAGTGGTCGAGTTTGAAAGGACACGTTGACAGTTTCGAGCACCAAAGATGATTCTTCAAGTTGCAGAAAGGGTTGCTGCTGCTGCTCATTGATTCATTTTGCTCAAAGTTTTATCTCCAGATCAGGACCACCTTGTGGCAAGGTTGGAATTGAAGAATCATTGATACATTCTGTGGCTTCCCCCTTCGGCCCCTTCCAGTCTGTGTGCAATTTGAAATTTCCAAGTGGCTGGTCACTAGAGATTGGAAGCGGCCAGCACACTCAAGGAGCCCATTCAGGGGAAACTCTGCAGGACATCCAAATGATCCTCAAAAAGCAAAGCAGAGCCATGGGGAAGTGCAGGAAGCAATGGTTGGGTTAGGGACATCTTTTAGGCCCATAGCTAGTAGCAGCTAGAACTGTCCAATGGCTGTGCCTGTTGAGCCATGTGTCCAATGGCGATGGTGGGGACCTTGGAATCTTGCTGTGTGGCTGCATTGCATGGCTCGGCACAGGGTCAATGATCGATTGTGGCGGGAATTATTTGGGTTTGTCTGCGAATAGGGTGCCCCCAATTTTCCCAATTTTAGCCAGTTCCAAGGTTCAAAGCATCGTTGAAAGGAGCCCTCCAAGAAGCATCTCTCCTTTTGGGATCATTTGTTCAATTCAAGGATGCAACGAGATACGCCGTCCATGTTGCTCAAGACTTCTGTTGGAAGTCAGAGAGGTGAGTTCAAGTAGATATCATCTGTAGCTGTACCACAACTGCTGTGCGGCTGTGTCAGTCGCCAAAGCCCAAGCTGACTGCAAGCCACTCAGCACCACTCAGCACTGCACAGCAGTTGTGGCTGCGCGCAAAACCCCACACGGGTGCACACCCTGAGACCAGCCACAGCAAGGCACCCTTTGGAATCTTCAGGTAGCCTTGCAGTTTCCGGATTTTGCAGAAGATGCCCGAAACTACTTGACATGATTTGAAATCATAAAACATATAAATCAACTATAAATCAACACGTCTTCTGATCTAATTGTTTTGTATCTCAAAAAACATCACCAGCTTTAAGCCGACCTCCCAACGCCACGGCGGCTTGGGACCTACGGCTTCATGGCACCAGTGCCTTGTGGCATAGGAGCGAGGTTCCATGTGGCTTCCGTATACGGGGTTCCTCTTAAGGCACTTCCACCTGGAAAGACGGGGAAAAATCATGGAGGTCCCACCTGTGGTCCCACCTCAACTGATTTGAATGACTTTTTCACCATTTTCCTTTTATCTTTTTTTGTTCTGGATCGATTCTTGCACCAATCCAGAGACAAGTTCCTGCACTGAGAGAAGTGCTGGAAACTTGAACATCTATCTCCAGAAATATTTGGAAGGTGAAGAGCAAGTACTTCACCCAAGAAACACAAGACTTGAGCCATCTTCCAAACATAGGAAGCCAGGGATCACCTGAGTTCAAGTTCCAGCAGTCTCCCACCACTTGGATCCAGGAGATTGAGCTTCTGCCCGCTGCGACGTATGTCGTCCAGCGCTCAGCTTTTGGGTTAACCACGGCGGCTGCACTTTCTTGTAGGAAAATGCCTCATTTGATTTTTTTTGGCCTGAGAAGGACAGATTTTTGGTGTGCTTGGACCTTTGTAGCTTGTTTTTTTGTGCTTTGGTTTCTGTCAAAGCCTGCCAGGACCGGAGAGTATCAGAAGCAAGGTGAAGCAGTTGGTGAGGGCACCTATGGCACCGTTTGGAAGGTGGGAGCTGATTCCTTGAAGCTCCGACTTTTGGACTTCACGTCCTGGATTCCAACACCACCATACCCAGTGTGGCAAATCCATCAGTTTCTGGTGGTTCCTTGAAGCCTTTAGGGGGCCGATCCACAGCCACGGCAGGGCATCAGATGCCTGGACAATACAGAAGTTGCCATGAAGAAGGCGCTGGTGAAACCACCATAGATGGGCCATGGATACTGGAGATGTTTTGGAGCCAGGGATAGCCAGCATCTCTGGCAAATGAAGGGTCATGAGCCCACTTACCCAGAAAGAGATGGTACATGCCCAGTTCTCCCGGTCTCCCGGTGAATGGAGAAACGATCCAGGAGTATGAACCAGTTGCTAGTTGGGTGTTTATGTTGTTTCAAATCTCATCAAGCCGTCATTTTCCGTCTTATATTTCTTGGAAGGTCAGCTCAGCCACCAGTGCTGTTGACCATATAAACATCCCTACTTACCCAATTGGCCAATTGGTCAGCCAACAAGGCAATCGAAAATCCAGCATTTATATCATTTTATGAAAAAATATAGATGGTTTTCACAAGAAGACAACGTGGATTTTCCAGGGCCAGTTGCTAGAACCAGCAAAGGTGCTGCAACCACTAGAGGTGCCAATGGCTCAAAGTCATTCACCACATTCTACCACCAAAACTGGATGGTCTATGACTGAAAACCATGTCATGGGTCCATGGGCCAAAACTCGATTCAGACTTCGGCACCACAGATGGCTTCACCATTGTTGGTCACCCATTTCTTGGGCAACACCACTTTGACCATATTAACTTCCCCAGTTTTTTTTTGGCATGTTGGCGCTACGCGGGGCCGATAGCGCTACGCGTACGATCGGCATATTCAGGTGATCCTCCGGCATCAAAAAGAGGGATTCCCATCGACGGCGATCCGTGAAATCCGTGCTCTCCGAGCATTGCAGAATCATCCGAATGTGGCTTGGGCTGCACCAGCGGCTTTTGATGGAGATGCTTATGGGATATGTATGATTTGTGACATGAGGATGGGTCAAAACTGTCAAAACCTATGAGATCATGCTTTGTTATCATGCTTTGTTGGAGATGAACATTACTTTTTTTCAGCTATTTTGATATCAAAACCCTTGGTTTAGCCAGGGTGATGCGACCCAGGAAACCACAAGGCAAATGCCATGGATCTCATCGTAGACATGAATTGATGGTTCAACCTTCAGTGTTGCTCCAACCTACAGGTACTCTTCGGCAAAGAAAGGTGGCTAGCTGGGAAATCCCCAAACGAAGTGCAGGTTTCAAGGGGAAGGTTTGAACCAAGGGGAGAAAACGGGTGATTTTCCTCTGGTTTGCAGGTGGTAAAGCTGCATGATGTCTATACAGAGATGCCTGGCACCAATGGTGTTGGCGATGCTTATTTGATTTTCGAGCACCCCGGCAGGGATTTATGCAGGAGTGCTGCCGCTTATTTGGGGTATCCTTGAATGGGGGGGGAAGTCTTCTGGAATCCAGCTTTTTGTTTCAGCCCATCGATGGTAGCCCGTCGATGGCAGGTATGTACAGCATGATCTCACAGGCCAGGCTCCGAAAAGGATCATGGCAGGGTTGTAGCCCCTTTAAAACCGGGACTACCACAAGTGATGGCAGGGTAAAGCAAGAGGATAAACCATCCCCTAATATCCCCAAATTTACCATTTTTGTGGGTGGTATAAACCACAAAATATGGGTGACTTATTGCTTTAGGGACATTATACTTGCACCTGACTTTCTGACCAGGATTTCGATATAGACTGGTAGCTCATTGGTGGGATGATTGGACTGGTAGCTCAGCGCATCCATACACAAAGGCGTCTCTGACCAAGGAAAATACAGAGATACCCTGATCCTGCAATCTCAGAATTGGATGTCGGGAAAACTTGCAGGAACCCACTTTTTTTTTTGGTTGGAAAAACAATGGAAAAACCCAGCCCAAAAGGATTGCTCAGTGGAAGCTGGGGATCTGAGCTAACCATGGGAGGCTTCATGACCTATCGCAAGAAGCTGAAGCTGACTCTCAGCTGGCAAGTCGGAACATCGCCCTATGGGTGCGAAGTTTTTCCCAGGGAAACACAGATGGCTTGGTCATTCGAAGTATATATCAACATGTAGGCTACCAATTTTTTGACCTATACCCATGCGAGTCTTATCAATCTCATCTTACAATCTTGTCACTTCTCTACCTTTTCGCCTACACAGCTGTCCATTTGTTTATGTGTCCATTCTCGCAAACAACATAGCAAACTGGGTTCATGCATTCACCAACAGATGGACCATCAAGAGCATTCAAAAGCTACGATGACACACATGTGGATGTTTGTACAGAGACGGATGGATGGATCGAGAGGTAGGTGGATAGTTGGGTAGGAAGGTACAACCTGGCATCCATATACATGGATGTATATATATACATATATATACAAAATATTATCTATTATATACTATATTATATTATATATATGTAGTATATGTCTAGTTTTTTTTCCCCTCTCTCTCTCTCTATCTGTACAGAAGAATATCGTATTATTTATAGTCTGTCCATATTTGGGATGTTCGCCAGGAATATCACGAAACGGTGATTTGCACCCACATGGTGCATTTAGGACAGAAACAGTTTGCTCAGAAGAAGAATTGTCCAATTTGAAAGGGCGTGTGTATATATATATATAATCTATATTATATATACAATCTATATTATATATATAAAATCTATATTATATATATATAATCTATATCTATATTATATACATATATTATATGCATATATGTATATATTATTCAATTTCTTTCAGCACTCCACTTTGCTTTTTCTGTTCATCTACATGCGCCTGGTGCGGACCATGACACCAAGGCCAGAGGTCAAGCAGCTTGGAAGCAGACGACGAGCCATCGAGGGATGGCTGGTTTTGTGGTTGTGGTGTACCTGTTTGATCCCTCCAGCCATCATTATAGCCAACATTATATACCCTCTGGTAAACTAACATAACTATGGAAAATCACCATTTTTAATGGGAAAACTCACTATAAATGGCAATTTTCAATAGCTATGTTAAATTACCAGAGGGTAACCAAAGTATCTATAATTATATATAATGTACACTTTTGGTTCTAGCCAACATGAAATCGATCCTTTGGCGACGCGGAGCAACACCACTTACTTCGGTACTTGTGTCCGTCTCAGCGAATTGTTGGCGTCTCGGGTTGTAGCTCAATTAGCTACGGTTATGGTGCAACTGGGCTGATTGTCTATGATTTCATCCCGCTTCTTGCTGCAGCAACTTCAGCTGGCGCAGTGTTTTTCGATCCACTGAGGATGATCAATGGCCCTAATTTTTTTTCAAGGATTCCATGGGATTTGGGATGAGCATAGGCCATATACGGTTCTAATTCGGTTCATAGTTGTGATCATGGCATGGCATGGGCAGATCTCAGGTGCCTGGCCCGGCAACTGCTGGATGGCCTTGACTACTGCCATCTCCACAACTTCATGCACCGGGACCTGTGACATGGCCGGTTTTTACACGACCCGCTTGAAGGGTTGTCACTGTCAAGCATAGCAGGGTTTGGTAAAAGTCCCATTTTGGGGCTCTTGAACATCACTTTCAAGTATCTGTTGGAGATTATATCACCAATATTTGGATGATGTTCAATTAGGACATTTACCAGTGGCAACATAGACCCAGGACGTTCTTGGTCTATTTCACACTAATTCAAGATGGTCTGTGTTACGCTCCAGTGAAAAACATCTGGCAAGGCACTACTTACCATCTGGTTATTTAACATAGTCATGGAAAATCACCATTTTTAATAGGTAAACCATCTATAAATGGGCCATCTATACCATGGCTATGTTAAATAACCAGAGGGTAGTTACTCTATCGACATACACCAAGTATCCATGGTGAAATGTTAGGGTGAATCATGGGGGATAATCTCTGGCTAATCTATGGCTAATCTATGGTATAATCTATGGCTAATCTATGGCTAATCTCCATGCTCAGGAAGCCTTCCAACATCTTGTTGACGGGGAAAGGCGACCTGAAGCTTTGTGATTTTGGCCTCTCTCGGAGCTTTCCGGACAAAAGCATGGGCCAATATTCCACGCGGGTGATCACCCTCTGGTGCCTTGGACGATGGGATTGGGCTGTTGGAACTTGTCCGAACATGGGCAATGTTTTGGACACGAAGATCATCTAAGTTTATGTACATATAATATAACATAATACAACATAATATGATATGATATAATATGATATAACATAATATGATATAATATAATATAACATAATATGATATAATAGGATATAATACAACATAATATGATATGATATAATATGATATAACATAATATGATATAATATAATATAACATAATATGATATAATAGGATATAATATAACATAATATGATATGATATAATATAACATAATACATAATATATGTATAACACAACGAAACATAAATTAACAACGCAATACGTACAATAACATAATATGTTAACATGATATAACACCACATGACATGATATCATATGATAGAATACAACATAGGACAATATAATAAAACATGACGTAATATAATATAGTATTATATCATAAAATACAATACAATATAACATAACATAAAATGACATGACATGATATGATCTGAAATGATAGGATATGATACAAAAACTGATACACACATTATGCAATATCATATAACCTAATATACTATAACATAATGTAATATAATTCAATTTAACAAAATCTAATATAACATACAGAAATATAATATACAACAATCTAATATAATATGATGTAGTATAATATGATAACATATACTATAGTACAATATTATATACTATACTATACTATAATATGATATAATATAATATAGTATAATATAATATAGTATAATATAGTATAATATCATATTACATGATATAATCTAATATAGTATATTAGAAGATAATATATACAGAATAATATATGTAACTATATATATATACAATAATACATATATATGTAATATATAGAAATAAATACTCAGTCAGTGGACAATAAAAAATGACATCGGCTCATTCCCTGGCGGTCTGAGTGTTCTCGTTGCAGTTCCTGACCTGGACCAGGTCGACATCCATTCTCTCCGAGGTACAGACCGCCTGAGCTCCTTCTTGGAACGGCCAAGTATAACTTTTCTGTGGACATCTGGAAGCTTGGGATTAGAGCAGATGTCAAGTCGAAAATGATCAGATTGGATGTGAACTGAAGACAACCCATTGTGAGGGTGTGAACCTTTGCCCGAAACAAACGGAACAAATCTGAGGAGTGCTGGCTGCATCATCGGCGAGATGATGAACTCGACTCCCCTCTTTCCAGATGCCTCAGAAATCCAGGTGGCGATTTTTCTGGTCAGAGATCCACATCAGGAATGGTCCGTCTTAGGGAAAAACGTATTCTCCCAGTCTGCCTTTTTTTTTTGCTTTATCATTTTGAACTGAAAAGGGCAACCAGCTGTGAGTCTTTTTCATCATTTTTGGCAGAGTTGATGCCACCAAACTGCCGGCTCGGCAGGTCTTGCGAAAGATCCGGAACCGCTGTTGTGTCTTCAACCAGGACGCGTGTGATGCAGTTTGGGATTCAACCATTACTCCAAAAAAAACTTTCACCCTAGTTGTTGGTGGTTCAGACTTGCCCTGCAAAAACACCGAAATCTTATTGGGGGCACCGAAATCTTGGGTTGGGTGAATTTTCATAAGATGCAGGATGTTAGATCGTGCAGCTTCTGTAGGATGATATATGATGATACCATTTTCCTTTGGTTGGCCTGGCCTTTTGGGGATGACATACTGGTATTAAGTGTTTCAGATTTTCTAGGCGACCATAACATTTATTTTGGCGATCAGTAAGTTTCACCTCTTGCCCAGGAAGATTGGCCAGAGAACATTCGCAAACTGCCCTACTGGGAGAAATATTGGCAGCAAATCAATCGGCCACCGGAGCCTCGATCAAACCGACTTGGGTGTTACTTGGGGGGGCACGAAAAGAGCTCGGAAATCAGTTCGCAAATGAAAATTCCCCCGAAAGTAGGGGTACACCCAAATCATGCCAAGTAGACTCACCCCGCTTTCGAATACCCACATGAACTCACCGCGAAAGATGGCTGAATTCGGCTGGACGAGGCTTGTCCCATGGGTTGATCAGACGGGTAACCCAGTAGCTTTTGTTCAACAATCAAAAGGTAGATGTGGTAGACAGAAAAGTGGTAATGTGATAAATGAAGGATCCCCAGAATAACTCAGAATAACCACAAACAGATGGTACAAACAAACCACCGCCCAAATGGTAGGTTTATGGTATTGGTTTGACCACATAAACTGGTATACCAAATCGTTTTTTTTGTTCCACCCCCAATGGCCCAAGTCTCTAAATTTGGCGATGATTAGCAGCCAGCCCTCAACCTGAACTGAATAGATTCCTTTTTTCCAAAACCTTCGTGAACCGCACCGCCAAATAGCTTGTTGAACTAACAAGCGCTTATGATAAACTAACCACAAGGAAGTTTTCAGCCTGGCTCACTATTTGCTGGCTTGGAAATTTCATACCTGCTGGATTGCGAGCTGGAAGTGGATCTATGATCTACGCATTTTTATGGCCCTACATCCCCTGTGATTCTTCTGGAGATGAAGGAATCCTCATACTCATGACTGAGTCCAATTTATTGAAATTTACCCACAATTCACACAACAAAACTTGGCCCTCACCTGATGCCAATTCACACCTGTTCAGTCTTTCTTCATCTCTTAGCCCTCCCAATTTCAGTGGCTTGATCCCACCATGCCACAGGGACCAGGGGAGAAAGATCTCTTTGCCGACCTCACCGTCAAGCACGGTCGAGAAGCGGTGGAATTGCTGAAGGCCAGAAAGTTGGACCCAAGGTTTGGTCAACAGCTAACAGCTGTGTCTGAAAAAATGGGGGATAAAACGGTACCGCCCCTCCAAAAAAAAGCTATTTAATAGGGACAATAGGGACATTTCTGGTGAACCAAAGGATGATTTCGCCAGGATTGCTTGAGCTTAGATCCTGCGAAGCGACCCGACACAGCCTCTTGGAGGATTTTCGGGGCTGGTATAGCTTTGGATCTCCAAATCTGGGATGGTTTTGATCCATCACCACACATTCAATGATATTGAATGGCCATTGGGGCACAAAAAACTTGAGACAGCATTCCTCATTTGACACCCAGGTTGGAGAGAAGGATACACAGACTTAGCCATGAGTTTCGACATGCACGGCATGGCAAGTAATCATCCAAACTTGCATGATATGTATATATATATAATATATATATTTATATATATATGTAATATATATATATATATATATATATATGTTTGACATGCTCAGGAGGATGCACGTATTGATTCATGGGTATACAAACTATAGAGAACGATGTTTTGCAGGACAGTCGGTCCTCAGGAGACAATGCGGGCCGATCCCATGGGGCAAATGTTACCCGTGTCGATGATCCAAGAATTTTGGGGTCCATCAGTACCTGTGGTCTCATTTTCAACGTTGTTTGAGTATGTAAGGTCTTTTGTGGGACTTGAAGATCTTGAAGCTTCAGCACCATTTTCTCTCATGGTTCAGGTGAGTTGTCAGGTTTTGGCCGGGCTGAGGCTGGATTGTTGACCAGCCACTGGTTCGAAGCGGCGCCTTTTTCGCACCATCAGAGCCGCAGCATCTGAGCTGGGGGGCATTCTTTTCCTCCAGGTACAATTGGAAGCTCCCATTTTTTTGAAACCCTATAAATAATGGGATAATCCAAGTGAAACCCTATTGATAATCCAAATGGAATATTATAATGGGATAGTATAATAATGGCAATCCTATAATATACAATTGGAACGATTGAATTTCCACTTCCAGATTCGTCCTAGCCTGTAGGGAGTCTTGGGCTTCAGACCGGTCCTGAAACCATCTGAAACCTAAGACCAGGGTGCTGTTCTTTCTAAGATGCCTCATGTTTCAAGGGTTTTTGCTCAGGACCCGCTTCCTTGTTTGCCCAGCGAGATGAAGATGCCTCCAGAGGGATCAGGTATGAAGGAGTTGGGCGTCAGAAAGAGACAAGTTCAACGAGAGGAGGCCAAAGAGGAGCGGTTTCTCGGGTCAAGGAGTCATTGGTCATTCTTTTGGTGAGGGCTGCGATAGGCTGGGAAGCCATTTGGGAAGCCGTTTTGAAGCATAAGCACAGTTAACTTCATTTCACCACCTTGTTAGGAGTTATATGGCAGGAACTCCATGGACACCATGCAAGCCATCGGTCAGGATTCTTTTCAATGTAAAGAACATCCCCTTGAATTGAAGATGCCCTGCATATCACTGCAATATCATGGCAGCAACAAAGCAGGCTGGTTTCGCTTTTTTCCGTTTCAACTGAGTGAAGCATCACTGCACGAAAGGATGAAGACAAAGTTGCTCGGGATGGAAAGCCCCGGGCGTCGCATGCGCAGCAAGCCGAAAGGTTGGGAAACTACTGGGGTTTCATTGGGAATAGAATCCATACCCCCGGTGGTGGCAACCACTCTTGTGCCAATCGGCCCGGAATGGTTGGTACCCTTGGGTAACAACACATAGCATTGGAAAACATTTTAGATAAACAATCCTTCAGTAAATGGTATAAACATTGGAGAATTCCCAGCGCTGGTTTATTTCTGAGGGGTTTCAAGTATTACTTGTCGTTTTTTTGTCACAGCCGTGTTCACAAGAAGTTTCGCCGAGTTCATGAGTGCTGTCAGGCCAAAGAGAACTGCTCCTGATGAAGGCAGCATGGATCAATGCATTAAGATGATCGCCAACGGGCACCGTTGCGACCCATCCTGTGATGCAATGATGCAAATGTCGGTTTCGGATGGACTGACATTGGTAAAGGCAAGTGTCATGGTTACAGTTACGGGATGGAGCCCTGAAATCTAAGATGGAACTCCCGAAAATGGGCTTGGCATAGTTTGTGCATGTTTGTTGCATCTTTTTCCTGTTGGAACCGATTCTCAGGTCGGGAAGGTCCGGAGCCTTCACCCAAGCGGCCGCGGCCCCCTTGAGGCTGCGACTGTCATGGGATTCTAAGGTCTTGGGAACAGGTTGTGGGATCTGCCAGAAACGGATTTGCGAGTGGGAAGAGCTGACGATCTCATTTTCTGGGTGTTCACCAGCTTGTTTCAAGATCTTCGGTGAAACCGTCCCAGGTCGAGTGTGTTCAGTCGTCCATGAGTGCACAAACAGAGCACAAAAAGAGAAGTGGATGCGCCGTGAACATGATGAACACGAGGGGCAAACACATGGAGAAGGTCACCCAACTTGTTCATCTGGGTCCATGGGATATTTTGGGAGTCCATCACTTGAAAGCATTAAGGGCACCTACGCCTTCAACAATGGACCCAGCTGAGTCAAGTGGAACTCAATTCCATTGCTGCGAATTCGGAATGTCCAAACCTTGGAACCCCAGCCATAAACCTACATAGCCCGAGCTGATTTGTTACCCGCTACAATCTACACAGGTGAAAGTTTGGTGAACGTTCATTAAAAGTCGGTCCGGCCCACTCCCCCAGGGAACTTGGTTGTTGTTCAGCTGTGGCTCCCTGGCAGGACCAGACTGAGAGTCTCACAGCCAGCCAAATTGCTGTGTGTGGTGGCGCGGATGGCTAAAGGATGGGGACCGATGAAAAATCCGGAGATGGCCACAGCGATATGGATTTTTTGGCCAAGCCAGGGATCACTTCACAGATCACCACGGGAGTTGGCACGACCTTAACCCCCTTGTAGCCCCCTTAAGAGTATGTGGGAATTGCCAACTCTTTGGCTGGTGATGGGGACGATGACTATAGATGGAAGACTTCATCCAATTGGAGCCGCACTATTTTTGGGAGGTTCGAAACGGGGGTCCTCCCTTGTTTGGTACCCTTGGTCCTATCGGTGCAACTGCACGGGGATATTGGGGGGCCAGCCCATGTGGGTGGCTAACCCGTCACGATTCGGAATTGAATGTCACCACACTCCTTTTGGCTGCTACACTGCATTACAGCTTACACTTTTCTCATCTTTTCTCTTTTAAGCGTAGACAGAGGAGATTTTGTTAACTGTTTGGATCTGAGGGTATCGCTGAGCCAGATGTAAAGGTTGGTAGCAGTGGAGACGCCACCCACTTTTATATACTGTAGTTTCTCTGATGGGATCGGCCTCTTCCATTTCGTGAGAACACCAAAAGTCGAAACACTACTGGATCCATTGACATCTGGCCAAACTTCATGGGCCCATGAAAGTGAACCTGTTTGGGGTTTCCAAGAAAGCTCTATAGACTCTATATTGTGGCTGCTAGATTTACCACCAAAACTGTTTGGATTGTACTGTATAATCTTCTTGGTTCCTTTGGACCTGGTGGATCTGAACTTACGGATTTTTTCTTGAACCTCTTGGCAACTCAGGGCGTGGCTTAAGGGGTCACTTGGTCCTGTCTGAACTTCATTCTAGAAACAAGGCTGCACCACGTTGAAGCGCCGTAAAGCTTTCCTTGTCCTTTTTGTGTAAGACTTACCGAGCAAGTCACTTGGTCTATGAGTACCCAAGCTAGGGTTTGGACCCAGAGTTTTGGACAGTGCGCCTGTTGTTTGCTTGTCTGTGAGCGATAATGCTAATCATGTCTTTGTAGAAGTATATGATTTCATGAAGCAACAAGGAGGTCATCACGTCCAACCTTTCGAGAAATTGTAACTTGGTATTTGTTTTGTTTTCTCTTGAAAGTGCCAGCACTTCTGCATTTGAGGTACAACTTGGTCCTGTCAAAGAGCACTACAGCTTGGTTATTTCGGAGTTCCAAAATTGTCACAGTGGTGGCACGCCCACCCTGCCAAGGTGGAACAGTAGTCACCACCGTGGCTGTTTGAGCTCAAATGCCGGGCCAAGTGCCTCTATGGAACACAGCACGGACGTCCTCAAGGCGCGTGGTGGTTGAGCAGTGCTGTGGTTGTCTTGCACCTTGTAAGGTTGCTTTGAGATGCACCTTGAATACAGGTACTACGGCATGGCTCAAAATGGTGTCTGTCCCAAATTGTTGAATATCGTATCATATACTTAAATCACCAAAACACATGGCCGACTTTGCTCTACCGATCTTAGGTTGTGTTAAGCTGTGCCTTTCAAATTAGCACAAACCTGAGAGTCAAGACATCATTGACAGCCTTTGCGGACTCGGAAGGGCCAGGCCGCACTGCGGCCAGCGAAGGCCCGCGGAGGTTGGTATCAGCTTGGGCTTTCCGGACCCAAAGATCCGAGTCACTCAATGGGTGTGATGCTTTCAGGGCTTTCAGGGTCTGGGCATGGGTCAAAACCTCTACCCCTGAAAAAAGATTAGAAAAAGGATGGTCAAGATGATGACTACCCACTTGAAAAAAGAGCAACTTTTGGGAACTTGAGGGGTACTAGAGTTTGACCCACAGCCACGATTGCTTTAACGCCTCAGAAGAATTCCTACTGATGATGGCTGGAATAAGAAGCGGATCAATCAGTTGCCTCGAACAAAGCTTCCATCAGCATGAGCATTGCTCTCAGCGTGTTTTGCGGACTTGTTGAGTGGGAGGAATGTTTCCAAGTTTGCGGGCATCCGGCAGAAGTCTGTTTTTCGGTCCTCCCTACCACCGTGGTGTGGCGCATTTGAGAGAACCATAGGTCAGAGTGAATTCAGAGTGAAGCGCAACTTCTTCAGACTGCACTGGGACGTTCGAAGTTTCCCACCCAACTGAAGCGTTGAGAGCCTGCACGGGGCTGTTTTAGCACTCCCCTCTCTTGGATCTGAACATCTCAATCCTTTCAGGGTCACAAATTCAGGTTGACCATGATGGCATTGATGAATCCTCCAAATTCTTGGCTGACAAGCCATTAAAATGTTCGTGTTTGCATTGACACTGCAGATGATGCTGTCCTGTTACCCGCATAGCCGAGGAGATTCATTCAAATCTTTGGTGAACTCGGAACTGAGTCTACTAGTCCTTCATTTGAAGAGAACATGCCTTGTCAAAGATGACACCATGCGGCATCACTGGAAGGATGGCTGTCGTGTTCCGGGCGCCCGGGCACTCAGGGATCTCAGGGGCACTGGCACCCGGTGGAGAGGGTTGACCCGGAGGGTTGGTGCACCGTGAAGATTGGATGTGATTGATGTCACTTGGCGATTCATCACGTGACGCTTCCTGCCCTGACGGTTGCCGCAGGGATCAGGGGGCCTCACTGTCCGCCGGGGTGCTTAGTGTTTTGGAGTTTTGGCCCTAGATTTTAAGCTTCGATCCTTGGTTTGCATTGGTGGCTGTGTGGCAATGACATCATTGTTTCGTTCAACGAGGGCCAGTAAGTCGCGAGAGCTGTGCAGAAGCTCAACTGGTGTGTCACTTTTCAGGATGCCTTGGAGCATCTGAAGCATCTGAAGCATTTGAAGCGTCTGTGAGCATCCGAATTCGAATGTGGACAACCTGTTGAAGGGGTTCCAGCGCAGGAAAGGAAGTCACGGTGGCCTCCTAAGACAGAACAACCTTACATGCAACTTTTGATTTTGATTGGCATTTTCAATCTGCGAGTTCTTTGGATGGCTGGAATCTTTCACCCGTTGGGCCATGCCGCAGACCAAAGCCAGTTGTTTGGCAGGAAAAGGTCGTGCGAGGGAAATTTCGGCACAACTGGGCACTGTCTAAGAAGCCCCTTTTCTGGGGCAATATATAATTAATACATATATATATATACACACATATATGATATACACATACATTATGTAATTGTGTATATACAAATATATATATATATATATTATATCATGTATATCCTCCAAGTAGCAGCTGGTTGTGATGGCTTGGTCATCGCCGGTGAGCTCGGATGACCCAGCGATTGTGGCCCCAATGGCTTGACACACCATTTCATGTGCTGTGCTATATTATATATTTATATATTATATTGGTGGGTTTATGGTTTAGCTATGAAATTCAGATGGCTTCATGATGGAACGTTTTTTTTTCTTCTAAAGTTTCTATGGTTGATATATGAAAATCAGATGCCGTCCTTGGCCTGGACTGTGCTCTTTCGCTCAGGTGATGGAGGGCCTGGTGCCCAGCATTCGTTCCGACTTGCTGCCTTGCTTCGTGGACTGTATCCACGATTTTTGTTCCACGAAAAACTGGAAGGGTGTCCACTGTCCACCCGATAATCCTCGACATGTATCTTCTCTACATTGCAACGCATCCAGTCAGGCAATTTTCCAGATGTCACGCTGATCTCGGCTCAGTGGGTGCTGAGAAACCCAGTTTTGCTGCCATGCAGAGTTTTCGCCCGGTGGCGAGAGGTGCTTGTGGGCCTGTTGAAAACCTGTCTAAACACCCAGGTCATGGGGGTTGTTGAGTCATTGAAAACTCAAGATCGTTTCTTCTCTTTGGCGATGTTGACCAGGATGGTAACCTTTCTTTTTGAGCCCACCGTCCAGTAAAATTGTGTCGACCATTTTCCTTCGGAAACCATTGCGCTTGGTATGTTTCCCGGAGGGCATCCCAATTTTCCACATATCGAACAGCACTAATATCGAATAGCACATTCTGCCCAAATTTATCCCAATGATTATCAAGAATGATCTGCCCAAATTTATCCCAATGATTATCCCAAATATCCCAATGATATAATTTTCCAAGCATCTTCCAAGATTCTCCCAATTCTGTTCCCCTTCTCCCAAGAATATCCCAAGAATATCCCAAGAATATCGCAGGTGCTCACCGGGCCCTGTGCCAAGTGCGAAGCCTGGCCGTGTCGTGGCAAGCCGTGGAGACGTGGTCGGTTCTGGTTTTCATATCCCCAAATGGTCTATTGAATAGGGAAACAGGTGATAAATACCACGGGATTTTCTAGTTATAGATGGGTTTGTTTGAAAATTTCGCGGACAATTCCAACATCCAGTGGTTTATCATCATTTTAACACACACACACATACACACACCTAGGACCTTGGTGTTGTTTGAAAGCGAAGAAATACCATCTTCGTAGGGTGTCCAATTGCGGGAGCATTTGGGGACCAAACAAACCTGGGAGATCCACTTTTTGGCTGGTGTTTGACTTGTGATGCGACCTACACGAAGTGGAATTTCAAGAGCCTGAAGTGAGAGGTCCGCAAAACAATTGTGGAAGAATCATTTACACATGCGGCAAGGTCACAATCAAGTCTGTAGACAATCCTTTCGAGTCAGATGTTTTTAAACAAGTCAAGTCATGGTGACCAACGTTTCTCAGGGGATACATTTCACTATATTTCACTCGGTTATATAGTCCAAAAGGACGGTATCTGGGATACCATCCATTCATACATATCCTCTATATCTGTATATAGAAGACTGCCATGTTTCACGCAAGCCGAGCTAAGACTGATGTCTTTCAACAGCAGCGGTTCAACTTCCCCAAGGTCCAGAGAGAGTCGTTTTCTGCATTAGCTGTCCCCAATCTCAGGCTAAAAGCGAACAATTCACAGGCGAAGTCCCCAGCTGTCTTAGTGAAACAGAAAAAACATTCTGTTTGTTTCTTTTAGCACTCAATGATCCCAATAGATTTTAATCATGTTCATCATTAAGCATCCCAATTCGACATTTTCAGCATTTTTCAGCAGATCTGTGTTTGGTGAAATGGCGCCCCGTTGCACCCCATCTTCAAAAATGACGAAAAAAGGGGCCGATCCGCCTCCCAAATTGGAGGCTTATGAGATCATCGGCGCCCCCCAAGTGAGCAGCATCAGTCGCAAAACGGACAGCTCCGCTGGCGATGGGATGAAACGATGGGATGAACGAGATGCCATGAAGGATGCTAACTCCGTTTTTTTCCCGGCCTGGTAAACATACAAAAAGCTATTGAAAATGGCCATTTATAGTTGATTTTCACATTATAAATTAAAAATGGTGATTTTCCATAGTTATGTAAACGTTTACCAGAGGGTACCAGGTGCTTGAAAAATATACCTTCCAATCTTTGGGTGATCCCAACTGAGTGTATGAATGTTTTTGGGAGGGGTTGAGACCGCCAAGCAGACTAGAAGCAAGAGCTTTCTCGAAATGAACTAGCTGGCACATGGACCTTCATCCCCAACAAATAGTCCCAAATGGTATTCAATGGCGACACGATTGTTTGATCTTACCATGTTGGTGAGTTGTTGATGGCTTGTTGCCAGAGCCGCAGCTGTACATTTACATCTGGGCTTGGTCACGACTAGATAACTCAAAATTGGAACACAAAGCAAAATTGGATGGTTGAGTTGGCAACATGACCAAAACCTGTGGGTAAATGGATCCCAGACCCATCTAACACTTGCTACTACTTGAGTTATAACCTATGACTTGTGCTAATAGACTTGGTCACCTCAATGCAATGTAAGCCCTCAATTTCAAACACACCCAGCCGTTCACAGATGCATCAGCTGCTTGTACAGGAGATCATTTGCACCATTGGCCCCACGTCCTGGGATGCCGAGGCCAGACGTGATGCCGCGTTGATGCCGGTTGTGACACATGCCGAGTGACGTGCCAATTGCTGAACCTGTTTCTTCTTATGGCATCCCAGGATAGACCATTTTTTTTGGAGCTCTATGTATCTGTAAACCCACTAAAACTCATGAGGTTGACATCACTTTGCCACTTTTTTTCCTGTTCCATAGACTAAGACTACAACTAACTAACTCTTGCATACTCTTGCAATGTCAATGTAACAGTCATCATATGGGTGCGTCTGAAAATTGGGTATACCCCCCAAATGGCAATTTCAGGAGGAACATGATTTTCTGAACCATGGAATTTTGGGTACCCTATTCTCAGACAAAGCCATAATATAATTTTGGCCACACCCCTTGTGGATGATGAGACAACACGAGTGACACCTGGTTTTTCACAGGTGCTCGCAGGCCTGATCGATGCAGGGATGAACGTCATTCGTTCCGTGGTGCGAACTGGTGCCTCCGGGATGTAGTGGGCCAATGGGGATATCACTTGATATAACCATAGCGCGGTATACATAACCATTTTTGTTGATCATTTATCAGATTTACCATCTGGTAATGCAAGAGTTTGCGAACTGGACAAGGGCCCATTTAGTTCGATGATTTACTGTACCTATCAAACATGGTGACTTTCCGGAGCAAACAGCTAGATTACCAGATGGTAGACTCAACTTTTTTGTATTTTGCAGTTGGGGTAGTTCCTCCTTTATATACATATGTAAACATATTCATGATTTTCGAGGTAGTTGACGATTTCTAGTCCCTGTTTGAATCTTTCTATTTGTCTCAGCACGGCTGGTTGTCTTGCAGTCCCTGCAGAGAGTTCAGGGCCTCCCAGGTGCCAGAGAGGTTCAGCTTTCCCAATAGTCGATCATTTCTTATGGCCTTGTCTGAAGATGGGGTATACCATCAATTGGCCACTGAATCATTGGGGAAGATTGTGACTGAAACCATCGAATGGCAGGCTAGCCAAGTTTTGAGCAGCAAGAGGCGAACCATGATTAAAATATATTAAAATTGTGTACCAACCGGACCCCAAACGTATTCGGATTTGAACATACGGTGCCTCCAAATCATTTTCTTCATGATAGAAAACAACCATAGATTGGGGTCAAATTATCCGGTTTCAGACACACACACACACTTATCATGTAAATATGTATATATATATATATCCCAGTATACCCCGTACAATTCATCACATCCCCTGTAAAATGGCCAGAAATGAGGAATTCCCCATTATTTTTTTTACATATTTTACCACATTCACAGACTTTAAAGGACCTCATTCCCAGGCTGCAACATGTCCCATGGAGACCATGAAGAGCAGACCATGAAGCTGGAAAACTTGGCCAAAGCCTACGAGCTCCGACCACAGGCCCACGAAGACTTGGATCTGATGGGGTGACATCAATGTTTTAAGTGGGAAAATCCCATCAGAAAAATCCCTGTTGTTCCTGGTGAAATTCAAAAAAAAAACACCAGGAATAAACTCAATGTTCAAACGTAAGACCACGGTTACCTGGTGAAAAATCCTCAAACCACTCCACTTTCTGAGGCCAAAGGCAGCATCAAAGTTCTTATGGACACCTGCGGGCCTGAGATCAGGACCGGTTACTTCGAGGCGGCCAGTTGGACATGCTGGACCCAGCGGTATTTTTAGGGGTCTGAAAATGTGGTATCCCTAAATCTGCTGGTTCATCATCATTTTCCCTACCCTCTGGTAAACGTTTACATAACTATGGAAAATCACAATTTTTAATGGGAAAACTCACTATAAATGTCAATTTTCAATAGCTATGTTAGTTTACCAGAGGGTATTTCAAACAGTCCTGTTGGGGCCCTGATAAAATCGCGCACAGCCAGTCACAGCCATTTGAAAAAAGGAAGCCCTGTGGATCCAGCAGTACCTAAATACTTCGGCAGTATTTGGGGTCTGATTTTGGGGGTCAAATACCTTCTCAGCAAGATTTGGATCCATAGGGTAATATCACACACAGACGTTTTTTTTTTTGGGGGGGGTTGATCATTTTGGATGGGGATTGGTATAGGTTTTATAAGCATTATCAACCCCGGGAGGGGGCAGTATGTCCAGCAACTATCTCCAAGAACTCTCTGAAAATGATGTCAAAACTCAAAACACATGGGACATTAGGGTCTGAATCAGTGTTCTCACCCCAGGCCCCAGGGGCAAATTGTGGGTCCATTGACGCCCCAACGACTTGACCTCTACCGTTTTTGGAATGTGAATGAGTTGCCAATGGAACATCAGTGCCTTATGTGATCATTTGAGTTTTTGAAGAGCACCAAGTTGAGAGTCTTGTTGCAACAGCTGATGTTCGGCGTTTTGATTTGCCAGCATTGAATCACGTCAGTCAAATTGGCTGATGCTTCGAAACCTACACTGGCAGACACAGGTTTACAACGAGAAGAAGAGGCTGGGGTCTTAGAGCAATGTGACTGCAGAGAGGGCCTTCCAATTTTACGCAGTCTCTTCAGGATCCTTTAGTCAAACGAGCCTTCGGAAGCCAGTCCATTTCTATGGCGGCCATCGTTGGGTGGTCCCACAGGGTCCCACCATGTCCATGGGTTGCTGCCTTGGTGCTGATCCATGGAACTGCCAAGGCTGAAGGCAGGTCAGCCCTTCAGACTTCTCACAGATTACAGCGTGAAAGGTGGGACGCCATTTTTGCACGGAAAAAAGCTGGCTGACATGGCGTGAGGATATGTGAGGATCTTTCATTTGGCCCCCAAAGTGGATGGTTTATATTGAAGAATCTGCGGTCCCACTGGGGTTTTCTTATTTGACATTTAGCCATTTCTCGGACAATTTGCACAGCTTTCCATCCCGTGATACCCATTGGGGTGAGTCTATCTGCCCTCCCGCCCCATGCAGGCGATGAAAACCAGGTGGCGATCACCTACAAAGACCTCCCAAAGGAGTGCTTGGAGCAGCTTCTGGAGTGCGATACAGCCAGCATTGGCTGAAACTGATTGAACCCCCAGCTTGGACAGTTTGAATACTAGAAAGGTCCAACAAATTCCAAAGATATCCAAACATATGTAAAAGCAGTCCATCTCTGAGTCCATTGGTTTTCCTGTTTGTAGCTTGGTCTTGCCCCAATTTAAAGGCCGATATCGGGTCTGGTGGGCCTCTGGGTGTGCGGGTCGGATTGCTTCGCCCTGTATCCTTCTACTTCAGCTTGCAGGATGTCCAAACAGGTCAACAGATTTTGATTCAAGACGGATGCTTGTCAGCAGCATGTTGCCACACGAGTCATGAGGGACTTCCAAGTGCTCAATTCTCGATGATGCCTTGGTTTGAAACAACCCATGTGTTGGACTTTCCTTCACTGTTTCGATGCAAGGAACAGTCATCCTGGAGGCTGGTCTGGTAAATACCCTCTGGTAATTTAACATAGCTATAGAAAATCACCATCTTTAATGGGAAAATCCACTATTAATGGTCATTTTCAATAGCTACGTTAATTTACCAGAGGGTATCCCCTTGGGCATTGCGGCATGTTGCTGGAACGGATTGTTGGTTGCTCCAGAGATGTCTGAAGACTTTCATGTGACACAACTCGTAGCTCGTAGCCGTCGTAGCCTCCAGCCCCAACCTGCCCACGGAAACATCAGCGTTCAAAACATCTCCAACTAGATCTCTCCAACTAGATCCCAGCTAGTTGGATGATTTATGATGTTTTTTCTATTTCACATGGTGATTTTCCAGTTCGCAATCTGTTAAATATCCATAGGTTAGCATATTGCTCTATCACGTTTTTGGGATGGTTCTTTGGGGTTTGCTTCCGATGGTTTTGCTTATATATTTTAACGATATAGTTTTCATTAACGCTATTTTTTTTAAAGCATATTTTCACACTATTGTTTTAACCATATTTTAACGCTATTTTTTTAAAAACATGTTTTAACACTATTTTCTTAAAAAAGATTGTAACCTTTGTTTTTAATATTTTAATGTTATTTATTTTATTTTATTTTTATTTTTAAATAGCGTTATTGTTTATTTTTCATATTTCAACTTAGTAAAAACATATTTTAACGCATTTTTTAAAACATATGTTATCGCTATTTTCGTTTCACATTTCTAACTTTTTTCACATATTGTAACGCTATTTTTTAAAACTATTTTAACGCAATTTTTTCAAAAACATATTCAAACGCTATTTATTTATTTATTTGTTATTTATTTTTATATTTTAACGCGATTTTTTAAAAACATATTTTAACGCTATTTTTCCCTATATTTTAACGCTATTTTAAAGATATATATATATATATATTTAAACAAAAAAACACATATATTTTACGTTTTTTTTTTTTAAACATACTTTAACGTTTTTTTAAATATTTTACAACGGAACATTGGAACCATGGTGATTTTCGATGGTGACACCCAGCTATTGCACCAGGTTACAGGAACAGGACCTGACTTTGTGGATACCAAGGTGGGTGGGCGATGAGTCGTGCCTTTTTTCGTGGTGATTTTCCATGTGTGCCGTGGTCATCGTGGTCATCAATCCACTCATAATGGGGTTTATAATTTATAATGATGTATATGACCATGTACACTTATACTAGTACATTTTTGGTTGATTCCTATTATGCATAGATGTGTAAAGCTTAATAGGGATCCATATATGCTATATATATATACTGTACATATATACATACACACATTTTAAGAATTCCTACCATGGGATGGATGATGAGATGACCATAGCACACATACCATGGTTTGACCATGGCACATAGTAATGTGGGGAAATGAATATCCAGTCATACCATCTGTTTTGATGTGGAAACCAAGGCCTTTGGTCCGGGAAAACGATTGCTTCATAGCAATCTTTCTGCATGTTTTTTTTTTCATTTTTTTAAAACTTCTGGTAATGTAACATAGCTATGGACAATGGCCCATTGAAAGAAAAAACAATTAAACATGGTCATTCTCCATAAATATCTTGAATTACCAGAGGTTATCATGGATTTTCGCACAGCTCTTTCTTCAACACTACACAACTTGCAACATCCCTGGGAGGTGTTGAATGACGCTCGCCTGGGAGAGAAGAAGAACGTGAATGTCCCTGGCGCCTGGGAACCTGGTATGCTGGTCTGCTTCCAGTCTGAAATGCAGGATGGGTATACCCCATTTTTTGTGTCAAATTTTAGGGAAGCTGCTGATAAACATATGACAAGGCATATTTTTCCCCCCATGATCTGATTTTCAGACAATACCATATGACCATATGCATGATTTTCGGGGTCACAGGTGAAGATCAACTTGCCTGTGGTGGATGAGCGCGAGATCAAGGACATTGTGCATTGGGCGAATCCTCATAAGGCCACTGCCCAGCATTCCCAGCAACCACTTTGCAGGGCATTCTTTGGGTTCATTCGCTGGCAGAAGCATATTTGAAGTGACGATGGCTTTGATGCCCGCAACATTCAAATCTATAATCCAATACAAGTCGATACGATACGTCAAGATATGATATGATATACTGTTTATCCATATAGTTATCCATAGCATTCCATAGCATTCAGCAGTTTGGGTCGCCCTTTGGCCTCAGGCGGATTACATCGCCTTGAGTTTCGTCCAGTCTGGCCAGGATATCATTGACTGCAGGACCGATGGAGTTGCTTCCCTTTATGTTGCTACTGGCTGTGGGCCGCAATGCTCGACAACAATAGAGGCTCAGAGGCTTATGTGGTCAGGTCGGAATTTCCAGGATTCTGAATCGGGTGTTTCTGAACAAATGCAAAATGCTTGGGAGGAAACACTGTAACAGTCACACAAAGATCATCGCCAAGATTGAAAATGCTGCTTGGAATCAGATCCCGTTGCCCTCGGGTTGGGCTTTTTTTTTTTTGATCCATAGCCATCCCTGTTGCCCTGGGTCAAAATGGGATGTCTCCAAGTAGGCAGGGCGAAAAAACAACCTGCGGCTGGTCCAATGACGTCCAATGGCTTCAAAACCACACAGGAACACCCCCTGCTGGGCAGCTAAGTTGGTTTACAAGTAGCTTAACTTCGGGTTATGGTAGATATATCGGTAGTCAGAGGGGGGGAGAAACATGGGAGAGGGATCAAAAAAAAAAAAAAAAAGGAAAAAAAAAAAACAAAAAAGGAAAAAAAAAAAACAAAAAAGGATAAAAAAAAAACAAATAGGGATC
>Ga0126342_10001874_pt1 | contig 31257 bp, 31 predicted proteins | sample Cyp1metagenome_FD_92528 | JGI IMG/M metagenome (GOLD analysis project Ga0126342, IMG submission 92528) | Coral microbial communities from Lord Howe Island, Old Settlement Bay, Australia - Cyphastrea 1 metagenome | ecosystem: Host-associated > Invertebrates > Cnidaria > Coral ...
ATTTTACCTCAGTTTTTGGCGATCGAACCTCATTTCGTGCGAAAGGGTTGCGCGGGACAAGTTGAAATCGCAATTTTACTTCAGTTTTTGGCGATCGAACCTCATTTCGTGCGAAAGGGTTGCATTTCGTGCCGTCTCGTTGGCACTGCCCCTGCCCCCGCCTTCAAGAGAGAAATAGAAAAGAAGGAGAGGGCAAGAGGGCAAGAGGGCAAGAGGGTAAGAGGAGAAGATGTGAGGATGAGAAAGAGGAGAAAGAGGAGAAAGAGGAGAAGATGTGAGGATGAGAAGATGTGAAGAGGAGAACATGTTTTACAGACCCCCACTATTGGAAGAACCCTGCGCTCAGACGCTCTCGGGAAAAAACTCCCATCATGCGCACATCTTTCTTTGAAGATTAAACGTCATACCCACAGGTGTGGCTCCACCGAGTGTACTCCACTTATTGTTCGTTCCAGTGTGGCACCCTTTGGAATTGCAGGTGATGCTACTCCGAGCAAAATCCTTTTTGTGCTTGATCAGTATCCATCTGGACTTGAAGGCCCGCTATCTGCAGCAGTTTCAGTTACAGTAATGTTGCAAATGGTTTCCAACTGACCAATTAAACGTTTATAAAAATATAAATTAATTCTAAGCGTACCTTGTGAGATCTACAGATCTACTGAGCTGAATTCCAGGGGCTTAAGACGCCAACCTTTCGTTCGGGTCGCTATGGTCGCTCCCATCCGAATGTCTCCCACCTCCAAAGCCGTGGGCAGGGACCAGCAAGGCAAATGCCAGCAGCACAGGTGCCATTGCAGCCCCCGGATGCGGACGTGGACGCCGTGGACGCACCACGCTCAAATCAAAGAATCTCGGAATTCAACGCATATCTTAATCATATCGAATCATATCCTAGTTATCAATAGTTATCACTGAAAATCACTGAAAATCACTGAAAATAAATATGACTTGTGGATTTCCCAATCCGCCCGCACTACAGGTGCTCTGCGTGTGACATACAAACAATCACAGCTTTTTGGGAAGGGAGGATTGCTCCTGAAACTGAAACGTGTTTTTTTTGATGTTTTTATATAGTTGCATTAATCGCCTTTTACAACTCCTTTCTTCGCAAATGAAGCTTTGTCTGAAAGTTCATACCAGACCTTTTGCACTTCTGTTTTTTTTCATGTTCTTTTTTCTTCGGGTATGCAATGTGTTCCTTGGAGAAAGAACATATCGCCCCAACTCATCGAACCCAATATTGGACCCAAATCTCTAGAATTGTGGGGTATCTGATCCACAGGATCCAAGTCCTCTAAATCTGTTTTTTCAAGGCAATCATAATCAAACATGCCAAAAAATGGGGCGCTGCAGATGCAGCAGAGTCTTTTTTGCAAAAAGGAATTTCGTGCTGAAATAACTAAAAACGATGCCAGCGAACTTCAACTCTGTTGACTCGTTGGTGCTGTAGCACTATCTTCATTGGCTACAAGTAGTAATTGCTTATACGAATGTATGTGTGTGTGTGTTTTTAAGTTTTCATACTTTCCCTATGCGTTGCTTTTTTGGTAATTCCAGACTTGCTGATGATTCCAACTTGTTTGCAAGCTGAAATATAGTTCTCTGACAAACAAGTAGTCAGTACCACACAGATCTGGAGCATAGCCAAGCAGGACCGGGTAGCGGCAGTAGCATAGATATGCATAGACTATGCATAGATTATGATCACAGATCATGTCTGCAGTTTGTAGCCTTTTACTGCCATCCCACAGGTGATGTGAGGCATGACCTTTGCAATGTTTGTCGAAATGCGTTGCCTTTTGGCGGCCATGGAGGAGGCGCGGAGCGCCGTAAATCTGTGATTTCACATGATTTCACATGGTCTCACTACGGTGGAGTGCCAATCTCAGCATGGAACCTGCATGACTATCTGCAGCACCTCAAAGCTAGAATGGTGTCTTACACGTGCTTGGCTGCGAAGCTTCAGTGCTGACAAACATCTCAAAATGACCCTCAAAGTTGATACAAAGAGCCGGCACTGGTCTTGTAGATTCAATTTCTCTGGACTCTGGATCTATCATTCCCCTCCGAGCATGTTTAGCTGAATCTGAGCCATGCTCTGCGAAAGTCACACACCAATATGGCTTCAAGCTTATGATTTACAGTATGAGACTAGGTCCCACATGTCTATGACACATTGTTGTAAATGTTGTAAATATGAACGGTTTCTGAATTTTCACATGTCCGGAAGCCAAAGCTGGCAAACAGAGGAAGCCGGGCAGGAAGCCACAGGAATAAAAGGCAGTGAGGAGAGGAAGCAGAAGGCTATGCGGCTCCTAATCTGCTAACAATAATGAAATCATATCCATCATATCTAAATGCTGAATCAGATGAATCAGATGAATCAGATGAAGCGCAGATCTGCTGAATCACCTAGGACTCCTAGTTGCTTTGCCTGGAATCAAAGCTCGAGGGTTGTTCCGCACATCAGGCGAAGCTTGGATCACTTTGCAGTCCTTGCTTGGAGAAAGCGAAGATTGACCGGTCTGCGGTCTGCATTCAAACTTGTACTTTTGGAGGGAAATTGCAGCATGACCCAGTAATCCCAGTATGACAAGATGGCATACAGGAGAACATTTGACATGCTTCGAGATGCTTCGAGTAAGGTCTCAGATTTCGAGGTCTGAGGATGGGATGTCGGAAGAAACATGAGACAAAGCTACGACTTGGATCGAGAAAAAATTATGATTTCAGTCGTAGCTTTACCAACACCAAGGCACTGCAGGCCGCAGGCAACAGGGACAATGACGTTCAGGCCCTGCAGACTGGAAAAATGATCGGAAAATGATTGGAATACGAATGCAATTCAAAGGCACATCAAATGAGCTCAAACGACATCATCACGTGGTGCCCACTCTGGCCAACGCAGCCGATGGCCCATCTGCCTAGCAACGGCCGCATCACTGGCGGCGATGCCTCGTCACTGTGAGAGTGAATTCAACTCTACGGCAGAGATCTGAAAGTTGGCACTCGTTCGTGCAGAGAAAGTGCCAGAAATACATAGAAATACATAGAAATACATAGAAATACATAGAAATACATAGAAATACATAGAAATACATAGAAATACTCAAAATGCACATTGTTTCACATTGTTTCACATTGTTTTACTTTCTCAAAGTGCGGTTTTCGTTTCACTTTCTGAATCTCTGAGAGTTGAACTCTGATGCGTTGTTCCTGTGGTCCTGGCCAAGTCCCATGCACTTTCTCTCCCTCGACATTCCTTGACATTCACATGTCACAGGTGAAATCGTGTGAGCATAGCCTTCTTCAACGGATTTGTTTAACATCTTTTCAGAGCTTGTGTAAAAATCGCTGTGATGTGGTCACGCATCCAGATATGCCCGACCGCCGGAGCTCATTGCTTTTTCGCGCTGCAGCCTGTACATACTCACAACACGAGCACAACAGCATTATCGCTGCTCTCTTGCGACCGATGCCAAACACATCTCCGGTCGCGCAGACGATCCCTCCCACTGTCCACGACGACTTAAGCCGATCGAACTCGGGAGGACCTGGCGCTTATACGCCAGTCATCATTTCAACGGAACCGCTTCGATCCTGCCAAGTGCACACTACATCCGGAAAGTGAAAAAAAGTGATAGTGGATGAGTGAATGGCAGAGGACAGTGTTGCCTCTTCGTCGAAAAACAGTTTTTAGTGACTTTAGGCTTTAGTGACTTTAGTGACTTTAGTGCAAGTTTCAGAACCAAGCGCAGATCTCCTGAAGGGCTCGGCCATCCCGAAAGAGGCCTGCAAAAGACTGAGATGGTGAAACCGGTGAAACACAGAAAAGATCAGAAAACTTCTGTGACCTGTGTTTCACACTGTCTTGGAATGGTCCCTTTGCATCCCTTTGCTCTAATCTTTTCGGTTGCATTGTCTGTAGCCTTGCACTGGTCCAGTTTCTTCTTCTTGTTGCGCAGCAAAGTCGTTGAAGATCTGCTCCAAACTGGCCCTCGACCGATATGGCTTTCGAAATCTTTCGAATGTTTCGGATTTGAAACCGCAACCAAGCGCTTAAGGGGAAAGCAAGTAGAGTATCACTGTAACATCTCTTGCATAATCTTGCCACTGTCCCACTTGAAATCTATTCTGACATGTGATGTTAGGCGCTGCACCCGGTCCAATCCATGAACTCCTGTGACAGTATATGTTTTCTAGTGATTCTAGTGTCTTCCTGTTTTACCATGTGCTGTGTTCCACACGTGATTTCATTTCACCAATCGATCTCGTCGGCTTAGCTTGCAACAAAGAACAACAAATGATGCAATGATGAAAGATGATGAAAGATGCTCGAATATGATGACAGACGATGAAACATGATGAAAAATGATGAGAGATGATGAAAGATGATGAGAGATGATGAAAGATGATGAGAGTTGATGAGAGATGATATGTTATGACAGATGATAAATCATGGTAAAAGATCATGAGAGATTATGTGAAACATGATGAAATATGATGAGAGATTATGAAACAAAATATGAAAGATAATGAAACATGATGAAAGATGATGAGAGATTATGAAGGATGATAAACTGTGATGAAAGATGATTACAAATGATGATGAAAAATGATGAAAAATTGTGAAAAAACATGAAAGGACAGGAAAAGAAACCCACAACCGGCCACGGCAAGCGTCTGGCTGACACCGTACTCGTGCAAGTGCAGCTCATCTCGTGACTCTTCGAGCACTCGGAACACCTGGAAATTCTCAACAGAGTTTTGCGGCAAAACCTCTGCGGCAAAGCTCTCCATCAAAATCTCATGTCTTGAAACAACTTTTTGGGTCTCTGTCTCTGTGATCTGCTTTGACTGTCGGTGCTGCAAGTTGTACCTCTCCCAGAGGACAGCTCTGCGGAAGCCGAAAGCGAAAGTTGTGTTCATGCCTCCGAAACGAAAGGGCAAGGCATGGGCAAGGCCGGCAAGGCTTTGATTTGAGGCACACAGGATTTGAAGCAAAAATGTAGCGTATTGTAGCGTGTGATCTGCCATGATCTTCCTCACCTGCGTTTCAACCTCAGTCCATGCCCATGCACAGCCTACTGGCAGCCCCGCACCCCGAACCTCTCTAGTTGCAGAGTGCCAGGGAAGTGTCTCTCCAGAAATGCAGCGAGATTATTCGCACAATCTTCGAAGAGCCACCACTGGGCAAAGACCTCCGAGGAGACTGATCCTGAAAAGCGAAAAATTCTGTAAGTCGATACCATGTCTATGTCTGCAAAGTAGCGCCGTTGATTGCCTCTCTAAGAGATGAGACCCAAAGACTTCACCTTGGAAGCGCTTTTTAATCTTTTAATGCATTGCTCTGCATGACTTGCTGCATCCACTGCCAAGCGGAATTCTTGGCACTAGTTGTGGCTTTCCGAACTGTTTTGAAAAGTTGTAATGCCTCACCAAAATTGGACGGGAAAAGGAAGCAGGACTCAAAGAAACCAAAGATATTCAAAGTGTGTTTCAAGCAGGCAATGTTGGGCTTGTAATTTCATTGTCTACATCTGGTCCTTCTCGACTAAGACTGTCGAAGACCTTAGTCAAAGAGATTCCAAGAGACTGCCTGGAGGTGGAGGGTTTAAAAACAAGAACTGAGATAACGGAGATCTCACACAGGGAATCACTCAATACCTTTGGTATTTGGTCTATAAAGATGTTCTCAATGTCAATTTTTTGTGACGCGAAACCACTTATGGACTTGGTGCTTCACTATCTCATTTAAAGGATTACCGGTAACGGTTGATATCAACGGTTGTGGCACCGGTTGTTTCTTGGATCTGACTTCCTACATCTGTCACAGAGGAAGGAGCAAGGAATCCTTCTTCGCAGCCTGCACGGATCAGCGCCGCCCGTCCTCAACGTGCAGCGCTGAAGAGCGACGATGTATGATACACTGATAATGACTGATAGATGTGATAGATGTGATAGGGGATGATCAGGGTGGACACATGTGTGATGTTCTATGACTCTACGACTTTCAAAGCTGACCTTAGCTGTATTACATGTGCAAACCGTAGCCTCAGAATGTGTCGGATGTCCTGGCTGACCCAACTCTGCACAACTCCGTTTCACTTCGATCTCGTGCAGAAACGCAGGAAGCCTTGAAAGTGGGAACACAAGCGCGCGTAGTGACTCCCCGTGAGTCCCCAAACTCAAAGACTCATCGCTGGCTTAAACTATCAAGTCGTATGAAATCGACGTAGCCTGACGGTCACACAGACAGACAAGTTTCAGCAGTCTACATGGACTGCGTTAACGTTAAGCCGATAAAGTTGCACGTGAGCTGAAAGCAGTATCAGCTGCGTCCAATGCCATCTACTTCTTTGCTCAGGCATTTGGGTCCTGTCTCCTCATGTCCAAAACAGCCAGAAAATCTATACTGTATGCCTATCACCCAACAAGTCGGCACCAAGGATATTTTGAGTGTTCAAAAGACCTCGAAAAAAAATCCAGCGAGCTGCTTGTGCTTCAGTATGAAACCTTTCAAATCCTCCGGGCCATTCAAGCACACCTGCCACATTCAAATTTGGCAAATGAATTCGCACCATTCAACATGACAAAGGGACATAAGTGACAGTCAACTCCTGGCAATCTCCCACACCTCGAGTTGATATCCTTGGCCAAATCGTGCTTTTAGGCGTTGATTGCTGCCCAAACAGCGCAACCGGCCACCAACCTGAGAGCAAAGCAACGGTGACCCAAATCTGGTGCTAAGAGCAGCACACGCTCCCATTTGGAGTTGCTGAATGTTTGGAGAGCCGGATACTTGATGTTTGTAGAAGTAAATTACTTCGCTTGGGGCATGACGAGCTATGTGAGCGCAAGAACATCAAGAACTTTGAGATCGAAGGCAGTGACGTACATCAACGTGCATCAGAGCTCCAGAGCCGACTTCTGTGATACGTGCGTTTCCATGCAATATTCAAACCATGTCAAAACATGTCAAAACACGAGACTGTGAGGTGATTGTGATGTGAGTCAAGTAGACATGCGACAAAAAATTCGTAGACCATGCTGTGGGGAAACACCGATTCATCCGACAAGGGTAGATTCTCCTATCCAGAAAGACTTGCCGACGTGGATGGGGCCAGACTGCATTTTACAGCACGCCAAACATTCTACACAGAATGAGTTTCCTTCACTCCAAAGGGTGAGGATGTCCGAGAATGGACATAGAATGGACATATAATATAAAGATATCTAAAGTAGGAACGTGCTCGCATCCCCGGCCAACTGGCAATTGACAAAGTGTGGGGAGACAAGATGAGACAAGATGAGACAAGCGCGGGACACGCAGCAACTTCATCGACAAAACCCGACTCCGGCAAAAACAACCGACTCGGTTTCCCAGGCCCAGGAGTGCTTGGAAAGGCAGCAACATCTCAATAAGTGTCATTAAATTTGAACATTAAAAAATATCTTGCAACTTACAACATCTTACAACCCAGTTTTGCCATTCTTGCAATGCATAATCGTTCTTTACATTCTTGCCACTTATTTCTGATTGGAGCCATGAAATGGGAATCAGAAGAAGCACAAAATCAAAGGTTCTTTCCGCCCGTGCGACAAGACTGAGATCATTGAGATCATTGAGATCCAGACCATGATGCCAATGCGCGAACAGAGCGCTTCCGCTTCTTCCATGTTATGTGTGGTGAGGATTACCTCATTGGCGACCGGTGCGATCCACCCACAACATTCCAAGTTGTTGTGAGTGAAACCTCTCTCCCTCAATTCTTTCAGCTACGAGAAGTAGCTGCAATATGTAGATTCTTGGAGCTGACGAATGCATGGCAAGCATGTCAAGTGGCTCCTACCAGAGGGTCGTTGCGAAAAAATAGAAATAGCGACCTGTGGTTCAAGAGAAAACACGATCTCCCGGTTTCTTCCAACCAAGTGGCAGTGCTCTCCTTGCGCAAAGTGGAAACGGAGGAGATGACATGCCTTGTGTCGCTGCGCCGAATGTGTTCTAGCGCGTGATTTGTGAATGAATACGTGTTGATACTTTAAATATAATCAACTCGCCCTACAAATCCTACAATATCTCAGGATTGTATTGAAGCCCGACCCAAACCCGTATCAGTCGAACTCGTCTTCACAAAGCACACGTCACATAGCCATGGCACCACATCAAACGTCTAGCCGCTGGGTCGACGCCGGTGCTGGGTTCATCTAGCAGAACCAATGGTGGGGAACCCATCAAGGCGATGGCAAGCGACAGCTTTCCTCGGGACGTAATTTGTGTGACACGAAAAATTGACACGAAATTAGAAGCTGTTCAGATCTATTCAGATTCTCAAAATGACTTGGTGCAGGTCGCTTGTGGTCGAAACAGGTTGGACAATGGTGCTTTTCTATCCTTTTCTCACCTGCTTCTCTACATTCCTCCTTTTCACTTTCTTGGTTTTGAACTTTTCTCCCAACTTGTAGGGGCACTGAGCCACGATCAATGCTTAGGCATGTGCAGTTTGGCATGTTTAGGAGCATGTCAATTGGTTGACGGAGAAGTTAGCATCTATTGGTTATTGAATTAGTCTGTATACTACCTCATTGCAACAACGGACGTTGCAAACTCGTTTGTTGAACTTCCTGCGCCCCGGTTACGAAGGGCCAGTCTCAAAGAGGACGAGAGACCCCGACTCTGTGAGACCATGGTGACAATCGACCATATGACAAGGTCCGACACAGACAATGCACAGCCAGGGTTTGACTACTGAAAAGGTGCGTCACGACAAAATGAAGAAACCGATATGAAAATCAACACATGTTGGAATATGTTGAAATATGCTGAAATATGTTGAAATATGCTGAAATATGCTGAAATATGTTGAAATATGCTGAAATATGTTGAAATATGTTGAAATATGTTGAAATATGTTGAATCTTGAAGGTGTGCATGTTGCATCATTTTGCTGTAGGCTGCAAGAAACTAACCTGGCAAGGGCTTCCCTTGCCATGACAGCTTCCTTTGAATGGGCTTGAGAATTAAACATGGAACATCTGCGCAACTCAACAGTCCGGCAAGCATCGCAAGATATCGTGCAGAAAAAACGTTACAGTACAGTAAGATACAGTATCGTTACGTATCGTTAGTATCGTGTTGATTCGTGTTGGCAAACAAGTCCAAGCCAAGTCGCTCTTGTTGCCACCGCTTAAAGTCATTGACAATTTATCCACGTGGGGAGACAGCGAAAGGTCCTGGCTTCGAGCTTTCACACTGAGCAACGGTGGGGAATCCAGAAACAACGGTGAAATTGCAAGCTCTGCAAACAGCCACAAGTCTCTCCTGCATCATCTGATCACACACTCTGCGCAGATCCTGACAGATGCACAGGGTTGCAACATTTCGAGCTCTTGGCGAAGCCTTCAGCTTCTTTCGAAGCTTCACAACGGCTGGATGCTTCAGGTGCATCTACCAGGGACACAGGCGCTCGGTGCCTGTCGGGGAATGCCCTTGATCCGTCCGAAGAGCTCCAGGTGTTCGCGCACCTCAAAAGGTGTCGGCGCCTTTGGACACATTGTCACACTGCACTGATATGCACTGAGAATCTACACATAAGCTACGAGTACATAGTACAGTAGAGATCCAAGATACACATACACTATGCAACTTCAAACATATAATATATATACCAATACATATATATATATATGTATACACAGTAACTTGTCTACAGAAATACTTATGCCCACCCCACTCATTCATTGCATGTGACATGTGACGTCGCACCCATTTTGAATCTGGGGCACAGTGAGGCGATCCAACAGAGCATCGTGTTGGGGGCAGTACCCCAAGAGGCGTCTCACCTGTCTCTTTGGACTTGAAATGGACGACAAAGCACAGAAGCAACGTGGGATTGATCAAAAAAAATCCTACATGTTCATGCTCTACAAATTCACTGCAAATCCGACAAGCCACTTTGAGTAGAAATAGATGACTTTCAGTCTTTCAGAATTAAAAATCAGGAAAAAATGGAGATACATCTGAAGCAGAAAGGCAACACATTGGAAAAATTGAGGATAGGATGTAGAATTCAAGCCACGACGAAGGCACATTTTGTCGATCTTTTGAAACTCAGTAAGGCAGCTGGACATCTTTGGACTGTAGGAAATCTGAAGGAGGGATACTATTTCAGATTCTATTGGAGAAAATATTGAGAGATACCTTCTGAAAGAAAGGTTTCAAAGTCTTCCAGCGCCTTCCGTTGCTCCTGGACCACATCAAAGCCACCCAAGAAGGCTTTGCCCGCAGACGGAAGAATAGCACCAGTCAAGATGCTCAAAGTGCTCGTTTTGCCAGCCTCACTTCACAGAATCTTCAAGAGTAATCACCGTTCCTTTGCAGTGCATCACATAATCTTCAACACTCAAATTTCTCTCCTGAAATCTGTTGCTCACATCTGCTTTAGATAAATTCGCTCGAAGAGCAAGAGAAGTAACTTAGGACATGGCAATCAAATCTTCAACTACTGCAAACATTCAACAGCAAGCTCGGATCGTTGCATCTGCATTTTCATTTTTCCTCCGATGCGGACACGACATAGCTGTCTTAGCCCCTTTCTGCGGTACCGAATCCCTTTTGGGATGGCTAGCGTGAGACCACGATGTGTTGCATTGCAAAGCATTCAAACTGAAAAGCTTGACTAGAAACTTTGATGCTCCGAAAAGGTTTTCGCTGCTTTCTGTACTTTCACCAAAGAAAAGTGGCTGTAGGTTACCATTCGAAGAAAACTTGCGTTGAGCATGAAGAGGAAAAAGTATTTAGTGATAATAGTGATAATCGTGGTAACGGGGAGAGATGATGAATCCCTTAGTTCTTAAGACGAATACAGAAACTAAAGCTTCAGGAGCCTCCATCACAGATCTTGCAATATCTTAGTGGATTTTACCGTGGGTATGTACCAACCAGTCTTTCGAACATCAGCGAGCACGGCGGCGATCGACCGCACGTTGGTGCAGCACCCTCAGATAGGTTCTGCGATGCAGCAAAAAGTGGGACAAGAAACGAAACCGTCACAAGCCTCACAAGCCTCACAAGATCTCACAAGCTACCCGAACTAGTTCCTGCTTCGACGGCATGAACAAGCTGTTCAAAACTCACCCTTTTCTTCAAAATAATTTGATGAGAAGAACCAGAGTATAGCAGAATCATAAAAATGTTCAAACACAGTATCTGAAATGCCTCAGAATGTCAGGCATGTTGGTACCCCATGTGCGACGTGCAAACAGGCAACCCCATGATCTCAGAGATGTTCGATTGTACCTTGCCGATGTCCGCTTCAACCTTGGACACCTCGAGTCAATGCTGCTTAAAAAGAGAAAATCTGAGAGAGAGAGAGAGCGAGAGCGCGCAGAGACGCACAACTGGCATCAGGAACAGAATCCAGCCATTTGACCTGTTAGAAGAACTACTCTTCTGCAAGTTCAAAGAGGGCTGTGGCTTACGGAGATTCTCAGGGGTTTACATGGCATGACATGATCACTGGATAACAAAGAATACAGTTGACAAGGGGGTTCCTTCATCACAACTCACCAAAGTCCAAATCCCAGATCATTATATGATCATTGCATGATCATTGTATAATCGTTGATCATTCCCTGCCTTCGTGCCCAAGAGGTCCACCTGGTGGACCTCAATTCCTGAAGCTGGTTCAGTTCCGGTTGCGGAACTATTCGGCGTGCCGGGGGTGTCCAAACCCCCTTTTCGCGCAAGCTCCTGACACGGTTTCCGTTGTGAGAAACGCACGAAATCTGGTTGGCACAAATAACTGAAGCCAATTCTTTAAAAACAACTGCAATTCCTGATGCTTTTGGTTTGCTGGAGTCCAAAGTCAGTCTCTCATGCTGACAGTCAAAGAACCCTTTACATACGCCCACGCTGCTTCAGTGGCTGAGCCAAACTGGTGGATTTTTTTTGAGTCTGTGGCCAGAATTGAGTGCAGTCCTGCAATGCTTTTTCGTCGGTGAGTATGGCGAGTGCTTCTCGGCTATTCTTCCTGAACAAACATTGAGGGTAAACAAAGTCTGAAAGCGATCGGAGTTCTTTTCCTTTGACTCTAGCTAAACCATCAACCCATTCATTGCAATTGGAGAGCATGTGTCATACACTTCATCCCCATTGCCAATACTATAGTCACTGGAGGTCGGGTTATACTCAGCTGTCTCTACAACTTACAAATGCAGCCAATCACATGGATGTACGTGGGTTTGTGTGATGAAGTTCACTTTGGATGTGATATTATGCACAGTTGTGTATGTGTGTATACAATTATGACATGTAATGATGTACATATACATAAATGTATCACAATATGTGTGTGATGTATAAACTCTATAATATACATATGTTCGCATTCTATTATACAAGAACTGTGTATCTACAATATACGTGATTCTATACTACATAGTATACACCTCTGATGGTAAGGTACCTCTCTCTTGTTGCAAGAAGATAGATGTATGACGTGTCAGCATCGGTTACTATGTATGTATGTATGTATGTATGTATGTATGTCTCTGTAAATGTCTATGTCTATGTCTATGTCTATGTAAATGTGTATGTCTATGTCTATGTCTATGTAATGTAAATGTAAATGTAAATGCACATGCATTTGATATGTATATGTATATGTATATGTATATGTATATGTATATGTATGTGTATGTGTATGTGTATGTGTATGTGTATGTGTATGTGTATGTGTATGGTGTATGTATGTATACGTATACGTATACGTATACGTATACGTATACGTATACGTATACGTATACGTATACGTATACGTGTGAATATGTGTATATATATATATTTAATTTATATCCCTGTGACATTCACGGTAAACGAAATCGAATCGTCCATAAGCATACCATATCAGTGTCATTTGAGACCTAAGATCTGTGACTTGAACGACTTGAACGACTAGGTGCAGAATCTCAGCGCATTGCTTCACCAAGCTGGACAGCTCCATGGCTCCAGGTGGTGCAGAAGAGGCCTGACGGGAAACATGGCGAAACAATGACCACATTGCCACATTGCGGACGCAACTACTCTTGACATTACCTTTGACGAACAGGTAGTTGTAGGTCACCTGGCTAAATTCAGGCACCTTAGGCACCTTTCACCCTAAAAAGAAGGTTCTGCCTTTGGTGTCGCATAAGAAACATCACGATTCAGTGTTTATCTTATCTTATAATTTAAACAAAGCAATCAAATTGAAAAAAAGAGAAATGAATACGAATACGAAATCTTGATTTTGTGACTTTGAAGCTGAAACGGTGGCTGAAAACAAATTAAGCATTATACGTGATTATAACGTGCAACATAAAGTTAATAATGTGCATGTATGAGAGACATAGGTTTCCTTAGAGAAGGCCAGGTTGGCACTGGCGCGCTGGCCCCTGCCTTCAGAACTCCTTCGCAGAACTCTTCGACGCCGACAGTGCCGCCACCGTCGTAGTCAAGCAGCCCGAAAAGTTCCCTGCAAACAAGTAGAAAACGCAATATTACAATATTATGAATATGATGATATGATTGTATAACCATGCATGGTTATGCTGCAATGGTTAAACGCAAATTCAACATAAGTTCAAGGCAGGAAAAGGCAAAAAAAACAAACAAAACCACCACCACCCCCTGTTACCCAAACGTGCCAAGAAACTCCAAATCACTACTTCCGGCAATCTCCTGTCAGAAACATGGGCTGTCAAAGTGAATTTTGCTCATGTGTCCTGCTAGTCCTACTCACTTTATGTTGTTTCTATCTCCGTGTCCCTGGCAGGACGGATCCTGGAACCCTGCGACCCCTGGAACCCTAAGCGGTTCAGTCTGGAACGAGTCTTGTCTCCTTCAACTGGTCTGTGGCTGATTCAGGCGCGTCAAGAAGTTCCTGGGAGGACCAATGGAACACGGGACAGGAGAGACGGGACCACAGTTTCCTTGATCCCAGGACCAAAAATCACTGATTCCTGTGAAACGTGAAACCTTCTGCTTCAGCTGATTGCACAGCTGGTTGCACACTGATTGGTCAAACCGTTGAAATTTGTTCACAACGTCCGCAGTGTCAGCAGTTTCAGCGAATCGATTGGCAAATGGCAACTGGCAAACTGAGAACAGCTGAGAACATGTGCACATCAATCACATCGGTCACATCGATCACATTGCGCCGTCCTCCAGGCTCAGCTCTCCAGATCCATCTTCATCTAATTCCAAGAACCTCGGAATGTCGACGGAATCACTAAGCAGAACCTGTCAGATCTGTCATTGCAAGATAAGCCGAACCACGAGGTATACTGGTATACTTGAAGAGTGCTCAACTTGGATCTTGAGTGCCTTAGGATATGGTAGGTAATTTTTATCCTCAGGGCTCAGAATTGCAGTGGGAAGTTTAGCAAGTCTTGACGCTGACCATTCAAATGGCAGAACTGCATGTCTGTCCCTGCGTCACAGTCAGCTCCTTGGGCTAAGTGAACGAAAACACCTGAAAGGCCTTTGAGATTTGCTTACCATGTCTTGAGCTGTGCAAGTCGTCATATCCTGGTCACCAAACGCCCGAGATTTCTGCTATTCCACTACAGTGGTGTGGAACAACTGGAACAACGTTCGAAAGAATGGCATTGAGCCGATCTATACTCTCCACAGTCAGCGCTGTCTTTGACTTCCTAACTTTACTATATAGGGCCAGCCCTGTGGAGGTTCACAAGTCCGATCAAACTCACCTCCTGCGTGTCAATCGTCTCACATGCTTCAGCCCACATCATGCTGAAACGACAAAAAATGTCACGCTTTGAGTCACTCTTTGACCCTGGACCGGCTTCGATCCAATGAGAATTTGCCTGTAACCCGTCGGCCTAGCCGTAGGCGCTCTGACGGCTTGTGAAAGCGCGCATGCAATGTTCATCATTCTTCCATAATTTGTTTTCGCGTTTGAGGGCATGAGCTACTTTGATCATCAGTGATCAGCTTTTGGAAGAGCTGATCTTGTGGACAAATGTGGACAATGTGGACAATGGATTGCCGAAAATCCTGCTGCCTGAACAAGCCTTTCGCTTGCTGCGACACGGGCCCCAAGCTTGCCACAGGCAGGTTCACGGCCAGTGTGTGGGGGCAGCTTCAGGAAACACCGAATGCCAAACATTGGAGAATTTGCTGCAATAATGGAAAAATGCTAGTAGCGTCGCAAGCTCAGCAGTCTGTTTCTGTTCATCCTGTTCTCTCTCATACTCTAAAATGCTCTCAATCCTCTCAATCTTCTCACTCCTCTCAGTCCTATCACCCCTCTCAATCCTCTCAATCCAACTCCCGACGTGCTTTGGGCCCAAGGATTTTGAGCCATTTGGCTTCACAATTGGACACAATTGGACACTACCAAACGATCCTTCGAAACCTTGGCGAAGAATTCTTCAAAGCTATGGGGAGGTGGGCTGCAAGTTGCTGACCATGAGGCCTTCATGAGATCGATGAGGTTGATGAGATTCCAAGAAGATTTCTTCAAGAGCTTTGAAAGCTGCTTGATGCTGATGAAGGACATTCATGACCGTCTGACCGTCGGGTGATCTTTTTACTTGGCAAAGTAGTAGGCTGTACGAACCCGCGTATCTTTCCTATTGAGGTTGGCACCTGAGCCTAAGAGTACGGCAACCATCTGTGGATTGGTCTGCTTCACTGCTTCATGGATTGGGTAAGTCACCCACCATGTTCCTTTCTTGTGGTTGGGGGTTCCCGGATCGAAGGCGTTCTCCTCAAGGAACTTCTCCGCCGCAAGACAGGCGATTTGTTTGCCAGTGGGAAAATTCCTTAACATGTCTTAAGAATTTCCTTAACATACTTTGGGCAAAGTCAGGTCCTGATGTGCCAAAACGATCAGGTCCATCTTGTCCATGTTGTCCATTTCGTTTGGGTTCCCAGATGGGGTGCCTAGCTGAAGTTACAGCGCCTGCATGTCCTAGAGCAGCCTAGACAGAGTCCAAAACTGCCAGCCGCAGATCAAATCAGCAAGACGTGGCCAGTATGCAGATCAAATGCTTTTAAAAACTTTTACGGCTTGTTTTAAATATGTTTTCCAGTATGTTTTGATGTGTTTTCAGTAGAGCTTTCAGTATGGTACAGTATGATTCAGATTGATTCAGTGCGTTTTGATGCAAGACATGAAATTCATGGTTCTTTCACGTTCTTGCATGCTCTTTTTATCTCCTGTGAAATGAATGGCACTGCAAGTCTTGACATCTGACCCTCAGGTTGCACTGCGACCGAGGTTGCAACATTTTTTTCAAGCTCTCCATCTGCTTGGCCTTGCGAGCAGCTTCCCAGGCTTTCTTCGCTTCTTTATCTTGGCTGGCCTAGAAGGCAGCGGCCGAAACATCGCCGGACCCTCCTGGACTCTCCTGTGACTCTCCCCGATGTCAAAATGATCCTGGGATATGCTATATATGCTATATAAATTATACAGGTTATATACTATAATTATAGGTTATATACTATAATTATAGGTTATATAATGTTATACAAAGGTTATTGGTGTTTTTTGATGTCTTTTGGTTTTGGAGCCTTTCCTGCGACTGTCACGCCATCGCTTTCTCGCCTGGTCCAGCGAGGAATTCACCATCACAGCGGTCACCTGAGTGCCAGCACTGACATTGCGATGTATTGTGACGTACTGTGCCAGCACTGACAGCATTCAGACTCCTGCCTCAGTCTGACTCCTTGCCTTTCTCAAATCTAGGATAAGCATCTACGCCATTCATCTGCGTTCCACTCTCCGCGATGGAATGTGCTGAATTCAACACCAGAGAAATATTTATATAAGTTTAAGTCATTTTACAACATTTGGGAAGAGAGAAGGGGCTTGCACAGTTTCTTGCACGGTGCAAGCTAACAAGCGCTTCTTCTCAGGACTCCACGAGATTCATCAAGGCAATTGACAAGATCAACATGGCTAAAACAAAGTAGACCTCAGGGTGCTCAGTGTGCTCAGCGTGGCAAAGAAATTCAAAGAATCTCTCCAATTCCTGTTTGACGAAGAGGTGCAAGATTGAACAGTGCCAAAGTTGCAAAGAAACTATGAACGCGCATGTATCATTGCTCTACACCTGCATGATAATAATAATAGTAGTGGTTTCTTTTCACAATGGATTCGCACAGCCTAAGAAGCCTTGTGGGAATGTGCTTACTTTGTAGCCAAGAAGCAAAACAAAAGACATTCTGCTTGACTAATGGTCGGTAGATGCCACCGATGCTATCAAAGCCTCAAAGTTGTCCATGTTCTTCAAAGATAAAGCTGTTGTTCAAGCAAATTTGCGTTCCAAGACATAGAAGTCGTGTTCACAGAGGAATCAAACAACTGCATGGGAAGCTGGTTTAGTTGGTTGGGTTCAGAACTAACGCCTCCTAACGTGGTCTATGGGAGTGCAACATGCGACAACCTTCCATAGCTTGCCACAGCTCACAACTTGCCACAACTTGCCACAACTTGCCACAACTACAAAGCATTTGGACACTGTCGAGTCTGTCGAGTCTGTCGAGGTGCTAAAAACCTGAAGCAATGTGAGAATCGCATCCATCGTGTCGCGGAAACAGAGCGATGCAGCTGCATTGTACCTTGGGGAATGCGTGGCGCATGTGTGGTGCATGTGGTGCCTTGAATGTTTGACCCCGACCGGTGAAACGGTAATCTCACATCGGGAAAGATAGGAAAGGCAACTTAGTTAGTTGACACAGCCATGTACAGTAGGAGACGAACCAAAAGAGGTACGAGTAACAAGTTGCCTCTAGGATTGCTTTAATGTTGCTGAATCGATTCCCAGATTCCCAGCTGGGAGACTTGACAAATCTCCGAGTGAAGCAGAAATGTTTCTGAGCATCCCAGTATTTTGCAACATGTATTTTACCCATTTTTACATGTCCAACTTTGTTCATCTTTGTCCCACTTGAACTGTGCAACTTGAAGTCCAGTCTTCACAGTCTTGACACGGGTGGTCCACTGGCAATTCCTGGTCAACTTTGATCAACTCCATGCCCGTCACAGCAGCGATGTACATCAGGAGCATCACCTGCGAGTGTTGTGACGGCACGACAGCAATATCAGCAGATCAGATTGCGCACGGCAGATTGACATAGACAGAGATTGACCAATCGGATCCAATCGGATTGCAAAGTTGTCCCCTTCAAACTGACCAGACTTTCTATGACTTTCTATGACTTTCTACCCGTCATGTGCATCAACTCTCCCGTGCCATCCCTAAGCCCCGCACAAGCAAGAAGGTCCAGAACAGTGTGCCAATGCTATGGAAAAGACCTCCCAGCTGTGTCTTGTGTCCACTGTGTCCACCTTTTTCAGTTCAGTGAATTTCCAGACTGCCTAGACAGTATGCATGTTCACCTTTGTGTTGCAATATGTTGCAATATGCTGGAATATGTTGCATTTTCATGCGTTTTCCCCTTTCAACATTCTTTACCTGTTCAAAAAAAAAACAAACACGGCCAGCTTCCAAAACGCTGTTTCGCTTCTCTCATTCTTTCCCGTGAGCTCCAGCTCGGCCCCGGCCAGGGCCAGCTCGGCGCCTTGTACAAGTTGCCACAACGTCTGGAATTGGACCATGAGGCGCAATGCCCTGCAAAGTGAAACATTTCTCAAGAATTCTCAAACTCTCAAAGTTTCTCAAACACAAACATATCAAAGTGTTAAAACGTCACAAAACCTCTCAGCGCGAATCGAACATTGCTTCAATCTGCTCCACTTCTGGCTTTAGTCACTTTAGCCATCTTTGATCATCTCTGGCCACCTTTCCGCCCTCCCAGCAGCCTGGCCAATCGTGCCAACCGCAGCAGTCTTACCTGTGGCAAAACTGGAGGCATCTTTGGTAAGCTGACATCAGTTTATGTGTGTTGCGACATTTTGCGACTGTGATCAAAGAGCGGTTTATCATGGTTTATGGATGTTTATGGATGTTTATGGATGTTTATGGATGTTTATGGTTCATAATGGCTTATCGCTTTAAATCTTTGGAATCCCATGGAATCCCATGGAATCCCATGGAATCCCTGAGCCAAGACACGAGCATCACCTGGTTCAAGACTTCAGTAGTCGACACCAAATTCACGATGATGTCCACGGTTGAGGCCTCAGATCTCGCCACGCTAGACCGCAACGCCGCGCCGCTAGCGGCGCCACACATTCATTGCAATTCATTGCAAATTTTGCAAACGCATTCGTTTGAAACACGTGATTCATGTGATTCGTCAAACTTCCTTGACCAGAATCCCAAACTGAGCATCAGACTGTCACCAAGAATGTGTCAAACTTCACCCTCAGTTTGCTTCCCGCAACGGGCGTGACACCGTAAGTCCTTCTTGTTGCAAAATGAGAAGTTGCACGAATGTGTTCAATGTCCGAGCTTCCAGTGGCTCTTCAGCACCAACACTCCATAGACAGCAAAGCGTAAGACCAGCTCAGTCAAGTAGACAGCATAGAAGCAATAGTCCACCTTGGCCAAAAGTCCATGAAGACCCTCGGCACTGAATGCTTCAGGTTGCAGTCATACTGGCCCCCCACCATACCAAACAAGGTAACACAAGGCGGAAAAGTCTGTGCACCGAACCCCAGCCAACATAACTCGACCAGAATTTGTGAGGAAAGCGAACTGGTTGGTAGGGACATTAGAAACCACTGCAAGTCTGTGAAAGTCTGTGAAAGTGGGAAAACAGATGTCAAGGCTGTTCAGATTCTCAAACTCCAGCAACTTTGCTGTCTTTGCTCGTCTCAGAGGCAAGTTCCAGATCTCTCCAAGGGACCCTTGTACGGTTTCAGCGGTTTCAGCATCCCAAATCTGGAGTTCCAAAGGACCAATGTGTCAATTCATCAAATGGACGAGAGACGACTGTGAGCCACATAGAAGGCTTGGTGCAAACCTGTGTTGGATCTACCTGGTCCTGTCGGGGCCAAAACAGGATCTGCAAATCCTGATGGCTGGGAATCCATCAGAAAACCATAGAAAACCTAGGTTATCAATACGTTATCTATATAAATGATTATAAAATATTTATAAAATATTATAAATGCCCCTACCTCACACATCCTCACATCGAGTCAAAGCATCGCCACATGTCGCATGAGACTCGCTCTCCCGGCTCTCACCTTGCAGTCGCAGTCCATCGAGCATCCCAGCGGCATCCAGGCGCGTGCCTGACTTTCCATGCCAATTACCACCTAAGACAACGAGATCAAGACGACGTGACGACGTGACAAGATCCAGGGGAAAACCTGGGGAAAGCCTGGGCCACCTGGGCCACCTGGGCCACCTGGGCCACCTGGGTCAAGGAGCAAACAAAACACAACAGACAACTCTCATGGCAACCGGTTTTTGACGGCCCAATATATAGAGACCTGGAAACGATACAAAGCAATTGGAAAGCTGGCCTAGCACAAGAAATAGATGGACCTTACTGGCTATTCCACTTCAAATGTTCCAAATTTTGATGTTGTGATGTTCCTGTTCGTTTATGTTCATGCAGTTCATTGGGCAATCAGACATATCTTCCTTGACTCCCTGGAAGCCATCAGGACCCGGTGTTGCAAAGGCACTGCGTTGGCCAAAATCACCATGCCAATCATGGTGTCGAAGCCCCACCACGAAAGCCATTCTGAGCGGGAAAATACATCAGCAGAAATGACCAGAATGTAAGATTCAGGAATCGCCAAAAAATGCAAAACACAATGTGGAAACGGTCGTACAGTACTTTTCCGTGCTTGGTTGTTCACTAGTTCCCTGATTCACTGATCTGTTTTGTCCAGATCAAACAAGTAGAAAGATAGATAGATAGATAGATAGATAAATAGGATCGATAGGATCGATAGGATCGATAGGATCGATAGGATTGATTAGATTAGATTAGATTAGATTAGGTTAGATTAGATTAGATTTAGATTAGATTAGATTAGATAGATAGATAGGCTACAAGCTTCAAACAAGTATCAATCATTTTTGATATCTGAAACGCAGGGGTCCTTGAACCACAACTCTTCTGCGCTCTTTGAGTTCAGCGTCCAAACATGAAACCGAGTCTAGTTCTGCAACCTAAACCTCTGGTTCCAAATGTTGCCCATATGAATCATCATATGATCCCATATGAATCGTCTTGTGAACTTTATCTACTTCTTCGCGGCAGAATGGACTGTTCCTTTAAAATCTATTCACGGGTAAATTTTATATAGATGCACATGCTTTACGCTTTTCCGGTCTTGGCAACTGTCATCTACAAGCAGCACAGAAACCCACAGCTGGCTGGATATCTACCAAGCTTCTATGCAGCACCTGAGCTCAATATACACAGCTTGTGACTTCAAGGTGGAGAAGGAAAGGGAAAGAAAGCTACTCCAAGATGATCTCCAAGATGGAAATTATCACTAAAGGAGCCGCAAATCAGTACAAGAGAGGCACCTTCAAATGGGGAAAAATTGAAAACGACACCGGAAAATCGGAAAACGTCTGGAAACTCCGGTGACATGCGAGGCCCGTGACTTCTCCAGTTTCCACATGTTTCCACCAAGTCCTCCAAGTCTGCCAAGTCTGCCAAGTCGCCAGTCTCGTTCCAGTGAAAGTGCTCGGATCTGTCTTCAAAGCCTCAGGTCAATCGCGGTCCATCGTCAACGTGTCAACAAGTCAATGCTTCAGTGATTCAGGAAATTCATGGAAGTTCAAGAATTTGGGAAATTCGAAAAATCATCGGGAAAAAAATAGCCGACTCTGACTCTGCATGTTGTACATCTGCAAGCTTGCATATCTCTAATTCCAAAATATTCCAAATACATGGATTGATTTATCAAATTTTATCACATGAATTTGAAATTAGGACTGAATTTTGTGTCCTCTCTATTGATCATCGCCATCTGCCAGCTTGAATTTAAACCTTCCGAGAGACTGCTTGAATCTCTGCTGCTTTGCCACCAAAATTCACTTTCCTTGAAAACAGGGCAAGAAGAAGTGCAAAACTTTGGAAGGAACAAATGCCCGTACTGATTACCGTATGTTATCATTTAATGTATATCATATGCAGGCAAACACGATTCAAAGATATTCAAAGTCTGTGACTGTGAAGTTCTCAAGCAGTCTCAAGGGCTCTACATGGCTCTACGCTACATTCATGGCTTGTGCGGATTGTCACGGTCACAGCTTGGAAAGTTCATGTCAAATCTTGAGAAGTGCAGCTTTCTGAGACGAGAAGCAGGTCGTAAGCCTCCCGATGAAATGAGACAGTGAACAAGAAGAATATCAATTTGGCAAATCAGAAATGGGGCTGAACTTTCAATTGCATGAGGGCAAGTAGAGCAACAGAATGTGAATCCAGCCCAAACATGTCCAAACACTGCAAACTTGGAGGTTTCCCTGAGAAAGGTTTCGATTCAGCCCTCGCCGAAGTTGTTTCACCTGAGAATCTCAGCATCAGATGTCTTGGTGTCACGATATTCGGCATGATATTAACGTTTTTTTGGGGGGTTGTTATATTACAATTCAATGATTTGCATAACTTCCTAAAGTGGTAAGTAGCATTAGGCAACCACCAGGTGTCATGAGCGTCGTTATGGTGCCTGCGCTAGCTTGTCCTGATGCGCTGTGAACTCTTCGTTCTCTTCGAAGACTTCCTGGCGATGGCAAAACTCAGCAAGGACTCAGCCAGGATCGAGGATGGATCGACGATCTGCAGTTGATGAACCTCGTTATCGAATCATCGAGGTCGTTGAAGTTGATGAACTATTTCGACAGATTCGGGAAATGTCTTCAATAATTCAGCTTGTGCTTTTGTCCTTTCAAGAGCTTTGAACTGATCACCAAGACTATTCATGCGCTTCCAATTTGTGCAAGCAGCAGTGACATTTCGACTTACCTGGAAACCATCCGGGGCATTCTTGAGAGATGCATCTCACAGAGCACGCAATAACTTTTGATGACAAAAAGACCATTCTGGAGTTCCCACTGGTCTTCGAGGCTTTACACTGAAACGAGCTACATGTGCGGCAACAAGTTGTTTTACCCACAGGAGGGGTTCAGTACGGACCAGCATCCCAGTGCCAGGCGTTTTTCCAAGGAGAAGATTTGCACCCGTCAAAAGGATCTATATACTTTATATAAAAGGATTAAAATCTCCCACCCGTCAAACAATTACACTCCAGACTCGCCACAAAAGCGAAAAGTGGGGAAAGGACGACACGCATGAAGTTCGCAGAGGGTTCACTTTTTTGTTTGATTTTCCTAAAAATGCGTCTTGGGACATACAAACGCACAGATGTACCAAGGTGATAAAACACTGTGCCTGCGCAGTGAAATCAACCTCCTTAGGACGTTAACTAATCCATTCCGGGCAAACCCTCCGTCCTAAATGTTGATTTTACTGAGAATGCAAACAGTTTATACTTGTGTTCAACATATGTCTTAAAGAGTTCAACATCAAACAAAGTACCCATCTTTGAAATATCTAGCTGAACTCTTCATAATATGTTCACCACAAACCTGCATATGGTTGGAACAGATACTTGACACGTGTTGAACAAGTTCAATCAACTCAATCTCGCACAATCCACCTAAAACATCTAAGACATCTACAACATCTATGTCTACAACTAATACATATATGATATATATATATATATTATACATAATTTTATAGAATTTTATATCATCAACGCAAGGAGATGCAACGAGCACGTCAACTCCCAAGCCTTGAGCACGTCCGTCTTCGTGACGTCGACCACGTGCGCCTCGTCCGACGAGTGGCTGGGCCGGGGCGGCATGGCCTTCTCCTACGGCACGAAAGACATCGAAAGACGACAGAAAAATCCATGATGAAAATCTGATGAAATACTGTGTGCAATGGCAAGGTGACAGAGAAATCCATGGAACGACACCATTTTCTGAGCTGTTGCTGTACTGTTTTTTTCGGTTTAGAGAATCTAATCTAGTTCTCGAACACATGAATGAACGAAACAAGACAAGATCTGGGAGAAGATAGATCTTAGTTATAGAGCAGACAGGGCAGAACTCCCAAACATGCACAAAATGATATGATTAAACTGCACCTTTGTAGTTCCCCGACGCTTGCGACTTTACACATTGGACTTGTGTTTTCAAATTGGTCCTGGGGTTCTCTCCAAGCATCGTCCATTGGCCTGTGCAGTTTGTCAAGCTGTCCATGCCATCAAGAGGTACACACACACACAAACACACACATCGTCGATTCCTCTGCGTGTTCGGTTCATTGGGATGTAGAGTAAGTGACAAGGGATAGAGTCGAGCATGAGTCAAAACGTTTTTTTGGAAGAGTGAAACGTGTCGAAACGTGTGAAATTACTGAAGATCACCGCCACTGTGAGACGAACGCCGCACGTTGCAATTGCTGACAACTGAAGCAGCCTGGAGGCAGGGCAGAGGTGCCATTGCGGAGTATCGCTTGAGCCAGCTGCAGAACATCTCGATTAGTCGGGATTGTCAAGAACGACAGCTACCCCCACGGCTGCACAGGTTGGTCCATCACGGTCACTGAACTCTGAAGTCATGTCAAGTCAGTATCAAGTCATGTCGAATCTGTCTTTGCTCAACCAACTCAACAAAACTCCTATCTCTGCACTTTGGGGGATGGACTGTAGAGCCTCCCTCTCCTGCCTTCCCCATCCTTTCCCATCCTTTCCCACGTTTCCTGTCGAAATCCACAGATCTATGCAGGTCTGTGGAGTTTGGAGGGAGGTCTTCGCCAAGAAGCTCCGTTGGTGCCCAGGAAGGCAAAGCATTCACCCAAGCGCAAGCCGAAGGTCAGGCTTTGGACTGCCACCTGTTCACATCAAGTCTCTTCAAGTCTCTTCAAGTCTCAAGGTCATTCATCAGCATTATAAAATATTATAAACATTTCTAAACTGTCTCAATCATAGATGTCATAGATCAACATCGAAGGAGTTTAGAGTTTAGAGTTTAGAGTAGACTAGGATCAGCAAGTGATGGATAAACTGCTTCAATTGAGGTGTCGGAAATGCTGAAGAAACTTATAGCTCAATAGCTCTAACATGTTCTAACACTTCAACACAGCCAGTTCTAGTTGTTCTGTGAAATTACAGACCATGTCTTGTACGTTGTTTGAGTAGATGGAGTAGTTCTTCAACTGGGAATTGTTAGTTCTTTAAAGTTCCTTATTCGGACACGAGCCTTTGGAGCTCCCTCCGGTGTTCGATAAACCTGACGAACTTGAAGATTCAGCCACAAATGCTCAATGCCACTGCGAGTATTGTGGCAATGCAAGCAGAAACACTGGACTCGCCCTCCAGCTTTCTAGCTGTTGAACCCAAGAGAAATCAAGTACAGTATCAAGTGCCCAGAAGGGCCAAACCTTGAAGGTACTACGGACCCGTTGCAATTCTGACCTCCAATACTCCTCTTTTCAAGCTCAGAATGGGCTCTATATATGGACTATAGATTCCGAAGCCGAACTCAACCTGACATAGAAATCTTGAAGTTTCAGTCCGACCAAGTCCGACCATATGGGAGCTTTACAGGCCTGCCAGTGTGTGCTTTCCAATGGCAGTAACTTCGTGCCGGGTCCCACCTTTCTGAGCTTCTCCAAGCGGACGACATCGTCGTTGCCTCCGCCATCCTCGATACGTTTGGCTTCTGCTGCGACGTCCGGATCATCCTGGAACCAGCAGACAACAAAGCAGTCACAACGAAGCATTCACAGCAGCTACATCATATCAAACGTGTTGGACATATTTGGGACATATTTGATCATGCATTGTATTACAATACGTGATGTTCCAAGATGTTCCAAGGTGTCACATCACCAAACACCTGGAAACCAGCTCGCCAAGAAAACCGAGTGAAATGAGCTATACAAATCTACCCTCCGAAAAGATGTCTCGACGAAACTGGGCAAAACTTTGAGACATTGAGGCTGACATTGAGGCTATCTAGGCTATCTGTCGCTGTATTCGAATTATTAGATTCTCATAGATTCTTAGATCCTTTGTCATGCGCCTCGATGTCTCTCTGCTGCAGAACTGGATCCAAATGTCGAGATGACGCAGCCAGTGGCGAATGCATCAAGAAATCGATCAACCTCAAGCGCTTCTAAGATCTTCTGAGCCAGTTCCAACAGATTCCAACCGAAGAATTTAACAAACTGCCAAGTTTGACGGAATTCCAATTGTTCAGAGTAAACTCCACAGGCCACAGGTCAAGGCTTGCACAGCCGTGCTCAAAAAATCTCTGTCTGCTGAGGGCCACACACGGTCAAGAAGAAATAGCTGGGAGCCAAGATGTACCTGCACAACTTGCACATCTGGGCATATCCATGTAGGGCAGAGGGTGGCAGATGGTTGCAGCATGTTGCAGCCCCGCAGGGCACATGCACATTGCATCTTTGCCAGCCACATCCCACTCCAGCAGTGCCACTTCGGTGTTTAGCTGTCGAGAGATCACCGAGTTCGTGCAAATCCTCGCAGTCTCCCAGAAATTTACACACATCTACATGGTCTACATACATGATATAGGCCTAATATAGGCTATAGGCTATACAAGCAGTTATATAATGTATTATAATGTATTATAATGTTGTATAGTGAATATAGTGATATCGGCATCACAGCCGTCTTGGAACCTTTGTGAAAATTGTGAAATAGAGAGTTTAGTCAAGTTGAAACGATGAAGATAATGAAGAAACCTGCCAAGCGCAGAAGGCGGGAGACTTCTCCAAAAGCAACCCCGATCTGGCATGATCTGGCTCAATAAATTGTTGCTTCTGTAAAGCCTTTGAAGCAAATTTGAAGCAAGACACTGGTGACCAATCTAGGTCAGAGTTTGTTTGGGCCCAGCAGAAGCGAAATTTGACAGGTTAGTTTAAAATCCATCACCATGTCATGCAAGCTCATCAATCCGACTTGCTGTCAGCCAAAAAACTCGAAAAGACCATGCCCAAGACAAAAACCTGGGAAGAGTCGATAGATCCACATCAGTGATTCGTTCACGTCCTCAGCATCGGACTTGCAGCATTTTGCAGCCAACTCTAACCACACAAAGCTAAGGAAAAGGGGCAGCTTCCAAAGACGACCAGTGGATGTTTCAGCCCTGCTTTCGGACATGCAAATATAACCAGATGTTCAATCATGTCCTAGCCGCTTCTAGCATATCTATCTGGGGATTCCCTCTTTCAAATATCTTGATCTTTTTTCTGGCATATCTGCTTTCATGCCGATCACCTTCAGGTGTTGTTCATTGACCAATGTGCTTGCCGAGAAACAAAGGAACACATGACACTGATGTTAATTTTTGTGTAATGATGATTATACTATGTCATAATGATCCACTCTGGACTGCGTCTTCAAAGTGACGTGCAATTTTGTGGTTCCACTCGTCCTTCTGAGAGAGTGTGACGCTTGCTAATGCTGCTGTGTGAGCCTTCGTATTCTTGATGAGGTTGAGGATGTAAGACGTCAGCATAAGAAGGAGTCCCGTGAGGAAATTTAAGACCTGACACAGGTTCGAATGTCGCAAGCTTGGCAATTCAATTAAGTCCAGCACAGATCTGTGGATTTCAATGAAGTCTTGCAACTGCCGTGTATTCGATGCAGATGGGTCTACTTTTTTGTGGTAGAGGCAAAAATTTTAGCCTTGCCAGAGTTTCAGGAGATTCACGCAGCAAAGGCCAGTTTGCCGGCCCTCCACTACTTGACTCACGATACTCACTTGGCCCCGAGCAAGCGATAAAATCTGAGCAGAGGTGTGCTTAGCAAACAGAAAGGACAACCTCAAAGCAAGAGACACTGCAACCGCACCCGGATCACACCAAGCACTCTCGAAACCTACATAGTAGAAAGGAAGCTGACAAAAAGAGGCAGCCAGAGGAGCTAGTCTGTTTCACCCGTGAGCGTTAAATGTATCACCGCTTTCAGTTCTCGTTTTGCAGAGTGACAAATATGAGAAAGGAGCGACTGCCAGGCCGTACCCTGCACACACAGCGATGACACAGCGCAAAGTTGGAAAGATTGGTGAGAGATGGTGAGAGACGGTCAGAGTCCCAGTGAGTTTCGGATTGTCAGATTTTAAAAGAACCATAAAGAACCTATCCACAGTCCACCGGAGTCCACCGGAGTCCACCGGAGTCCATATGGAAACAGAGTTCTGTCCTGCAAAGATCACGAAGCTTGCCCATAGAGCACCTGCAGCACTTTCGAACTTTGTCTCGACACAAGGACAAGGACGGTCTATTTGGATTGGCATCATTGGAATAGAAGTGTCTGCATGCTGCAGTAAGCTTCAACGATCTGATCACAGAGCTTGGAAGGCACCATGTTGCACAAAGGCATTGATACCTCAGTGAATTCTGAGCAACGGTGCACTGGAAACCTTGAGAATGAATGATCAAAAAGAAAGATCAAAGTCACTTCCATTGCTCATGATTGCTCTCTTCCATTGGAGTCACTGGAGACTGTGAAACCAAGAGAACCCAAAAGTGGCAGGATCGATCGGATCGATCTTTGCCGCCAAGATTCCAAAGAGCCACAGGAAGAGAATCGTGAAAGCAAGAGGCAACACCTCATTTTCATGGCGTCACAAAGCCACTATCAGTGATGGCTAATCACATTGCAGCAGACTCCACACAGTTCAGTCCAATGTGATACTAGCAACATTGGTCTTGACCGTCCGGCTTCACAAGTCCTTTTTTCATCTTGAATTAATTTTGGTGCATTCTGGGCACTGCACCAGAACAGTCGCAAGATCAAGGCACTTTTACAACAGACGTGGAGGGCGGGCAATGGAGTGGTGCGTAGATTGATAGACGCAAAAATTGTCATTTCAGCTTAAGGAATGTATAAACATGCCAGTTTCAAAACATAGAAGACTTCTTGCACCAGGCTATGGTCCAGTCGCGAAACATCAGCCATAATCCCTGAGAACTTTGACCCAGTCTGGAAACAGCCTGACCTTGACCCCCCTCGATTCCTCACGATCTCATCGAGGTCACAAGGCTATCAAAGCTTACAGCAAATTGTTTCCAAGAAGACCAACTTAACTGAAGTCTTAACAAGCTTAACTGCTTAACCATTCAGGAGTAACTTCTGAGCCAGTTTCAATCACTCAGTGCATCACACCTGGAACCCTGTGCATCTCAGCAGCATAGAGACATACATCCCACAAGAAGTTTGAAGTCCAGTACCTAAAAATCACTGCAAACACTGCAAACTAGGAAGCACAAAGCAAGCCAAAGCGAGCTGCATTGGGGGTCAGGGCTGAACATGCTGAACTTGGCGCACGCAAAAATGCTGACGCCGGAGATCAGTTGCTGGTGCTTTGAGTTGTGGTGGGCCTGAAACTCTGCAAATCGAGAGGATAAGTCACGAGGAGTGAGGAGAAAAATACACGGAATGTGACAGAAGATGACAAACAAACTATCTGAATAAAATACATGTATGTATTAGTATGTGTATATATATATACATGTATGTGTGTGTGTGTGTGTGGGTGATGTCTGTGTTCCACTTCCTTCTATTCTGCACGACCCTTCTGCGCTGATCTCACTATTGCTGCAGCTACAACTGTCAATGCGGAGGAATCAACACACAATTTCCAACCAATGGAGCAGCCTAAGGTGACAGCTAAGTCTGCTAAGTTCCAAACTACTTCTGCCGCTTCTAAGTTTTTGGCTATGACGCTTGAGCTCTGATCTTGTACCGTCTGATGTCTATTGGGATCTATTTGGCTCACCTCACGCTCTCGCACGACGTAGGCAACAATGGCAGGTGGAATCCACGAGAAGGCAATAATGATGACCTCAGGACATGTCCCAAATACCGTGATTGCCGTGATTGCCATAAACAATGCAAACAATTTGGCAAACAATTCATTCTCTGTTCTCGTCTGTTCTCCCATCCTCATTTTTGTTCCTGACTTTTAGACTTTCAAATCTTTCAAGTTTCCAAGCGTCTCATCATGAGCGAGAGAGGATGATACAGTAAGTTACCTGCTATGGTGGTGGTTTACCAGCATTGTGCCAATTGGCAAATGGGCAAAGGCATGTCACAGTTGTGCAAGCGCTGATTTTCCGCTAGTAAATCTGTCCAAAACATTTACAAAATGGTGCGCAGCTCGCTCTTAGCGTGCCCATGCGCGAAGCTGGCTGCGGGAATACCTTTGGCAATGCCCAGCAAAATCACGAATTCCGATATTCCGATCTGCTTTCAAGCAAACGCGCGCAGCACGAAGATCGGGTTGAGGAACAACAGCGTTGAAACTCAAATAGTGCCATTGTCGCCTGTCAGGCGGAAACGTTCCTGCTCTGCTTACTCTTGAATACTCTTGACTTCATCTCCTTCAACTCCGTCTTAAGTAGCGTCCTTCACGCATCTCGGACGTAGCTCCATGATTTTATTTCTTGACATCTTCCATGACGGTTCCATGATTTCTCCAATTTCCGGTTCTGTCTTGCCCTAATTCTGATTCCTCTGTTTCTTGGCCTTGCGATCCTGTGGTTTCTCTTCCTCTGGTTTTTCTTCTGCGTGGCTCTTCCATTGTTTCCTGTGCTTCTTTGTTTCTCCAGGTTTTTCCCTTCATTGTTCTTTCGTGTGCATTCTTGTCCGGTGCAGCCTTTCCAAACCCAAACCAGAGCTTGACACGTGTGCAGTGCATACTGAGACTGTTTCTGATTGCAAGCCGTTCAAGTCATTCTGTTCATCCACTCTTTGAAAGCACTGCATCCTGAAGGCCTTCTTTCTGATTGCAAAGACTGCTCAAATGACTCATGTCTATTTCAACAAGTGTTTGCATCATCTGTACATGAACACATATCTATATCTATATCTATATCTACATCTATATCTATATCTATCTGTATATATATATATACATGTTATTATATATTATATATATAATATATTATATATATTATATATATTTTATATTATATGCTTTATATTATATATTATATATTATATATTATATTATATTATATTATATTATATTATATATATTATATTATATTTTATATTATATTATATTATATATTATATTATATTATATATTATATTATATTATATATTATATTATATTATATACTATACTATACTATACTATATTATATTATATTATGTATATTATATTATATTATATATTATATTATATTATATTATATATTATATTATATTATATTATATATTATATTATATTATATATTATATTATATTATATATTATATTA
>Ga0126342_10001875_pt1 | contig 31247 bp, 24 predicted proteins | sample Cyp1metagenome_FD_92528 | JGI IMG/M metagenome (GOLD analysis project Ga0126342, IMG submission 92528) | Coral microbial communities from Lord Howe Island, Old Settlement Bay, Australia - Cyphastrea 1 metagenome | ecosystem: Host-associated > Invertebrates > Cnidaria > Coral ...
AAAAAAACATATGAAACAGTTAGCTTCACTTAGCGGTCACTTAGCTCACACTTAGCGAGACCAAAACCTAAGTGCCAGCTAAGTGCCAGCTAAGTGCCTAAGTTGCCCGGCGACTCTTAAGTACGTTTCTATCTTTTTGGACTTACTATGACTATATCTTACGAAATGGAGGTTTCCTAAAATATGGGTACCCATGGGTACCCCGAATATCACCAAATCATCTATTTTGAGAGGATTGTCCATTCAATACCATCCAGCGGGGTAGCCCCATGACTTGGGAAACCCCCACCATGCAACTGACTAGACTAGACACTTGATGCCAAGTGGCAGCGGTGGAATAAGTGTAGGACCACACGCGCTCTGCCACTTCGAAGGGGATGCCTGCGGACACAAACACCTTCGATGGAAACCCAGTGGAAACTCCCGAGAAGTTGCGATTGTAATTTTACCAATTTCATGACTTACTGGTGCTTGGTAGGGAATGGATGGGAATAGGGGAATTGGATGATTATTCATAGTTATTGTGGATCATTCCCGAAAATTCCCTACGTTTAGCACCAGTAAGATGATACAAACGTGAAATCGCTGGCTTCAACCCCCTCATCCCAGTGTTTGGGACGGGCAAAATGGAATAGCAATGGGGTCTGTTTCGCATACCGAACCGCAACAGTGTCTTAATGTGCCTTAATAAGCCCTCATCACTGGTTATGCTGGTGAATCGACACTTGATAAGGGATTGTTTAGGGGGGTACCGGGGGTACCTTTGGCTGCAGTCCTGCAGAAAAACCCAGAGCTACAAAGCTGTGGTGGGCGACTTTTAGTCGCCGCGCAACTTGTCCAGTACCCGAAATGGTAATCAAACATGGTTTGGAACAAAAAATCACCCGATTTCGCGATGATGTTCAGTAATTGTCCCATATGGTAAATGCCAATGTTTCTTCGTGGATCTCCCATTGCCAGCCCATGTGTTGATGCGTCTGATGCCTCCGGCCATGTCTTGAATCCGAATGGCAACCTGTCCAGAGTTGGCACTGACAGTCACCACGATCCTGACTGAGCATCTGCTTGGAACGCAACTGCTTAGTAACCACAGTATAAGCCATGGATATATGGAGGTTTCCTAAGTCATGGGGGTAATTCGAAAGCATCCATTTTAGATTGTTTTTTTTTCCATGAAACAAATCAACAAGCTATTGGGGATCCCCTGAAAATAGACATATGTTAAACCACCTAGCAGAGTCTTGGGTTTGATGATATTTAGTTGTATTTTTCTATCCACCTGTTCTAGTGGACACTCAAAGTAGCGAATTGATCTATAGAGTCCATGAGGCACTAGTGGGGTCCATGGATCGGAATGGGTCCTGCCATTCCATCCCATCACGGCGGGTTGGGAACATGTAACGCCCCCAAATGGATGGTGTCAATTCCTATGGTCCTGGGAAATTCGAGGTTACTTCAGCGACTTGATCCAGACCCATTGAACAAATGGCCCAGTGATTGCGGTATCTATAACACACAATGACCGTGGCTTCTTCAACTGGAAAATTAGGCTACCCCCATTCCATCCGCTGGTTTATTGTTTGTTTCCCTCTTTGAATTGGCATTGTTTTGTTTCTTGCTTTTTCCGAATGTTTGGACAGACCCATATCATATTGTTGGATATTGATGGATATTGTTGGTGTGTGTATTTATATACAGTACACATCCATTAGCATCCATGATTTGTATTCTATCAGATCCTCCTTTTTGTTGCTTAATGCATGTTAACTCCACCCCCTTACAATCCTTTCCCCTAATATCAAAGACCCCCCAGAAACCATGGTCTAGTAGGTGATTTGGACATACTTGGGATGTAATCAAGGTGTGATTAGCGGATGGACGGATGGAATTCTTTTCCCATGAATGATCCCTATCATATTCCAAAATGATATCCCTTATAGTTAAATCCAAGGATTATCCACCATCATAGAATTGGATGATGGGAAAATTTTAACCGGAAACCCCTATATTTCATGGTCAAAACCATGGGTTTTCCGGTTAAGATTTTCCTGTAAAAACCAATCCATTGACACCAACGAATTGGGAAAAATTCGCCATGGCTTACCGAGCCACGGCCGGGCTTCGATCTCCTCCTGGCTGCTGGAGGTCTCAATGGTGGCTCTGGCGCTATTCTTCAGCAGCTCCAAGACCATGTAGTAGAGATACTTCGGCACGTAGGTGAAACCTCCAGCAACTGACTGCTGATCTGATGATATCTAGAATGATATCTGGTGATATCCGGTGATATCTGGTGATATCTAGTGATATCTGGAGTGTTCTACACCTCTGAAGTGATGATTGGTGATATAGAGAGATCACTTGTGAGATCTGGTGATATCTTAGTGTTCTGACAAGTTCGTGAAAATTGCTGACCAAAATACTATTATTTTGGTGATCTGGCGATCTGACAAGTTGATGGAAACGATGTAAGACTATCACATCAATCAGTGATCAATCATGATCAACGCCTTTGAAAAACTGATCTGAATGGTCAGCATTTCAGGGAAGCAAATCGTACATGATAAATCACGATGTTAATCATGATCCAAGATGATCCCACATAAGCATGATAGGTAATGTTTCTCAAATGTGTGACCCGAAATGCGGGGATATCCTGCAATGTTGTGCATCAGATGGCACATGGTGAAACTCAAGGCCGTCGGGCCATGGTTACCTCCCTTAGGTGATGTCTCTTTGTATGTGAGTGTCTGAACAGAAGCTACCCCTGGATTATCATCATCATTCATTATCCGGAAATTACCATTGGCATTTGGGGGTATACCCCATGCTCAAACAAAGCCATGGATTCAAAATGATTCTGATATATTCTGATCAAATGCTGGAGGGTACCCCAGAGCGCTGCTTGTCACTTGCGGATCACAACTGGATGGTGGCCCTGAACATCAGGTGCTATTCACAAACAGATGACCATCTTGCCATATAGTCACTGCTCCAAAAAAAACATGCTTATACTGCAACCATTTGTAACCAACGTCTAGAAACAGTGAATCACCACAGAACCTATCCACTCGCGGGAGTTGCAACATGTTGCAAGGGTGCTTACTGAACTGTGCCCTCCAAGTCATCCGCAACTGCCGAGACGCAATGCCGTTCCTTGGTATTTCCAGGATTCTCGCGGCTAGGCAACGTTTCGACCTTGATCTTCACAGTGTTCCCAATGCGCTTGTAGTGCTCCATGCCTCAAAAGACCCCATGGAATGCAGACTGACTTTTTGACCATCCAAAGCACTAACATTTTGAATTTAACTCAAGAGATCCAACTAGTAAAGCAAGAACAGCAACAACCAAAGTATGATTATAGTCGTATTATATTATGTGTATATATACATATATATATATAATGAATTATGTTTGGTAGTACTTTCAAAAGATTGCTGCATGATAGAAACTTATTTCACCCAAGGATGCCGTTGACATCCTCTCACATGGAATCCAATGAAACTCTTAGAAATCAAATGGTGCCAGCCAGCTGTATTTGTCGAATCATAGGGCACTTTATTCCAGACTCCTGGTTCATCATCACTTTCCCTATGAGAATCGCAGTTCGTGGGATAAATCATTCTCGTTTTTCAGACCCAGACAATTATGGTTCAATTGTTCCATCTATCCCATAAAATATTCCATAAAATATATCAAGTAAACAAATACATTAACATAATTTTCCATTAAATCCCTGATTCTTACATTAAATCTCATAAAAATACCTATTCTTCATGGCTTCAATCCCATGGCAGCCACCGGTTTCAACCGTCAAACGATGTCACGGGTCACCAGGGTACAGAGCCAGCGCGCCCGTTCAGCTGCCCGCAGGCATATGATGGTGGGATCACAGTCCTTCTCTACGATGCTGCTGCCCTGCGGACCCAACTTCAGCTGAAGTAACTATGGTTTATAAACCAGCTGATGGGTGTGAAAAACATCCATAGTTACTTTTTTATGGGTGTCAAAAAAAATCCGTTATAAATCCATAGTTACTTTTTTTATGGGTGTCAAAAAAAATCCTATAAATCCATCGATAAACCCAGTGATCAGCTGAAGTAACTATAGATAAATCTAAATCTAATGGGTGTTTTTTCAACCAGCTGATGACTGGAGGGCACCTTGATTGATTTCATGGATTTCATGGTCAACCATCAAATGGATATGGGAATCATGGAGAATTAACATGAATTAACCACCAATAGGGGATAGTTTATGGGATAGAACTAAGAACTCATGTTAAGGATTCTGGATAGATTCTCATGTTTCACTCAACTGAAACTGAAACATTGGGCCATCAATAGGGATAGTTAACCCACTCCTATCCATCATTCCAGTGACATCGCAGTGAGTCGGGTGAGCTTACCCCGTGACCTTTTTTGGGATAAGCCCCTTACAGTAGGGGGCTTGACAGCTTCAAGCATGGGGGTATTGACCACTAAATGGGATGTTCCTCCAGGCAGCTGGAACAATGCTCTGGCTGGATCATGATCTGAATACACGCGATGGGTACATCATGGTATATCCAATAACAACTGGTAAAAGAAGAAAAGGTTGTGAAGCACTTGCTAAGTGGAATGCAAGAAGGTTACCCTCTGGTAATTTAACCTACATGGAAAATATGAATATGGCCCATTGACTTTCAGGATTTACCTATGAAATATATGGGGATTTTCCAGTTCGCAACCTTTTAGGTTACCAGAGAATACTCCCAAATAGAAGATCTGTAGCATAGTGGACGATCCCAGTGAAGAAACAGCATCGGCTAGACGGGAAATCCTTACAGCATAGCGTGGCAACTCCCGAATCAACGTTGGCATCCACAATTGCCAGGAATCGTGTCAAAAACCCACCAGGGTCATGTCGATCATGTTCACCGGAATGGGTTTTCCACATGAGCCGAACTAGGTTAGTTTACCCAGATGGGTAAGTACATAGCAATAGCAGATGTCCATTGCCAGAACTCTGATCAACCGTGTGGATCCTGGCGAATGGGCGCCTCCATGCTCGCCACATAGTGTGAAGTGAGCATCTCTGTACCGATCCGCGAGAGCAAGAAACGATCCAACCACGGTTCCTCAGACACCGGGACCATGCTGAACCCCATAGGGACCATAGGGACCAAGGTAATTGCCCTCTGGATCCCTCTGGTAATTGAACAGTTTGCGAACTCCAAGCCATGACCCGTTTACTTCGATGATTTGTCACAATGACTTTCAATAGCTATACGTCAAATGACCAGAGGGTACGCTGTAAAGATTGAGATTCAAATGTTCCCACCAGCGACTTTATGGCTTTATGGTCATATCATGGGATACTAATGATATGTCAGTTGGTTATGAACGTCCCCTAGTCAGAATCAACTGATTCCAGGACAACTGTCAGAATGTCTCCCAGTTGTAGTTTCTAGACGACTTTCTTGTTGGTCTAAGTTTATGTTCTACCTCGGAACACTTGCCAAACCCGAATGAATTGGAACGATTTCCCTGGATAAAACAGGATCAGCGGAAAAAAACAATGAGCCATGATTTCTGGTTGCAGCGCCTCAAAACACCAGATGATGAAGCCATCTGCTGTTGGTGAATTTCTTATAAATGTTTGCTTGAAACCACATTCGGATATATTTGGCTCAGGCTCAACTTTCTTGATCCCCCTAAATTGAATGGTTTTAGCTCCCCTAAACAACATGGGATGAAAGATGGCTGAATACAAAACTGCCTGCAAACAAGGTGCTAGAAAGGATTCCTGCAGGGCCAGACCTCGCGTTTCAGGAGAACCAGGGGTCAACTATAGTACTACTCCACTTATTGGAAAAATCCCGAATTAATCGTTGGTCAATGGGGGTTCTGGAGGTTCCCAGTTCACGGATAACCAGAATCCATGCAAATTCAGAATATATTTGGTACACTATACTTATCCTTGACCCAAAAAAAACAAGTGGAGATGCACCCTACATATCCCTACATGGTAAGTGGCAACCATAACCATAGTTACAACCCAGCTTCACCACGGACTTTCCCAAGGAATCCGAATTAAACATAGTATCTCTAGTAGAGAATTATACAAAATACTCTCTGCCAATTTAACGGCTTGCTAGGAAAAGTGACCCCTTTATGGATGAACTATTGAAATTAGTGATTGTCCATAGTTATATGATCTGAACATATTTATGTGAGGGTACATGTTGATGTCCCCCCATGGATGTACAACTCGCTCGTGGAAAAGCTATGTTGGGTACACAACATGTCCCATTTCTGGAGGAAGCCGCGTAGCGTCTATCTTTAGGATGTAAACAGGCGCAGCATTTTCATGGCACTCCAAGACAGGAGGAACCCTTGAGACCATGATGGAAACATTTATGTAAATATAATCTATTGGGATACCCTCAGCAGTTCTATCTTATCAAATAATATATATATAACATAGTATAATATAATGTATATATATATATAATAAAATATATAATATATATAACATAGTATATATAATATATAATATGTATATATAATATGATATACGTATATAATATAATATAATATAATATAATATATATTATAATATGATATGTGTATATTATATAATATATATAATAAAAATATATATATATATATAATAAATATATATATATAATAAATATATATATATATATAATAAATATATAATAAATAAATATATATTATTATTATTCAATGGGATCTCATAGAAGTTCTATAGCCTGGAACATCTATTGGGATACCCTAAGCCAAAAAGATTACCCAGGCTCTCAGAGATCACGGTGATCCCAACAGGGTTCCACTGTATCTCGTCTGTCTAGACTGCTACCCTAGCGGCCCTAGCTTTCAGTCACCAATATTCCACTTTTAACTGTTTTCACATCTATAGTCTATATATATATATATCTATTTATTATATAGACAGTATTATAATATATATATATATATATTATAATATACACACATTGAATTCGTCCTCCAATCCATCTCCAGCCGGCCCCTCCCTTTGTCCAAAAAAACAGAAGCCGCGCCTTTGTCCTTCAGCTCCTGCAAGGCTTCCATCAACAGACTGATCGCCCCACTGAGGCGATGCTTGGTCCGGGTCACCGCCACCGTCAGATCATGCAACTCGTGGTCCTCCGTCGAAGGCAACGTTTGTGTTTTGCTGTGTTTTTTGGGGGAAAAACCATGGTGGTTTGAGAATGGAGAACAACACGTCATTTAGGTAAGAACATGATATATATATATATATAGATACATATATATACAGTATATGAATATATATATATATAGATATAATATTAAATAATATCAAATAATATATTATTGAACATCTACACCATATGTAAAAATATGGTGGTTTGAGCACTAACCAAAAATAACGTGACTGGACCGTCCTTCAGGTCGATGAGCCGCAGGTCGCTGAAACACTGGAAGTAGAGATATCGCAGCTTCACTAAGTCCTATATAACGCCAAGAGAAACACAAAGTGGGAGTGAAAACCAAAGGGTACACTACCCATAGGATCCATGTATGGTATATATGATGACATTTACCATCAATATACCCCAGTCATGTTAGCACATATACCATACATGGATCCTATGGGCTATGGTGAAGAATGACATCTCGGGTCAATGATGGTACATAAACAAAAACAGTACCCTGTTGAACACTCAGATCTCTGGCGGATAGATGTTCATTGACCAACACTCCAAAGCCATATTGATTCGATGTTTCAACATCGCCAATGCACTGAGATGTACTGTATATACAGTTTTTTTAAGTTTTACCAATCTTGCGATGTCATTATGTAGCTAGTTTCGAGATCCAAGTTGACTTAAAATTCAGTCTCTAAAACGCCCGTTTTTTAACCTCACAAGTCCCACAGAAGCTTCGCGCGTGTACAACATCCACTCTCCACCAGATAAACTGGTTGGTGGTTTCAACCCCTCTGAAAAATATGAAAGTCAGTTGGGATGACTATTCCCAATCTATGGAAAAAAAAACATGTTCCAAACCACCAACCAGTAAAAGTTGATAAGGTGATCCCTTTTCATTATCATTCAAAGTAGCCATCAGTTTTCTACAATTTACCTAGCATTCTGATGATTTCACCGCGAAATCTTGGATTCCCTTGGGAGATGTTTCCTAAAGTGTTCGGAAGTTCGGGGTACCCCAAAACCATCCATGTTAGCAAGATTTTCCACAACCGTAACCATCATAACCATCCATTTTGGGGCAACCAATTTATGGAAAGCCCCATATTGGTGGGTCCAGAACTCCCCTCACTGCCTGGGACTCGTGCCAACCAGGAATATCCTGAACGTTGGACCAGACGTAGGTTGGTTTCTTCAATGCCACAAAATACAATAGTGTGATGAAGCTAACGATTATAAGGCCAATATAAGAAACCTACCATTATTATAAACCATGGTATAAACCATGCCAGAGAATAATGTGATGAAGCCAATAAGAAACCTACCATTTCTTTAGGCATGGTTTATACCACGGTTTATGGCGTTGGGTTCACCACATTACTGTTTCATCTCAAAGATGGTTGAACATCAAACAAAAAATCTGTATGCAACTACCGCCAGTCAGCCATTTGTAAATACGTTCCCATCAAACTTTGCCATATGCCATCTACTGGTGTGAATTCCACCATTTCCACAGGAAATTGTAACCACCATCAACTATCTAAACCAATCTAAGTTCTGCAATATCGCCCGCAAACAAAAATATCTACCCACTATGACATGATATATTTACGAGTTTGCACCGAAATTCTTCATTTCGACATGTCCTCCCCTCTATAGAGGCGCCCTACTTGAAGGCGCCACCGGCGCCTCGATCTGCCGGATGCGCTTGGCGAAGCGGATGGGCAGCTCCCGATTCGCCAGCTCTGCCACTTGCAGCGGCGTGGCGGCGATGACTTGGCACAGCGACAGCGGGGTGGCGCCCTGATCCGCCAAGTAACAAACGTCGGACCAGAGGAACTCCTAACGGTTGGAGTCTGGTTGGTTGAAGGGCCGGGGTTTTCACAATCATATTATGATGTAGAATTATATTGAAGTGATTTGAAGTGTATATATGAACTGTATATGCATTGTATATGGTGCATATAAATACATACATACATCTGGGTAAATTATAATATTTCACTAACCTGAATTAAGGCCATTTGGGGATGATTTCCCTTATTAACCATGATTCCAGTGAGGTCGCAGTGAGGTCGTTATAATTTACCCAGATACATTACATAACATAACATAACATTACATAGCATTACATAATATTACATAACATTACATAACATTACATAACATAAAATAACATAACACACCATAACACACCATAACACACCGTAACAAACCATAACACACCATAACACACCATAACACACCATAACACACCATAACACACCATAACACACCATAACACTCCATAACACTCCATAACACTACACTACACTACACTGCACTGCACTGCACTGCGCTGCACTGCACTGCACTGCACTACACTACACTCCACTGCACTGCACTGCACTGCACTGCACTACACTACACTACTACACTACATTACATTACATACATACATACATATATATATATAATCATATAATGTACATTTGATGTATTATACATGGTGTATATATAAATATATATACACGCATCGCAGATATATTGTATATTTCAAGAGGGTTTTATGACATATATTGAAATATGCAACGAAATCCTCAGATTCTGGATCATGGAGGATTTACATATTGATGAAACCCACAAAGACTGTTGGGTTTTGAATGGCTTTGATAGTGGGGTATAACCACTGAAGTGGGATATAGATTGGGACATGACCACAGAATCTCATGGATTAACGCGGAACCTTTGGGTTGTAACGGATCATGGATTTGAGGATGGGGATAAGAACAGCCAAGCAAATGTCCAACCAAAAGTATTTTGAACACACATATGTAGGCATGGGTGGAAGTTATGTTGTCGGAGTGAACAAATACTGTGGTCCAAACATGTTCATACATTTTCAATACATTTTCCATATCAATCCATATCCTCGATATTCCAGCGCAAGCTGCGCATCTGAGACATACAGTAGCCTTTCTGCTTCTTGTTATGTATTCCTCTCAATAATCCATCAAGTAGCATCTCCATGTATCCCTGGTCGAGCTTTTTGGTCTGTGAAGCCCGCTTTGCTCTGGGGAGTTTACCATGCTATTTTATTGAAGTCCTATTCTCACTGGCTACATATCCCGTTCTTTATTCTCACATCCAAATGTTTAAACACTATTTCACAATCTTTTGCATTTGGACGGGATAGGCCACAGGTTTGACGAAGAGGTTCGTGAGGGACTTCTATTCTAATATTCCACATATTGTTACTAGCTTCGGAAAATGGGTTGTAAGTTGTAAGCCTTTAGCCAACCGCATAACCCATGACCAATTAGAGGGACTTTCCACTGATCCTCCAGGATGGCAGCCCAGCAGTTGTAAATCGGTTAAACCATGTTAAACCCCATTCAAGCGCAGGTTTTTCCACCATCATACATCTCCTATTGGTATAGCATAGTTTGCAAATGTTGCAAGCCAACATAAGCCGACCTATCTTGGGTGCACCGTAGACCTGTGTGATCCGCGGTCCAAGCTGCTGTCAAGCGGTGCTGGGGGATGCTGACTCCATGTAACTGGCGTTTCTGTTGCCGCCGGAAACCGTGACCACCGTGACCACCGTGACCACCGTGACCGCTGGGGCGAAGCTTCTGCAACGACCAGGTCCGGATCAAAGGACAGCGGCGCACGGCACTGTGCATGGGGCGCGTGAACGCGACAGATCTCAGAGAAGTTGAGTTTCCAAAAAACAGACACTGAAGTTCTATGAAGATCTGATGGATTTGGCTAATGACTGTCATGGGAAGCAGTTTCATGATGTTTCATGGCACTTCAGGTTATAAAATACTGCTAAAAATACCCCATACCCCTATGCTTTAAGTCATTTCGTTGGAGCCGGAGCCAGTGTGAACAATGGAAACATATGTGGGGCTATTTTCCTAGACTCTGCAGCTTCTGCTTTGAGCAAATGAAGCTAAAGGGCCGAGCTTGGCTGTGGTGGTGCCTTCGAATATCTTCAAATGACGTCTAAGGCCTCGTCAAACCCAGAAGCATGTAGACTGAGAATATTCTAAAACGGAAGGCAACACCATCACTTGCCCTTCCAATTACCTCTGAGATCAGTAACCAGATTGAAATATCTTCTGATTTTGGGGATGGTTGCGCATCTGACAGGCAACTGGCAGCGACGCATTCATCCCGCTCGGCTGACGATTCTTCCAACGCGAGACTTTCGATTGGGAGATACCACAGAGGTAAATCTGTCATATTCACAACCAGCCGGATGAATCTTGCAAACCTTCACTTTTTGCTGCGGACTCTTTCCTGGCTCATTGAGAACGGGCCTAGCTCATTGAGAAGGGGAATGAGACTCGATGTCTTTCCATCAGAGACCAGAAGTCGAGAGAAGCTCAGACACTTTCCTGATGTCCTTGGCACTTTGTTCATCCGCACTAAGAAGTTGACAACTTTCAGTGGGATATATGAAAACATATTTATCCAAACAATGCTAAATATACGGCAGAAAAGAGAAACATGTACAGTCTTGCTATATTCCATCCAATTTCCAAATGGTCTCCAGCGCTGGTGGGAATGGACACGTTTAGCCACATCGCTGCTGGGCCTCTCAAGTCCGACAAACGCACGCTTTTAGCTGCATTGCTAATTGATTTGCTGGAGTTGGCTGGCTTACCGAGTTTGCAACAGGGATCCTTCCGAATCAGAACTGTTGAATGGGTTCAAGGAGTGATTGATTCAATCTAACATGGAACAATGGAACATACTATAATATATATATGATGGACTGTGACACAAAAGACACCAGGACCACCAAGAAAAACAAAGAAACACTTTGAACGTTTGGACATATCAATAGTTGAGCATATACAATCTCTTCAAGGCACGATCTCAAAAATTGCAATGCTTCCAGCAACAGCAACGTTGAGCGAGTTCCTCAAGCGGTGCAGACATGCAGACTTTAAGACAACCAACCGCTAAGTTCGTCAATAGACATGTATGATTGTATGTATCTGTAGATAGATATATATATATATAGGTATAGCAATATATTATCTTTTAAGAGTAGGAATATGCCCTAAGTCTGAGCTCCACCCCAACTTCCCAGATCAAGTCCTGCAATGCGCTGCACAATGCAATCTGGTCAAATTTACTTCGAAATCTTGAGATCTTTGGCAAAAAACCCTTGCATATCCTTAAGGATGTTGCAACCATTTTTTAGACTTTTTGAGTGCCCAGGGCCAAGGTTTGTCTGAAAACAACATACTCCAAAAAAAATCATGGTTGATCAGCATCCTCACCACTGGAATGGCCATTCCGGGTCATGGGCACCACCTATTTTTGAAGAACCCCGACCCCAGCTGTTTCTCCCCGCTTCTGCTGGAAATCCAGTCGCCCAAGTGTCTTGATGCCGACCGTCCTGATGCGAACATGCTCATCGCAGGCATTCAAAGCACTTGCCGAGACCCCGTAACTCTCGTGTCCCACCACCAAAGCTAGCGGCAACTTGGAGATGTCCTTGGACAAAATCAGGATCCCTCAGAACCGAACAAAGGGGTCATGGGACCACCATACCATCAATGGCTTAAGGTTTTAAACCCTGGGCTATCATCCTGCATCAATGTGGACAAAAAAACACGGTATGTTCCACAAACTAAAGATGTTTTACCCCATGACATTCAATCTTTAGCCGCATGATCTTTGCAAATGGCATTGTCAAACATCTTTTAGCAACATTCATCCTGTAATTGTTCAATCAGTTTAATCATCATCAGCAATATGACAATTGTGAAAACTTGTCTGGTTGGTGGTTTCAACCAAACACTAGTCAGCTAGGATCATCCTCCCAGGATGGAACAAAAACCATATTGCAACCTCATATAAAACCCCAATTACAAAATCATATAACATATCTGAAAACCACCAACACACATATATATATATATATATGTAAAATAACCTCACATAAATCACAAACACACATAACATAACCACCAACCAATACTGTTTTTGGGGTATCCCATCAGGTGTCACCGAGTAGCCCTGGCCAGCAAAGTCTCCAAATCTTTGGCTTGATCGGTGGTCTCAAGAGCCCAAACCTGCCGATTTCCGCGTGAAATTGGGGATATCTTGGGGATATATAGAATGGGATATATCTTGGGAATATTGGTATATCTATATAATATAATATCCATCTAATTGGGGATATATAGAATGGTATATAGAATGGAATAATCAGAGCGGGATAGATCTGAGATGATCTGGGTAGACTTCAATCATTCACTCGCTTGAAATGTTTCTTGGGATAGTCACCCCTTACTCACCATCATGGTGATATCACCTTGTGATATCATGGTGATACTGTGGCTGGAAATCATGCACCAGTTGCTAAGTATGAAGGTAACTAACTATGAAACACAGGGATTATAGTGGGATTTAGTAGGATTGTGCCCGTCTACCAACTGGTGCAGGATTTCTTCCACCACAGTATGTTGGGGATATAGAGTGCGATAATGACAGTGGGAGATGGTGATATCGTATGATGTCGTGTTTTTTTCCGAAACGAGCTAAATGTCATGACACATAAAATCTGGTTGGTTAAGAATATGTACAACGATTCTCACAATGGATTCTCATAATTCCCAATTCCCAAGGTCCAATATGTCGGGTAGTATAATCCCCTGAAATAATGGACCAACGGAATGTCCAACACTGCTCATTTGAGTGTTTCTTCAAACTGGGGATCTCCGAAACCATGCTTGTTTTAAGACCAACATTGTCTGATATCTTGCATATGGTACGGTACCCCCCCTTTTAGAAAAACCCTATTTAGAGTGTAGGTTGATGATAAGTTGTAACCCCTATATTTAGGAAGTAGGTTACAACCAGGTAATCTTAACCCAAAGTAGGACAAACCACCAAGTCGTCGAATGATTCTCCGAAAAAAGACTGTGGCGGCTCGCACAACGGATCTGTTCGGAACGACCTGGGTAGTTGGCATAACATCATTACTGGGACGAGATGTTATATCATGTTATATCTTCTCTCGTCCCCAAGAGTGAGAAAGAAGAAATGATGAACATTATGGCATTCGGAATTCAGACCTGGTCAATGGAACATCCACCAACAGACGATTTACGCATTGAATTTGGATACTTTCGATGGCCATGTTTGAACAGCGTCTGTCTACGCCCCAGAAATCATCTGCACCGGGACCTAACCCACCTTTTCTTCAATTCTTAAGAACTGCAAAGGTACATCAGTGGTTTCAAGCGATAGCCATTGATCGTTATGGCCAGTTTGGTCATCGCCGTTTATCTGTATACCATTTGTTTGGTAGAACCGGAGAAAAAACAATATATAAACAATGGCAGATATCACGACCCGGTCCTCCGTGCAACTAGTATGACCTACCATGATCTACCGATACAATTTTGCACTGTAAAAGGCCAATATGCTTGTTCAGTAAACCCCCGTGAAAAATACCTTGGGATAACTTTGAAATTGTCTATCTGGTTTGGGACCCCTGTACACACTGGCAATTTATTTACAAGTTGCATATGGATGAGATATCATGCTGGAACCATCAAAGCTCGTGCTGTGTTCCCTGCTGGGTATGGATAAACACGCCGGTACTCTGGCAAACGTTGAAGCAGCAGGTGGATATTATGGATGTTCATACCACATTCATATGGGAAGATCGCAAGTTTTGAGCGCTCCCCATAAAGCCATGTTTCTCTTTGGTAGGGGGTCATAATCCCCATTCAAGTGCGGTATTTCTGGATGTTAGTATTGGTAAGCTTGGAAATCCCCATGTAGCCAGAGTAAATACCTGTCTGTTGTTTGCCAATCTCATTTTTTTCCTTTTGCTGACTAACCCACCAAATTTGCGTATGACTCACACATGGGGCAGCGATGCAACCAGAAGCTTGGTCATGTTTAAGTTTTTAGTATTCAACTCAACCATCCCAAAATTGGGCACACATGATTCTACCTCATGTCAAACCAGAAAATAATTCCCTCCCATTTCGATTTGTTGGTGACTTTAAAGCAGAGGATTCCTCAAATTCGGCACCCAGACTGGACTATTTTGACTCATCCTCGCCTCAAAGCCCTGTTGTTGGAGTCGCTTCACCGCATGTTGCGCGGATTTTTCAAATCGGCTGGGCAGCAGTGCAGCATCTCCAGCGTACTTCAGCAGCGCGGGCATGGGTGGAGCGGGGGTGATGCCGCAGTAGACCACCTGTAGAGCAAAACCATGGCCATGGTAGTAGAATCCATTTGGCTATGGATCAATACCTATTAATACCATTTTTAGGGGAATGAACATCCATAGATCCCAGCTATTTTGATGTTCACCAGGGGTACAAGGTTTTGACCCATCCCCATTTGATGTTGACGGGTGAAGAAAACTGACATGGATTTTCAGCACAGATCTTAAGATAAATCTTCATATGTATTTTGATAGTCCTTGTATTATTCTGAATGGTTTTATTGCTCCTCACATTTTCTGGGAATACGTTTCTGGATGTGTTCTACATGTTTGCATCATTTGGGGGTTAAAGATCGTTAAAGATCGTTAAATGTATATTAGTTATTTTCGGTTCCAAGATCTGTTCGGAAACCGAGGTGCAACAAGGGATCGGCTCGGATGGAGTGACAAACCACGCGAACATTTCCCAAGGAAAACTCTGTGGGTCCCAGGTGCACAATGGGCATGGATCCTGGTGCTTAGTAGAGAATTGGGCAACGGGGAAATGGGATGATTGTTCATACCTATTCTGGATCATTCATTCCCCTATTCCGATTCCCTATGTTTAGCAGCAGTAAGCTTATACTAATTAATTTCAGTCCATCATTCAATCAAGTGGAGATGCTTTGGGTCTGCTTGAACCTCCCTTGCAAATTCCCATCTTCGGTGCCTCCACCCCTGCCACAGCGCACGTGCGCAAGAGCGAAGCCACATTTTGCGTCGAGCGCACGCAATCGATGACCAGAGTCAGGGGAGGGCGCAAAGCATCAAACCTGGTTGAGCCACTGCCTTCACCCCTCTGACAGTCAAAACTGCATCGGTATCTGATCTTCAGGCTAGAAAATATACTAATTTGAGTCATATCCCAGCTAAAACACGTTAAAACACGTTAAAACTATCTGCGTGTCCATCAATTAATTATACTGATATGTGTCACAGCCCAACTACTGGACTGGTAATCCGGGATAGTATATATCATACATACAATCTTAACCCCTATATGGCTAACGTATGCTAACGTGGGCTAAAGCCACGAACAAATATGTTCATCCAAGAAAATCATTGAAATCCAGATCCAGAAACTGATACCTCGACTTCCGCTCCCTCCAGGCCGCCCTTGCAGCCCGCGCATCCTGCACCAAGCGGTGCACATCCCGCGCCACGGCCGCGGCGCGACCGGGACGGGAGGCGACGCTGCGGGCATGGCCGTTGGGGGGAGAAACGAAGGCCTTGCAACAGCGCAAGGCCTTGGGGCGAAGTTTGGTTCGAAAAATCCCAAAATCTCTCGGTGTTCAAAAAAAAGGATTTTTTATGTGACTAATATGGAAACCCCATAATTATGACAGTTTGGAAAAGGATGATTAAGCATATTTTGGGATTTAATTCAAAGTTCAAAAACAATTATATAATTTTATTCATTTTCGAAGAGGGAAAATAGCACATCACTTGCCAGCAAATCTAGGAGGCAGGGTAAAGGAGTGGATCATGTGGTGGCCGGTCCAAGTCTTCAAAGCTGATTCCATGTTTCAGTAATTCCTCTTGTAGAGCCACATTTCTGGCTTCACTGCAGGCCAACCGCACCCTTCGTCGCTCACGCAGCGTCAGAGATGTGACCAAAGCCGAGAGCCTGATCCAGGAAGATCCAATGGACTGAAAGCTTAGCGTGGAAAATCTGGGGCCATAGGAGATACAAACTCCGTGAGGTCTCCAGTTATGTCTTGTTGCTCGGTTGATCACTTGGACATGCAGCATTTGATGCTGCATTGAAGCTGCGGGGGCATGTGCTGGTTGTTGGACCTCCGCGAAAAAATGAGTTTCTGGCCATGCGCACGTTTAAATCTTCAACAGGGGGGCTGGCTGTTTTATCACGTTGAAATACCCAGTTGCGGAGACAAGTCATCCGCTGGTCAACGCAAATAATCATACAGTAATTCATGTTTTGGATATGTTCTGATCCCATTTTCTCTTTAGCCGTTTAGGATCCTTTTAGGATCGGTTCCGTTCCAAACACTTGGGATGACCGGTGATCCTGTAAATGGAAAGGCTCCTAACAACTACCATCCAGGTGCTTACTCTACCAATGGGAGTAGAAGCATCATTGATATCGATGGCTGGTCGGTAGCTTCAACCCCGTAAAACACAGTCAGCTGGGATGATGATGATGATGATGATGATGATAAGGCTGATTATGAATATGATTATGATTATGATTATGATGTGATCACAAGATGCAACATATAACCACCATTGTGAAACCACCAAACGGCTGCATATTGATATCCTAGAGTTGGTTGATACATCTCCATTTTTGGCTTATAACTCTACACCCATCAAGGGTCCCACTGAGCGCCACTGTTTTCTCGCTGTTGGTCTGTTGTGGGCATCTGTACAGGCTCAGCCCTGAAGCACTAGGATGGTGAAACCGACACATTTTGGGTGGAACAGTGGAACATGCTGTTCTTCTTGCGGATCATTGGGAGGGGGCGCTGAATCCGTCAAGGGGTCCAACTCGAAACCATGCCATCTCCGCCAGATTCTCCAGCAGAGTCCGGAAATCCCTCGAGCTCCTCACAGCTGCGTAGCTTCACATCAGGCTGCACTTGGATACACAGGCGTCCCAGCGAGCATCAAAGGCATCCGCGGCAGCATTCACGTCCTGACAGGTTCCCTTAAAGGTGGATCCCAGTGATGGTTGCTGGTACGATCATGTTTCATAGATACAGTACATCAGACATCATCCACTTGGAGTACCCTCTGGTAAACTAACATAACTATGGAAAATCACCATTTTTGATGGGTAAATCCACTATAAATGGCCATTTCCAATAGCTACGTTAAATTACCAGTGGGTACTGCAATGCTAGACTACCACGCACTGTATACTTAGATGATCTGAGATAACCATACCTGTACATCATATTGTGCACTGTCATCTTGAGGGGTCCCACTAAAAACTTCCTAGCCACTTGTGCAGTCACCACTTGTGCAGTCACCCCTTTCCAAGTGCTTCTCCCAGTGCTCAGGTTAATCAAACATGGCCATGTGTGGATCAAGTGATTTGGGTACCAAAACCTTCACCTTCTCACTCTTGTCACAACCATCCGCTTGCGGATCATCCCATTATCTTTCCTTACACCGACGATGTTTGTTGGTAACTCATGGATGTTCATCCCTTTATTTCTATAGATAGACTTTGGTGCCCGGCAAAGATCAATTGAATTCATTTGACACATTGCCAACTTGGACGTGCACCCGAATTAGCAAGTGGATGATAAGCCAGAAATAACTTCGGATATTACATATAGAACTGGGATGAACTAGGTGAACAAATCACGGTTGTGATGTGTTTTTTTTAACCATTCACCATCATTCACCAACCACTATATTTGTGGTGCTATAAATAGTGCCGTCCCCATCACAAATTGGTTACAGCTCGATGAGCAACTGCTCTTCGTTGGATATGTATGCGACCCCCAAAGGTGACTCAAATAGAACATGGATAAGCCCGTGTTAGTGGCTGCTGGCGGTGAACAACGACTTTAATAAACTATATACCAAAACATTATTGAGGATTTTTTTGAGGCGGTTCCCATGGGGTTATACCTTTGGGGGGTGCTATCTCATCACATCCCAGTATATTCCCCCCATCAAACCGTGGCTTTGTTCCAAACTTTTACAAAGCCAAAATCACACGCTGAAATCACAATTAAAAAAAGACAAATAGATATACAATTCCTAGTAAAAATGGCCCCATATCTTGGAGATACATCATGTTCGCGGGTGAAATCCCCACTTCTTTGCGCCTGGTCCACTGCTTGCATCGTTGCCGCTGCTCGTCCAACTGGAGCCTCTGAACCACCTGGGTGGGCTGGGCATCCCAAGTCGTAATCTTGTGATATTGTACATATATATATATATACGTATGTTATGTATAGCAGTCCCCAAAAAGATAGGCAGATACGATCCTACTAAATTAGTGGTAAATGATTTTTCTATCTTTTTGGGTATTAGTATGTAGTAAACCACACATATACTGTACTGATGGTTTATAGCATCGATAAAAAATTGTAAAATTGGGAACCTGATTTATTTATTATATATTATTGCTTTACCTAAGATAAGCCAGGTGGAGATTGCTCGGATATATCGGTATATCCCACAACTCCGTTTTGATATGGTTGTTACCCAAAGCTATGGAAACCGACAATTTCAACCCCCAAAGCAGGGTTGGCACACGATTTTCTGAAATTGAAAAGGGAAGAAGGTGGGGTTGCAACTTCGTCGCAACCCTTGGGGCCATTGGGTACGTAACCTGGAAGTGACGCTGCTATGCACCCAAGGCGATATATAAGCAGCATAAAGGATTCAGTGAACCATGAAATCATAAATATATAGAGACAAAGCCATCAGGTACAAAGACATCATGAATCAGGCATCAGATAGTTGATCAGCACTAGAAAGTAAGAGTTGGAGCAGCAGGACACAAAAAAATGAACAGTCTGGTGTTTTCTCTAGCCGCAGTGGTCGATAGTGACGAACATGACAAAACGACAGACCACAGCCCGGAAAGGCATAGAAATCATGTCATCTCTCAAGATGCCCATCCCGCTTCTCGAGATGGTTTGTGTGTGTTGGAAATTGGAAGTTTCCCAATTGCCGGTATGTGCACATTTTGGACCAACATGTGTATCATTATTATGGGATGTCACATCATGTATGTTAGAACTGGATGCAACTCTCAAACCAATCAAGAACAAAGACCCGCAGGTGTATAGTTACAACATATTTCGCTGCCCTTGGACTCCTTGACTGCTCCTTAAAAGAATCATGTTTCAAATGGCCGGTGGATACTGTTCCCTATTGGGATTCCTTATAAAATAAAAAATGTAATCATCATGTAGCAATGGACACTGCTCCCCCATGCCAATCTTTACCAATCTTTACCAAATTTAGAACCCCAACCCCAATGTTATGCCCTTCCACTTGCTTCGGGTATGTTTAGATTGGCTTTCCAACAAGGGATGAGTTTTAAACCTAAACCTTCAACAAATGCTGATGCTATCACCCCATTTAACTAGACATGTCTGAATTTAGGGTACACCAACGGCTCCCCTGAATCACATGAGATATCGTATCATCATTCTCAGAAATTGAAATTGCCATGATATGCGGGAATGCGGAACGCCCCGTTGTCAGACAGGCCCATGATCAATATTGTTGGCTTTGGACCCAAGTTTTATTGGTTAAATATGGTTGCAGTAAATCCCAATTTACATCATTTGTTTGTTGGTTAAAGATGGTTAAATCATGTTAAATCACAATTTACAGCCACTTATTTGATGCGTCACCAACAACTAATACTTGTGCAACCAAAACAATGCGACCACGGCTCGGATGATACGTTGCTCCACAGCCAGATTGCCTTCATCGCCCTGCGGAAGTGTCTCACGGTATATTGTTCCGGCCTTGATTTTTTTATCCACGAGTGTCACAAAACAGGGTTTAGTCTGCCGTGATCTATTGAGGGAAATCTGGGTAGATATACCAGCACCACTGCACGGATGACAGGAAAATATGACACCAAGCTCTGACAAATCAACTTTTGGTCCCAAACCTCAACAGTGTTCTTTAAGAATATATCAATGTTATTCAATTTTGGTCCCAACTTTTAGATCAAGATATGTGCATCTTTTCAGAATCTGATATCATAAGTTGCCATGATATGCCATATTAAATTGATTTTGGTCCCAACTTTTAGTTCAACTTTTGGTCTAAAATCTTCTTTTTTGCGACTGCTCGATATGGATCCTGGGCATCGTAACGCCATGTTTTTGCTGGATCCCGGTCCTTGAGATCGTTGCCATGGCTGGTTGCTGCAGCTACACCTCCTAGGAGGAAGGTCGATTCAACAAAAAACCCCTCGATTGGTCCAAAAATCTGGTAAGATGTAAGGATCTGATCTTGTCTCAAGGGAAGAAACTGGACTTCCCCATCTCTCACTCTGGGAAAGGATCTTCAAATCGTCTGCAAATTGGGTTTTGAAAGGCACAAATGGTACAGGATGGTTCGACAATGGCTGCATACATGCTTCCACTAATTTGCATAGCAACTCCCTAAAACCAAATGTATGTGGCTTAGTGACTCACTCAGCTCACCAAGAATTTGCAAATTCCAGCTAAATCTGATCAAGATTTATCAACCATAAACCATCAGAAACCATCAATTTCCACGGTCCACAGTGTCCACAGTGACTGTAAACCCACCTGACCCGACGGTGGATCCGTGGATTTCCCTCCTGGAATCCTGGGAGCACTTCCAACACTTCCGCGTCCGCCCAGATCTGCAGGCAGCAGCTGCCGCCAAAACTCGGCACACCAAACCATGGGGTTTTGGGGTTAACCGGTCAAAAGGAGAATGGTTTTAACACATTTGGCCGGATTTATTGTGTTTAATTGTACTATTATATTACAAATTATATGTAAAGGTGTGTATTTGTGTGCAGTACAAACGCACTCGATATATACATCGTGACGATGATTGTATTGGTGATGGTTATGATGCTGCTGATGCTGCTGATGATGATGATGATGATGACGAGATTGATGATGACGAGGATGATGATGGTCATGATAATCAAATTATTATAGTGACAATTTATTGCTATTTCTATAATATAATAGTTCTATAATATAATACAATATATTTATTTATATATATATATATATATATATGTTGCTAAAATGTACCTGCTTTAGCAACATAATCCTATCAGGGAGGTCGCGAGTAAGATTCAAACTCTTCAAATCTCCATAGAAAAAGAACCGTCCACTGACTCTATTGGTGAATCTAAGGGTCAACCTCCAGGTGAAAAGTCCAAAGGTAAACTATCTATTGTCAGAAAGTCCGACTGTCATTTTTGTGGTGGTATGAAAAAACCCTCGTAACAAAATGGCCAGATAGATAATCACTGTATCTATTTGTTGATTGGGATTTTCAACTCGCCTGAACATGTGGTACCAGTCAATTGGAATCAATCATATCATCTTAATCTTAACATATCTTCACTGAAAAAAAAGAAATCCCCAGAGCAAAACAAAACACCGAGGGTATTTGCTGTAACAAACAAAACCTATATTGACATGTATGTTTAATTTACAATGACCACCCCCATCTGATATTTCGGTAGGTGATAAAAGTGGAAACTCGGGTAAGACGGATCAAACCATCCATATGGCGAGTCCAATCATTTTGACCTCTGACCCCAAACCATATAGCCAATGATGATAAACAGCAAGAACAAATGAGAAGGGAATATGCTGATACCAACGACTAATGATGATACCAGAACAATCAATTCTGCTGATGTGAGAAGGAATATAGGAATATGTGAGAACGGATATGTGAGAAAAAATCATGTGCTTATATATATATATATATATATATCATATATATCATATATATATATATATATCACATATATATATATATATATATATATCTAATATATATATATATATATTATAATATAGTGAATTATAGGTACTAAACCTATTCAACTGATGATCTCCTCAGATCTCCAAACCATCCTCCAGGCGTTGTCCTCGAAAAGCCAAGTCTCTGGGGTCCACGAATCCTCGGGAGATCTCCGAGAGTGGTTGGAGGTTTCACCATCACTGGCATCACCGATAGACTGGGGGGGTTACCCTCTGGTAAACATACAAAAAACTATTGAACATGACCATTTATACTTGGATTTACCCGTAAAAAATGGCGATTTTCCATAGCTACGTTAGTTTACCAGAGTGTACACCTGGGGTTTCGTAACATGGCCAAAAATCATCGGAATTCTTATGTTCATAAAGGCCTTTTCAATGCAGAAACACACCAAAAAAAGCCACTCAGAGAATCCAGAGCCATTCATCTGCCCAGCCATCTGCCACCCAGCATCCGGCTGCATCTCTCAGGCCTCTCAGGTCAGCCAAATCTTGAGCCAAGATTTGCATCTCCCAGGCCAGTTGCAGGGATAACAAGGAATTTCTTGAAGCCTCTGGTCTTTATTTTACTTTGACACCGATAAAACATGTCCGACTTTTCGAAAGGAACACTATTCACTTAATGTGGGGAGGGGGAATTTGTAATTGTCAGGCAGGGTGCTTGTGGATAGAGAAATTGATGGTGGAAGCCTGGTGGTGCTTGACCTGCGCTGTTTTGGGCAGTTTCTCGCTGCTCAACTCCTCCAGTCTCACCCCTGAGCACCGAGCAAAACAAGGTGACGTCACGTGGGAGCTCATCCCAGCAGTCTGATCAAGTCGTCGAGGGCTCCGGGGCTATAGCATTTCACAGGTAAAATAACTGAGGATTGCTAACAGATCAAATACATTATTAGATTATATTAGATCATGAGCTAATAGTAATAATGAGCTATCACATTTCAATCCCATTTGCCAAAGATCAAATCATTTGAACATCGATGTGATTGAAGTTTGAACCACCATGCACAAGGGGATCTCTGGCTGTTCCGGCTTGGACGTTAAAAAAAAAAACGACTCGGTGGACTGTTCTGCTTCATCTGTTGAGGATCGGATCCTTCGGGCCCTTGGGGATGGAAATCCACGTCCTTTCTGCAGTTTTCACCGTAGATTCAGATGGTGGCTGTCTCACAGGCCGCGGCTCGGAACAAAGAGTTTTAAAAAGTTTGCTGTCCCAAGTGGGAGAACATCAGCCACAGCTCACAGAGTCACAGAATCAAACTGACAACCAGTCAACCAGTAATCATTGTGCTGCATCAATCTGCATGAAGCAATGGATTCACCGCTTGCATGTTGCAATGGAAACTTGGATCCAATCCCCTTGGGGCAGCAACCTCCTCTTCCCACATGGAGAGGGAATGATCCTTTGAAACTTGTGATGTGAATCCTGCTCGGTTTCAAGATTGTGCCCAATAGTGCCAAGATAGTGCAGAGCAGTCTGGTACCCCCAGCTGGACACTTCACATCACCAAGGACCCTTAAAGTTTGATAAATCTTCCTTCATCACGCGCATCACCATGCCGATGTCTTGTTTTTTTCTCCGCCTCCAACCATCTCTGCCTAGAAAACAAGCGTCTGGCAACCCGGGATGGTTGTTGGTGGACCAACCCAAAGCAACAAGTGATATCTGGAGCACAGTTTTATATCCAAAAAATCGGAACGTCCAGGAGGTCTTGCTGCTATACCCAGTGTCTCAGCCGGATGGACATGTGAAACAAACTGGTTTGAAACAGTAGTTGTATGGCAGTGTGTCAAAACCTTGTACCCCTGGTGAACATTAAAATAGCTGGTAAATGGATGTTCATTCCCCTAAAAATGGTATTAATAGGTATTGATCCATACCCATATAATGTTATAAACTTGTCTGTCCCCTTTGTTTTGACCCCAATCCTGAATCGATCTATAGGGATGACTCATGATGGGTGATGGATCATGATGGATCATCTACCCTTACAAGGGCATGGCTCAAAATTGCCGTGTAATTCCCATTAGGAACCCGCACAAAATTCTCAAAATTGGTCATGTTTGGAGTATAAAGCAACTCATCTTCGGGAGGTTGAAATAAAATTGATTTTACTCCTACCAGATATATGATGGATTTGTCCAATGGCGTTCTTTCCAAAACAGGGGGATGCCGCGATGCCCCACTCATTCCCATTCTATGGCCATCATGATGATCAAATAGGGAAAATTATGATCAAACCATAATATTACATGCAGGTTTCCTAAAATATGGCTAAACCATGGCTTTCCCCGGCAGCAATTTGGGATGATAGCTTGGGGTACCCATGAGTTAGGAAACTTCCAGATATGTCCAATACATCAATACATTTCTTCCAGTGATCGCTCTCCCATCTGGGTGCTGGGCCAGGGCTCGCAACGCCACCAACGTCTGATGTCCATCAGACCAGAGCTCAGTGACGGCGCGGCAAAACATAGTGATGGAACCAGGAACTTGGTTCTTCCGAATCATTCTTAGCATTTACCCAACTGGAAGCATTAACATCAACCAACATCCCAACATTAACCAACATTAACATCAACCAATTGGAAGCATTCAAAGCGATGCCAAAAAGGCGGTGTTGCACCCCGGATACGCCACTGTGATGGTCACGGCCATCCGTGTGCCACTGGTGTCCTAAAACAGGGGGATCTCCAGTCGTCACTGTCGTCACCGGTTTCAAATGGGTTAACCTATACGAAGTCAATACTAACTCTATACTAAGTCATGGTCATCCATAACTGGATGATTTAGGGTACCAGCCCTATTTGATGTTCCGCCCAAAGATGATCCGACAGGTACCGTGGCCCATCCTCACATCAATGAACATCTCTATATGTGTAGGCTGTTTGTAGAAAATCATCCCTCAAAGCCCCCAATTTTGATGGTCAGAATCCCAGGTTTTTTCAATGCGACAGCTGCGACATATTAAGATCTGAGGAGGTGACGACACTCACTGCATAGTTACCCACCTGAACCAATGCGGCAAATCACGTTGCAGTGAACTTGCCATGCTCAACGATGCTTAACAGACTTGTGTTTGTTCCAGCAAAACAATGGTGATGTTGAACATAGTGTTAGTAGCTGGAACTAATAGTTGAAAATCAATGTTAACAATAGTCCAGCAAAACATTAGTTGATGATTACTTTGACAGCAATGGTGACACTGATGTTGGTAGCGACAACAAACATGATCACCATGACCAATGACAATGTCAAAGACAACGATGATGATATGTTGATGATGAAGTATCATCATCATCAACAACAACATCATCATTATCATCATCAACATCACCAACATCATTACATCATCAACATAATAACATACTGTAATTAATAATGATTAAATTTCACACTGCTTGCAGTTGATCCTGCTTTTTCCAGGTTGTCATTATGTTTTGTCTGAACAAGTTGATGTCCAGCTTCGACATTGAACTTCAAATATTTGATTATGGCCGCGATGACGCATTTGTAAACGCTATGGCGTGTTCCCATGGCATCTACAATTGCACGTCTCAACTTTGTTTAACGGTTGTCAATGTGAGCTCTGCTCAGATTTGCACAGTCCCCTGGCTAGGACTACCGTCAAACCGAACATGTCTGGCAATATCCAACCATTTACTAGAAACCACTGCATTCCCCTCAGCGTAGCAAACTTCTGTTGAGACAGGGTTCGAACCGCAGGCCATAGGACATACTGGCGCCTCACAACCAGTCGCTTTGTACACGGTTAGACACCAGTAGACCGCTTCGGAGCAGCACCACACCTTCCCACCTTTTAAGACTTTGCACCTGTGCCAGAAGTAATCATTGTACTCTGAAGGACCAACAAGAATCTTTAGAAACAAACCAAGTTCAAGCACAAGAAAAAAAGTGTGTCCGTGTCCATTGAATACCGTGCATCCACGCCCAAACTCAAGTTATCATCGAAAAATTGAGACCTCCGATTCCAAAGAAGGGCGACCTTGATTGACTTCTCAAATGATGTGGAAGACATGGCCAAATGGGTCAAAATCCGGACGTCATAGGGAATCTAAGAAACAAGGCATGTCTCAATCTGCTACTACTGCTTCACTTTGACCAATCAACAAAATATGGTGGTATCAATAAGAAAAGGATAGAACAGGAACATAAAGGGATACAACAACGCAAGGGAACAATGGTACATCATGATACACCTATGTCATATGTCCCACCAAAGTCATCCAGCTTTCAGATCCCGAACCCAAATATCATCCACTAGATCATCCCAACAACCAAACTTCCATTCATGGCCCCCTGGAAATTTTGACCCATAGCAACGCCAAATCATTGCATTGTCCATGCACGTGCAGGGCACGCAGGTTGATACCGATGAGGCATCCGAATTGGCGCCGTGATATCACAGCGGAGCTACAGCAATGCTGGGATGATCCAACACTAAAGATCGTGGAAAGGCAATTCGGAAACCGCAGCCATATTATATCGAAAGATATCATACCAACCACTTGCTGTTTGTACATGTTGTTTTTTTTCCGGATCATCACTGTTGAATTTTGATGAACTGAGTCATGCAACAAACGCCCACTTAAAGGGAGCGCGAATTTCTCCCAAAATCTCCAGCTTTGGGCTCTTGAGGAACTGCCGATTGATCCAGCAGAATCCCTGAGCCACGGAAAGACCATTCGCGGTGTTAGAAATTGCTGCCCGCTCAGCGGCGCTTTGTCCATGCGGGGTTCGCCGAGGCTTTACCATGCGTATTACCATGCTTTACCCAGAATGCGGCGTTCTTTTTCTGCTTCCATGCAACCTTGGCTCGATGATCCCGTCAGCATGGCTGATCGGCTGATCTTGATTGGTAAACAAATAAACCATCAAATCAACAACTAAGGGACCTAGCGAAGGTTTGAATAGTCGGATGGGATGGTAGCTGGTAGCTGGAAACTGTTTTTAACTGTACGTCTTGTCAGAAGGTTGACTGACTAGCATGGTCATAAAGGTAGGGGATAATTTTTGCAAAGAAAGCATCGCAAGTCAAGTGTTTCCATGTGAGTCTGATGCACAAATTAGGGTCGTCCCCTATCGGTTATGAACCGCCATTTCACCGGTTGGAAAAGGAACCAGGGAAGTGTCAGCGGCAAAAGTTGACCGATTCCAGTGACAAGAGCCTGCGTTGAGCCGGTTCTCAAACAAATCACAGAAGATCAGAGCAGTGTGGGCCAGTATGGGTGTTTCGTGAAATGATCCTCAAAACCATGTTTGTTTTAATATGAACGTCTAATGAAAAAAATGAGGTGATTTGGGGTTGCGCCCTTTAGAATTCTTCATCCACCATCTGCCGGTCCAATAAGGGCGACGTCAAATCGGTGCGGCAAGGAGCTGATCTTAGCACGACCTGCAGCCAGGGATGGCCTGGCTAACCCTGGCTCCATCATCCATTTCTGGGAAAATTACCCTCTGGTTATGGGAAATGGCCCATTTATAAATAGATAACCAAATAGATGGTTTACCTATTCAAAATTAATGTCAATGGTTGGTGACTTTCCATGGCGAACTGTTAAATAACTGGATTGGTTCAATCTATTACTGGATTGCTTTGGAGGCTACCACCATTTCCACCACCCGGTTTTCCGATGTCCTCTTCCACCAGAGTTGGTTGATCAACCAGCTGGAACATAAGAAATAGCCCTTCAACAAATGCCGGTTGCTGGTTGACCTACCCCCCTAAAAAATATGAGTCAGATCAGTCAGATTGGATCATCACCCCAACTGGGGAAAATAAAATTCATGTTCCAAACCACCAACCAGAATGTATATAAGTTGATCGTTTTGTGTTTGCCACAGTAGACCATAGACTCATAGATCCCTTTATTGGGTACTCAAATACCAAGTTGGCCGGACTCATTAATGGGCGGTTCAGGTATTTATTGCACGTTGTGCCCTGTTGCCCAACCAAGTAACCCAGCCGGCTCACATGGATTTCAAATTAAGTCTCAAATGACAGGTAGAACAATGATATACTTCATATACAGATACACTAATTGAAAGAACATGACTGGGTAAATATAATATAAGTTATAACATGTTATAACCACGTGTAAGCAAGTTAAGTATTCAACAGTTACCCTCTGGTAAACCAACGTAACTATGGAAAATCACCATTTTTAATGGGTATATCCAATATAAATGGCAATTTTCAATAGCTATGTTAGCTTACCAGAGGGTATATTTTCAACAATGATCCTTCTATCATGACATTGCTATACCCTGTGACCTGGTGAGAGCAATGTCAGCGCTGCCCGTGCTGCTCGACGAACGCATGCCTGCTCCCAGTTGTAGCAACAACTTCAGCCCCAGTTGTACCATTTCACACGCACAAAATAAAAAAAATAAAACTAATGCATGATGACATACTGTACCTCGATGTCACCGTAAATTCCATTTGCAATACATGAGCGGCATAGGATGGCATAGGAATGTATAGGATATCGAAGAAAAATAAGGAGAAATAAGGAACATATGCTGCACTAGCTGGGTCGGTCGATTAAAGTATCAGGGATGGAAGGGTTATAGTGCTGATGCCATCTGTGAAATATCTTACTTGATGGGTTCAACCCTACCTTCCCCAACAAACAATGGCAACATGGATACCTCATGCCTTACAGTGCGTTCACTCACATCCCGCTCAATCATTCATCCTGTCAAAATGGGTCGCGTCCTGTCAGGTCTGTAATTTCAATCCTAAAACAACTTGGGATGGAAAAATCCAACCAAATATTCAGCATGCTTCAATTGCAACTCGTGATTTCGCCGCCGCAAACTGGTGGTGCGTGGACTGCAAGAGTTGCTGAACAAAAATGACATGTTTTGAAATGTGTTTTCTGTGTGAAACACAGTGAAACACCACAGTTTTAGCATCAAACATCTGGTGGACATATAAATGAAATAACATGATGATAATTCACCAAACACACACACACACATTACCACACACTCACGCACATTTCGGGATGGATTCGGGATGGTTTCCCTTTACTATATATAACTACTATAACCATGATTTCATATAGCGCGCTCGTTTTCCAACGTGGTTTTACCGAAGAGAAGTCCTCCGTCCTCCTGCCTCGGGGTCGTGCAAGCGCACATCCGTCAGGGCTGCCAAGGCAATCACATTGCCCTTCCCAGCCAGTGAGCCCAACACTTCCTTGGTGCCATGCGCCAAGATGACGGCTGGCATGAAGGAAATCCGCAGAAAAGGTGTTTTGCTGCGGAGAAAAAAACATATTGAGGTATGTAACGGTATATATAATACATATAGTACTAATGTGATAGATTGTGATAGTGATGATGCATAATTATGTAATGCATAATTATGTATATACATACATAAGCAAAACGCGGATAAACAATTGGGATTGAGCCAGAAAGAACATCTATATCACTATCAGAACATATTGAGAGGGTAGTAACCCTACTAACTACTAAGTTCAAACACGATAGTTTCATTGTGTTGTTCCCAGGCGATCTGAATAAATAACTATAAGAATGTAACATATACAGTATGTATATGTTTTGTATACAATCATATAGCATATATGATGGGACAGGGGTGGGTTGCTGGGTAAACCTTGGTTCAAACCGAAGCACTACAAGTCCACTGGGATGCACATCTTAAGCGCCCCGGCCGCGGCCGAGGTGTGTGATGGGTCACCCCGATGCGGGGCTTATGACAAATGCATTATTAAAAAAAACACAAAAGCGTAAGAACCTTAAAGATGTTAAAGTTAGACTTACTATATTACTGTATGCACGTATATATATATATATATAATTATGTATATATATATATACATGTTTGCTGCCGTCCCAACAACCCACCATCCCTATTTTGCAGAGGACCACAGCGGCTCTCCGAACAGAACCTGGATCAGTTGGCCATGCAAAATTGCGATTTAATCAACAAGAAGCAGTGAAATCATGGATCGGTGAATCGAAAAATATGGCATTTTTTAATGGGAAATTCATGGACCAGCTGTATTTATTGTAAGTATGGCCCTATATATGTATATATATATAATATTATTGTCATTTAATCGATAAAGTTATGGGTGTATAAAACAAGCCATTTTATGGGTATATGTATATATGTTGTGGGATACGATAGGATGTAATGGGATATATATAATTATATATATATATATATATACCAGTAGTACCCGCACGAGGCGGGGCGGAAGTTGCCTTAAAGATATATATAAAAGACCTTTCTCATCTATAGAACTTGCATGCGCCGTGCGCCAGCCAAGCCCGTGC
>Ga0126342_10001876_pt1 | contig 31226 bp, 41 predicted proteins | sample Cyp1metagenome_FD_92528 | JGI IMG/M metagenome (GOLD analysis project Ga0126342, IMG submission 92528) | Coral microbial communities from Lord Howe Island, Old Settlement Bay, Australia - Cyphastrea 1 metagenome | ecosystem: Host-associated > Invertebrates > Cnidaria > Coral ...
TCTCCCTCCCTCCCACACACACTCCCTCTATCTCTCCCTCCCCTCTCTCTGTCTCGCCTGCCCTCCCTCTCCCCCTCCCTCCCCCCCTCCCTCTCTCTCCCCCCTCTCCGTGCGTACGGACAATTTACATGCTCCATTACAAACCCTACCCTTCACGGCCTTCTTCCCGGAGTGCCAAGGCCACGGCCAGGCAAGGGTCAAGGAGGCAAAGAAGGCAAAGGAGGAAAGGACGGAAAAGGCAAAGGTCGTGCCCCGCCTGTGCGAAAGGGCGGAGGCAAGGGCCAGGGCCAGGGCCTGCGCGAGGGTGTGCGGCAGCAACTGGAGACGAGGATGCAGGAGCCGAAGCATGGAGAATGTGCGAAAAGTTGTGGAAAACATGGGAAATAATTCCGAACAACAAGATCCAATATACAAATGGTTTGATTCTACACTCGAAGACTTGCAGGGATGTTCCCTGAGTCCAGGAACGCATCAGTCCAAAATCGTTCGGACCATCCCCACGAGGACTTGATGAATGACATCCTCAACGATGGTTGCTGCCCTACCTCCGCAGCTTTGTTAGATGGAGCCTGTACCGCAATCCCAGCGGCTCGGGAGGAGCTGCTTGTGACTTTCTTTGAGCAGAGGTGGCAATAAACTCAATTACAACATTGGTAAAGTCATGCCCAGAGTCGACAGAGTTCAGAGATGATCTTTTCTCTGGGTAGCGGTTCGCGGCCTTTTGAGTTCAGATTTGTGAGCCTTTTCATGCGCCGTCCACCTGGTGGTTCACCCCAATGAGCCGTCTTCACACCTAGTCAATGTGAGTCACAATACGCCATAAATCAGAAATTCGGTGGGAGGTCCTGCAGATCCGCTTGGCATCGATGTGGGTTCGTCTCAAAATAGGGGACCCCTAAAGCCACGATTTCCCTATAAACATGGCCATACGACTTCTGGTACCGTACCTATTATACTTATTCTCAGACACACATCCATTTTGAACTCATGTATAAAAAGTTGGGTAATGTTGGTTATATTCCCCACTATGACCACCATTATACTCACGTTGACACTCACCGTTATAGCGATTTTCGGACACCTGGTGTAGGAGATACTCAAGATGAGCAGCATGGAACTGTCGCAGCTGGTCCCGCTGAACCTGCTGGTTCCGAGGGAGCAGGCGATCGGAGATGGAAATGCGATAGCTAAGCGGTGAGGAGGTGGACAATAATACTGTAGATTCGACTGTAGATTTTAATAGATGGATGCACTGGTGACGATGGTGTGTGATACTAGTAGACACATGGATTATCATGTATGTGCATGCGTGCAGCTGTACATTGTAGGTATTCATGCACGTTCTAGAGATGACATTTGCATCAACCGAGGCGCTCCAAGAATTTGTAATTCACTGTAGTATGGACTGCCTGAGAATTTTTGCGAACATCAGTTGAAAGTCACCAGAGATCAGACCCAGTGGCCTAGCAAAGTACAGCTTGGGTTATTCAAGCCTGCTGCAACGTTCAAAATGCCAGCATTGATTCAGCTACCGCGACATTTGTATCTACATCTAGATCCATGGCCATATCTATATCCATACCTCTATCTACTCACAGTACCATGTATATATTTATGTATTTTTTTCACATATCATGTCGCGTACAACGTGTATCATATCATATCTATGTAGTTCTTCATGATTATACCTATTTATATATATACAGATAGATAGATAGATAGACAGACAGACAGACAGACAGGCAGGCAGGCGGACAGACAGACAGACAGTAAGATAAGATATATAAGATAAGATAAGATCGGATAGGATAGGATAAGATAAGATAGATAGATCGATCGATAGATAGATAGATGGATAAATAAATAGATAAATAAATAAATAGACAGTCCAGTCTGGCCCTTCCCAGGCCCTGAAACAGTTCCTACTGTCCATGCGGAGCTTGTGCAACGTGTGGTCAGTCAAGGACGCAGAACGAGCTTTCATCGCCTCATCCTTTGCGGCTCGGCTTTCAACGAATGGCTATGGATCTCAGAGGGCAGCCAACTCCAACAGCCGTAGAATGGGATATACGTGACCCATGAAATGTTGAAACCATGACGAGGCAAAGCGGGATTGCTTTCCTTGGAAACAACTGGAAACAATGGATTTTGCATCACGCATTCGTGAATTTGCACCGAGAAACAGAAAACCTTTGATGGAAATGACATCGGGAAGTGATGGGGATGCAAGGAGCTTCAACAGATGACTGGCATTTTCAGCAGCACACCGTGTTGGGCTCTGCAGGTGAAGAGGTTCTATGACGTGGAGAATTGGAGCAGTTTGAGGATTGGACCCTCCTTGTCCAAGCATCCTCTTTGGGCTGAGGCCAGGGATGGCTAGACGTGAAGAAGATGAGAATTGCTTGATAGGCGACCATCAAATGCAGATTTCACCTTCAAACAAGTTTCCCAAAGAATCGAAAACCGTAGCTTTGGGGGTAGCTGCTCGGAGAGGGCTCAAAAACATGGATTTTCCCATTGAAATCCTGGCCTTTTTTGGGTTTAAGCCATCCCTAATCCCGTCCCCCCCACAGGTACTTATAAATACCACTAAATGAAGCCCCAACATGAATAGATCCAATACTAAACTAAGATTTTGTATGTTTTTTTTCCAGTATTTCATGTTAGCTGGATGACATCACCGTACCAGTTGAAGGATTGCTGCCCCACGTCGTGCGGCGACTTCTTGAGGTGTTCTGGGAATTCCAGGATGCACAATGGAAATGGATCAGCCACGAGGTAGATCCCGCACAATTGATGGATGCTCGTAGCAGGGGCAGATGACATGGATGACCATGGATGACCTGGGTTGATAGTTGGGTTGTTGCGACCGGGTTGATTCTCCACTTAAAGATTACAGGACCCACAGGATCATGCTGGTGAACACGGTGAAATCGTGTCAAATTCCAATCTCTCCAGCCTCGAAATCCAAAGATCATATAGATACCTCATCCATTTTCAGAGTATTCCATTTTCAGGCAATGATTTGGATAATTTTGGATATGTTTTAAGTTTTAACCATGACTTTCCAGAAAATCCCAAGGCCACAACGCCAAGCGTTGCTTCGAAAGCACCAAAAAACGCCGCATGGGCCTCCGCATGCCTCCGCATCTCAGGACGGTGTGGCCGCCTTAGAATTGTTGTTTCAACATCGCGTGGACAGTTCGGGGTTGAACGGCAAGATCGACTTTGAGAAGGCCGGAATCATTGAGGTGGCATCACCTCACATAGAAGAAGTTGAAGTGTAGATGGAAAGGTAGAGAGAGAGAGAGACTTCAATTGTAGATATGCAGACAGTAGTTGGATGATTGGATGCAATTATGTGTTTCAATCATTAAGTGTGTACATATGCAACATGTACATATGCAACAGCTTCTACATGTACATATGCAAAATGTACAGGAAACCATATTTTCATGTACATATGCAACAACTTGTGAATAGAAAGAGTGCAGGCCATATTCCAGATGTGAATTGCAGCCTGGCTGGGTAAGTTTTCTTTATATCAAGGCCCTGGTTTTAGATAGCCATGAGCGTTGATTCTCAGGATATTCGCTTCGAAGACTTCCAACAATGGCTCTACTCGCGGGGACTCTTGTTGGAAGACTGTGGTGTTTGTACCTTGGCGTGGCCGGGATAGTCCTCTTGAACTCGTCGATGGATGATGATAATTGGGGTTTTTGGTCATCCCCCAAAGAACTGTGGAAAAGAAACATCATACATCATCATACTAAAACAGATTCTGTTGGGGTCGATTTCGAGGGCATCCCACCGCACCCCACCGCACTCTGGCCGATGAGGCATCAATCAGCACAAATTTGGTTTGGTGATGGGTGCCATAAACGGTGCATTGGCACAACAAGATCGTTTGCAACAGGAGGCCGGGGGAAGATGGCAGTCACCAGAGCTGAGTGGAAGATGACTGGGGGTGGCAATCAACCATGGCAATTGGGGAAACACCAGTTTCGAATTTGGGGAAATCCACTTGTACATAATTTGTGTGATTTCCCTTCGCCACGTTTGATTCGTAGAGGGTCTCTCATTTTCTTTTCGGGGGTTGGTCCCACGCTTTGCCCACAGTCTGCCCACATCCATGCAGCCCCTGGATTTCTCCAATTTGGACGGCCAAGATGTCGTAATATTGTGATTTCAGGGATTCAAACGGGTTACACCCAGGGAAGGAAACGATTCGGTCAAACCTTTGGTACTATTTTTGCCTGGCTTTTGGCCTTGGGTTTAGGCCCCATTTGAAACCCTGGCGTGTCAACCACAAACCTGGGAAGACATAGGATGACATTAGGATCACTGGTGGAGCTCTCAGAAGGTCTTCTCCGCCTGAAGCCCAACAAAATATGGTCATACACACACACACATATATATATATATAATATTACAATATGATGAAACGTATGAACATGGATTTCAGGATGGTTTAAAATCAACAAAATCATGGCTTCAACCACCCGAGGGTATTTTTTTCTGGAAATTTCTCCCATCATTTTCCCCATCAGGCAGAGAAGAAGTGGCTGGAGAAGCTTCTGCAGCTGGCCGAGGATGAGGTGGAGACCCTGGCGCGTCAAGGTTGCGGCAACGAAGAGCAGGCGGCCTACGAAGACTTCCATCGGCGCTGGCGAAAGGCAGCGAGGTGGGTGCCGGGTGTCGGGATAACTCGGTGAACTTGGTGAACTGGTTGCAACCACTCAGCGAAGCAGGAGTATCACCAAGGAAAAATTGCCTTGGATTCAAGAGATTTGCGTTTAGACAATTTAGAACAAGTCGCGCGATAGCAACATCCACGATTCGATTTCGGGGATCAGATGATTTCCTTTTGTTTTAACCATTTTTAACCTCAACCTCAGGTCGCAAACTGCCGCCCAGCTGGAATGGAACCTGCGCCTTTGGGCCCAGCATAAATTGGGGCGTGACTGTGATGCCAAGCCCCTGAGGCCGAGGGTGGAGGACATGCCCTATCCTAAACCATCCCGGTTAAGGCTACAAAAACGGCTGGTATGATCCAGTTCTAGAGAACTCAGCTTGGGACGTGCTAAACCAAGGAAGTTCTACAGGTTCGAAAGGGTAGCTTTTCCTTTTGAGTAAGAACACCAGGTTGCTGCTTCAGCCTTAAAGGGCGCTGACCTGCACACTTCATCCATCAACGTTTGAGATCATTTTCCCAGATGGACAAATTGGCAATGTGGATCCAGGACTAGTAGCCACATATTTCACAATAGGAGATCCCATTTCAATAGATTTAGACTCTTCATAATGCATGACCCGGGTTGACATGACCTGTTTGCGGACGGTGAAAGTTAAAACCTTCATTTTGGATGACAAACCCTTCAACTTTGTTCCTTCGATCGCCAGGCCCCTGGCCATGGCATTGGCAGTGGAGCTGAAGACTGAGGCGGCCCAGTTCCTCAGTGGTATCCTAGACCCAGTGTATAGAAATGTGGATTGTGGATATCAATTATTCTGGGATATAAGATGATATAAGACGGTAGAAGTACACGGGGAATCATTGGAATATGTCCACTGTGATGGCATCCATTGTTTATAGTAGATTGTGGTTAGAAACTCCACGCCATGTGCTTTCAGGGCGCCCCGGACTCCCTTGGCAGCGCTGCCATGGGGCTTGGCAGCGCTGCGCATACTTCGCTGTCCATCTCGCCCTTGGAGTTGGAGGAGACGGTGCGGCGGCAGTTGGAGCAAGTGCTGCGCGATGGGCAACGGGGACTGGCGGCTTTGCAGAGGTGGGATGGGGATGGGCCGGATGGGGATGAGAATGTGGTGGAAATGTCATGAAATGTATAACAATGTATAGACATGTATGGAAAACTGTGGATGGATGCGGATGGGGAGAGGCGCTCGAGTTTTTTCTCTTGTTTCTAGAATAGGGAGGCCGCCGAGAAACGCGTTGAAACAGACTTGGAGAATGCCCTCATTTTCTGCAACATCTCGCCCTTGTTTAACTACTCCTTGGAGCAGAACGTGGAATAGCACGAGATGAGGTTGTCGAATGTTGAATGAACTAGCCTGAACATGTCTGAACCAAATCAACCGGGGACTGGGCTAGGGAAATCAGTCCTCCAGCATTGGACGGGGACAAGCATGGACAGTCCGCATGAATCAGGCTTGAGAGGCTGTCACTGGGGGTGGGTGCCTCGATGGAAGACCTACTTCCAGGGGAAGGCAGGGCTTGGGCCACAAGGGTCACAAGGGTCACAAGGGTCACAAGGGCCTGGATACCTGGCCGCTGGTAGTTCATTTGGAGGAAATGCGCCAAATGAGCTGCAAATGGAGGATTTTCCATTGCCCTGCTTCTGTTTGCTGTTTGTTTGTTTGTTTGTTTGTTGTTTGTTTGTTTGTTTGTTTGTTTGTTGCTTGCTAGAGGGAAATTGCCTGGTGAGCGGGTCAGACATGGAGTGACGGTGGCTGCTATCCAGATACTGGATGATAAACCACTGGAAACCCGTGCTTGAAGCGGATGCTTCTTTGATAGTTGGAAGTCTCGATTGGGATCAGCGGCGCAAATCAAAGGAATGGTTTTGAATCTGGATTTCTTTTGGAAACAACCAGTCGCTCAGCCAATGATGGCCATTTTTGGCGAAGATGAATCTTAAAGAAACCATCAACATCCACCAAAATCCATCAACAATCCATCAACATCCATCAACCATCCATCAATATCCATTATTATCCATCATTATCACGATGGAATATGCTTGAGTATCCATAGATATTGCCATAAATTCCCATAGTCATTTCCATGACTGGTCATTTTAGGATTTCCGCGGTCGTCGAGGAACTTTCCTAAACTTCCTCAACTCCAAGCCCCAGCTGCGTGAAATGCTGGAAACTCATTTGGTGCAGGTGCGCCACGGTGCCCGCCCTGAGAAAGGTCGTATGGAAAGCCAAATGGCCAGTTACTGACTCAGTTCCAAATGATAAGAATAGTTCTTTTTTTTTTAAAAAAGTCACACACACACACACATATTAGATATATAGATATATATTACTGGTAATATGTTTAAACATGGAACTTGGGTAATTCCAATCGCGAAGATGGTCGTGTTGCTGTTGTAGGCCCGCACGCTTGGTGGAGCGGCCTCCGCTGAAGACGTGGATGTGTCGGACCTCCTGCGGAAGGTGCCTTCCCACTGCTGGGATCGCAGGGATCTATCCCCATATTTTTGGTTGTGCCTATTTATACATGTAAAATCACATACATGGGTATGTACGATATGGGCCGGTATGGGGTCAAAGCTATCACCCCAAAAGCGGGTGAGATGGATGGTTTAAAGCTCAACATGACGCACCTTTTGTGTATGTGTATATATATATATATATATCCGCAAATATCCACAAGTTTTAGCACATGAATCCATGATTTCAGACTTATTGAATGGGTCCCTTCTGGGTCATGTGTCCACCGTGTCCATGCTCAACGGATGGGGTACTCGACCCGCATCTCGCAGGCGGATGAGGTGCTCTTGGAGCTGCGTCCCAGCAGCTCCGTGCTGGACCTGCAGCTGCTGGGGCAGCTGGAGGAACGCTTGAGGCGCTGCCATCACTGGATGGGTGCCATAAAGAATCGCCTTGTTGATAGGTGAGTAACGGTGAGTATAAGAAGTTATACTATGTTATACTGTACTACCATGAGCTACCCTGGTTCTTGGGGATTATGAGCAAATCCCTATTTGGGAAAACCATCAACCGACTAGTATAATGAGAGGGGATAGGAGTATTTTTGATGGCTCACACGAATGGTTGCCCTAAAGGAATAGATCTAATACTCAAAAGGGTTTCGTTTGGGAGGGGTTTTAGTATCAGTTGCAGGAAATCATTTGGACATGGGTGTAGGTCAATCTTGGTACCAAAATGGGATTGGATACAAAAGAGGGACCCCAAATCTGCATAAATCTGCGGTATTCTGGGCCTTCAATTGGACCGCACCCAGCGGGGGGATGCAGATCCATGATACAGATGGGGAACGGGCTGAATTTACCGTAAAGAGCAGACAAACAGATTTGAAAGAAGGAAACTTGGCGTCGTACTTTGCAAAGATCGGAGAACAACCCACCAATCAATGGGAATTCCAGGATCCTAAATTGGAGGTACTGTACCATATAAGGCCATATTTTCTAGGGATATTGAACCAACACACACAAAGAGAGATATCTTATCCGAGAAGAAGGGGATTGGAATCAACAAACCCTGGGATTTCAACCCAAATGATTGGGTTTCTCACCTACACCCGGCTAGGTCTCCAGTAGGGCAACCCTCCTCAGCTAGAAATGGGTTATTCAGTGGGAATTTACCTCCGGATATCACCTTTGGCCGGGTTTCTTTGGAAACATGGTGGGTGTGTCAGGGAGTGTACCACCTATTAGCTGGCTAAAATTTCCATATCCCATTCATGGTTGGTTACATCTCCTTTTTTAGCGGCCTCATCATGGTTCATCCCAATCTTCATGGTTCAAGTTCAAATCCCCATTTTGATGGTCAAATCAGTGGTTTTCTTTTTTTAAAGTCAAATAATATAAAACCAGTCTCAACCCATAGTACTTCATGCTTTATATATAGATGGTACTCCGTTTCGAACCCCAGAAAGATAGAACACACCACACACATACACACAAGCATAAATATACATATATACACATACATTTATATTTCTCCATAAGCCCATGATCTACCATGAAATATCAGACTTAGATGTTACCAACTTCTACATCTTAATAACTCGTTTGTTTTGGGTTGACCTCCCCATCTCAACCCCGAGGTGTCCGGGTTTGCGCCTGGGCGAACTGGCACAGCATAGCTGGGGCAGTGTATGGGCCACGCGCGTGCAGGACAGCATGCGGCAGGGGGGTTACCATGGGGCAATGGTGGGTTTTACCATTGTTTATCCTACCTGGTTCACAGTTTTTTTTGTTTGTTTGTTGGGGTTTATATGTTACGTTTCAGTACGTTTCAGTACGTTTCATGTTTTTTGTTTTTTTTGGGGGTGAGTCCGGGGTGAGTCCGGGGTGAGTAAATCAATATAATAATAATAATAGTAATAATAATAATAATCATCATCATCTGATGCTCTAACTACTTGGGTTTGCCATGTTGGCAGCCTGGGGCTCGAATGGGGTAATGAAATCTACGGGTATTTTATTATACCAAATGGGTGGTGCTCCCAAACAAACATGGTGCTATTGGCAACGTCAACCAACTAGGACCGGCCTCGGCCAATCCCCGCTTCTCTTAGTTTCATCCCCAAACTTGGGCCTGGCCGATCAAACGTTTTGTTCTCCTGAACTGCTCTAGCAGCTCTAGCATATGACATGGTTCATGTTTCTTACTTGGTAAGCCCTGGGAAATGCAGGGGTAATGTGTGTTCAATTTACTTCCACTCACTTTCTTTCTGGGTAATATTGTGTAGCTACAAGTTTCACCATCGTTTTGGCTCGAGCAGGACGTAAAAGCTTTCGACTTGTTGCAGAGCCACGCCAACTTTGTTTCCAGCAGCTGTGGTTCTGAGGCGCCTCATGGGGTACCAGTTTGCAGTGAAACCTATGGCATTAGGGTTTCGACCCATAGCCGTATCCAGTGAAATTATGTACAGTGCTGATTCTGTTTCACTTTGAAGTATTTTTTTTCGTTGGGATTTTAGGAGGAAGAAGGCAAACCAAAAAGAAACTGCGCATACAAAGCGCATATTTATTGTATAAAAGGTCAGCATCTTACCCGAAAACATATCTTGTGGGGAAAGCAGATGAACATCCCAGACAAAGGCTATTCCACTTCCTGTTTTCGTAGGCCATAGGGATTTGGTACTCATCGAAATGATTGTGGCATACCCTCATGGCCAGGAGTTACCAGCCTCGTCCCCACAATGATGGACCCGGCTCCCATTGAAATGGTAGAAAACTAGATAATTAAACATTGTATCTACAGCCATTATTTTTTGGCATCTATCAACTAATCATCGTTTTCATTCATGTTAATTCAGTCATTTATGGATTCACTAATGCTTCATTGATCCATTCATTTATGGATCCATTCATTTATGGATTTATCCATGGTTCATCTATTTATTTCATCTCTTTTAAGAGGTATCTATCAATTTTCTAGATATTCATCTATCCAACATCCATCCATCAAGTTTTTTTTTTCCCTTCATCCCGCTGAAACCCCAAAGGGCGCCCCTTCGCAGATGGCCTACCGGCACCACTTCGGCCTCACTGGCGGCGGCTCCGCCTTGGGCCTGCCGCCCCAACGGGTCGCCGCGAGCGAAAGCCGCGAGGGCCGCGAGGGCCGCGAGGGGCTGCACTTCGAAGCGGCGGTGCTGGGGCAGCTGCACAGCTCCAAACGGATGGAGGCCTGGGAGAAGAGAACGAAAACTGGTGAGATGCGGGACATGGCGAAACCTCAAGGTGTTGACCTTTTTTCGATGTTGTGAGCACCTAGAAGTAAGGTTTCTGTCGAGTTTTAGGGATGTGAGGCAACAAAAACGATGTAACAAGCCATGGATTCAGTTAGAGGGACATTTCATGAAATTTCGATAAATTACATCCCCGAAGGGTTGGACAGAATGGATGGAGTTGTTGGGATAGTTTGTGCCCTCTTCAGCCTGGTCAGGTCTCAGGCCACAATGGCCACACGAATGGAAGCCTGGCGTCCATGGAGGCGCGAGCTGCCAGTCGCGCGGCTGAAGACTTGGCGCAATACTATGGCCACACCTTTCAGGCCGGTGGATGGCGGCTGGGTGGAGTTCATGTGGGATAGTTACCAATTAAATGTCAAGCCTGGATTGATACACTGGGCGGAAATGGTAAATATTTGTGATATTTTTGGAAGTTGTTTCGCTGGTAGCAGCGCAACAAGCGTTGGACTTTGGTTCAAACAAGCTGTGACAGGAGGCAGAGGAGACCTATATCTCTGGAGCAGGCAGGAAAGGGGTCGATCACTTCATTGAAAATACCCACTTGGTAGATTATAGTTCAATTTGAACAATTTTCCTTAAAGGGATTTTAAGATTCCAGCTGCCATGTTGGTTCAACGTGTTTTGTTCATGGTTCTAGAGCATTTGTTTCTCCAACCCTGTGTGAGACAACAAGTTTCCTTGGCTTAGTGACCTGTCGGGATGCAGTATTCACAAGTTCCGGCCAAAACGTGCAGGACACTCGCAACCTCGACCATTCCAGTCAGTTTCCATCATGTTTACTCCACTTTCCATCAATTTTTTCCCACATCCAGCATGGATACTTTGATGTGCATCCCACTTAGTGAGTACTGAACTGCATCTTACTTCACCCAGTTAGATGAGTGGGACATTTTTTTGCAGTGATTTAGCCTGGCATTATCACCATGTCCCACCTTCGCTGCGTTGTGCTGTTCATTTCGGGCAAACCCCCTGGACGCCCACCATGGAGATCTCCAGCCGGAACTGCCCAGCGCGCCGAATTTGACTGAGGCCGGCGGCATGCCACCATTCAGCAAGGCTTCGAAGCCTTGGCACAAATGGATTTCCTGGAGGATGTGGAAACAAACACCTCCTGGCAGGCCCGCGCTGGAGCTTGAAAATGGGGCATATTTTTGTTGGATTTTCTGGGTGTATTCATAGCTGGGATTAAACTCCAATAGCTGGGCTAACGTGAGCAATTGTGAAGTAAGGAACTGTAGATATGTTACATGATATAGCTGAATATAGAATAACAGAATGCACTAATACAAAATATGGTAGGAACAGATACAATGACTTTAAGATAAAACAATAGGTATCTATCTACACATGGTTGGGAATTCAAAAGTTTTCCATCTCCAAATATATCTGAACGGCGCTTGTCAAAGTCGGCCGGAGACCCATGACTTGCAGCCGCTTGGATGACGATGTGCTGAATTTTCAGGCCGTCCAAAGTGATAAGCTGTAGCAGCGACAGCCAGTCCCATGGTTAGAAACAGTTCAAACATGTTCAAACCACTTTCAACCTTGTACCCTCTGGTAATTTAACATAGCTATGGAAAATCACAATTTTTAATGGGAAAACTCACTATAAATTGCCATTTTCAATAGCTATGTTAAATTACCAGATGGTACCTCCTATGGAGAACAGTGAGAATTGACCATGAATGGTACCCTGTGAATCTGCCCATCACCAGGCCCTCTTTGCGCCCAGCCTGGGGTCGCTGGAGGACTTTTTGTCTCATCAAGTGGAGCAGCTCCACAAGCATCAATTGAGGTGCCAGGGTCACAGATTGCAACCCCTTCAACTGGCTAAGTCTGGGAGCCAACCCAGTGCAGGAAGAGATTTGCTAATTATGACCTAAACTCATCTAGAATCCACTCATTTCAGGCACCAAGAACATCTAGAATCCACCAAAAAGGATTATATATATATAGGTTTTGCCATCCCAAACATTGATCCCCTGAAATCAGCTATAATCAAAGCAGATTTCCACGATAATCTCATGGAAACACCTACCCAAGATTCACGTTTGAAATACACATCCGAAATCCATCCTTGCATTTTGTGAGTTGCTGGTCCCAACATTTTGAGTATAAAACTGTGGTTTCCCGTAATTTTTCCCTGTATCAATGAAATTGACTCAAATCATTGACCCTCAGATCATCATGAATCATCTAACAATCACTTTAAAACATTGGCAGCTTGTTCCTTAGCCCACAATCTCAACAAAATCCACCCCAAGTGACTACAAAATCACTACGAAATCCCAATTCTTTCCTATCATTTGTGAAAAAACATTGATGATCTCTATCATTTCCCCTATCACCTCAGGGTTTGTTTTATTATTCCCCAGCTCACATGGCACAAGTATTATTTGGATACAAGTGGTGCAAGGTAGTGGTATAAGTCCCCGTAGTTAGTGAACTTGGCTTACAAGGTTCATGGTGATAACTGGTTTAACACTTTAACTATTAATATCCGTGGGGTTTGTGAATCCACTTATAACTATGGGGCCGCAACCTCTTTGCTTACCCTCCTCAACCGTGGCTTGCTGGCAAATCCCATTTTTTTTTGATGATTTTCCCAGCTAGAAACCTTCATTTAGTTCTGAATTTTCCAACTCTTTCCGATGATTGTCCTATATTTTCCAAATATGTTATAGCATGTTATAGCTACAATCCCATATCTTCCTATGATTTTCCCATATTTTTCCCATTTTTTCCCATATCATCCATCATCTCCCCCGGGCGCGCCAGGTTCCTGGTCTTGGCGCCCGGCTCCCTGCCCTGCGCCAGCCTGGCGCCACGCCTGGTGCGCCTGCCCTGCGACGCCTCGGTGGAGGCGCTGCAGCAGGCCGTCGCGGAGGGCCAGGCGAAGACGGCGGCGGCCATGCTGACGGCGCTGGGCATCGAAGAGCCGCACAACGTGGAGGTGGGAGCCATGAGGTTACGGTTAGCCACATGAAGTCACTAAGGCTAGTGGGTTAAACCCATGGTTTATGGGAAATCTATGGGAAACTATATGGTGAAACATGTTCAAACCACTTTCAACCTTGTACCCTCTGGTAAACTAACGTAGCTATGGAAAGATCCGCCATTTTTCATGGGAAAATTCACTATAAATGGCAATTTTCAATAGCTATGTTAAATTACCGGAGGGTAGTGGGTTTCACATGGTTTATGGAAATCTATGGGAACCTATGGTGAATGGTGGTTTATGGTGGCTTGATGTTTGTTTAAAGCTGTGTTGAGGCGATGAATGTGGTAAAGCCGGATGAAGAACTACTAGTGACTGTGTTTGGGGGATGGTTGGCTTCCCACCTGCTTATGGTAACATTGGGGCGTGGTTCATTGTCTGCCACATCCAAACAGAATCCCAAAGATAGAAAAGTAAGATCTGACTAGAATAGCGGCTCAAGTGGCAAATTGACTTTGCTTCACAGGCTTTGGTCTACTACTTCCGTGAGGGGCTCAAAGCTTTGAAGCAACGTGACTCGGCCGGGCAGGCCACTGTCTAGCTTGATTTTCCATGGCCAATGATGACCTGCAAATTGGGGTAAAAAGGGACAAGTCGGGACAAGTGGCCAAGCTCTTGGGACTTTTGGGGGATTTGGGGGGCAGGGGCCTGGTAAAGAAATCTTGTTTGGATCTTGGTGGTCCAACCGCCCAAATGCTTAAGCCTTTGCTGCAGCTGCTGTGGATAAGTTGCGACAGTTAGCGAGAAAGGTGCTAGGCTCAGCCTACCAACGCAAATGACTGTGCCCTTTCCCCCCCCCCATGAGCACCAGTGAGGACCCCAATGCGCAGCAGCCAAACCGGCTGTTGGTTATGGAGTGCCCTGCTTTCTTCGGGATTACGGTATGAAAAGCATGGCAACTTCCGGGTCACCGGCCAAGTTCAACAGTTTTCCTCCAGTCTTCACCCAGGTTTCGAGTCGCAACATTCAGCGAGCGCAGTGGCCAGCAGTTTAGCTGTGGCCGTGCTGCAGTTTTTGCCCAGTGGGCTGCGACCTCATTTAGGGAAGCTAGTGGTGCTCCCTTGCCTCAAGGTAGGGAGCAGGGGCACGGATCAAACTTGAGTGGTCCAGACTTTTTCACCTTGATCCACCACCAAAAAAGAGAGAAGACCCAAAGTCATGGGTCCTTTCAAGCTTCACTATCATCAAGCCCAGCTTATGGCGTAGCTGCATAGCTCCAGGGGGGGTTCCTCTTCCCACAAGGAGGAGGTGGCCTGGTCGGAGGAATGCCGCAGCGCGGCCAATCGCCTGGGCTGTAGCAATATGCTCCTGGCCTTGGGACAGCTGTGGGACGTGCGCTGCTGGACCTCGGAGCCTTGACCGATATTCATCCCAGTTTTCCAGAGCCCCAGGAATGTGGCAAACCCAAAACAAACCATACTTTGATACTTTTTGTAGCTTTACATTTCTTGATGGTAAAAAGTAGGTGCGGTATATATTGTTTCTTTTTTCCTCTTCATGCTCATGCCACACCAAGGACATGCCATCGCAGACGCAAAGTGGTGAGCTTCACTTCTTGAGCGCCTTGGGCATTTCCCCCGCGGCAGCCACGGCGACTCTCAATGGCGGTGCCGCGGTCGCGGCTTCGAAAGCGGTGACGAAGAACCGCCAGGAGAAGACAGTAGAGAAGGCGGAAGTGGTGCAAGCGGCCCAGACTGTACTGATGGGATGTGCTTTGTTGGGGGAAATGTGGGATCCACAATACACTATTTGTGGGGGAGAGACCTACAACAAACAATTGGTGGGGGGTTATTGGTATAATTATGATGAGCCGGATGATTTATTATTGCAATTCTCAACCGTTTGGGGGCCATGAGAAATCATACCCGTACGTCTGTACGTGCGGGGATGCCCGGCAATAAACCACAGCCCGGCAATAATGATCCAAACAGCAGATTTCTTCTGCACTTCCCTGCTCTCTGAGTCCTAGTCCCTTTGCCCCTTGGCCCAGCACTCAGGAAATTTGGAAACCTTCGGCTGCCGAGAAAATTTTGCCTCCCACAGCGCTGGAGGCTGGGCCCTGCTAACTCACAGAGGCGTTTGCTCCTTAGTTCCCGTTGACTGAAGGTTTCTTTCCCGCACAATGGAATGAATTGAATGACTTGGAGATAGATTGAGCATCAAATAGGACATTTGAATGAATCGGAGGGTCCAAGGATACGTCACGCGTGGCGCAGCATGGCGACGTGTGGCGAAATGTCAAGAAAACTGGAGCTACTTGTAGATGTTTCTTCATGGGACCCCTCCACCACCCCTCCACCAAAGGTCAACTGTTGGGTTTGGGTCGGTGGTTCTCCCAATTTAATCTACGTATTTCATCCTGGTAAGGCCTGAAGTGAGAATCTCTTTCATGCGCGGGGGTTGCCACCTTGTCTAAACTCATTTACAGTTTCCTGTGTTTTTCCCCATGTTTTGGTGAGGACACCGAGAAGCTGGCCATTCTGCGGAAGATCCGTCAGGACTTCTGCCTGGATTCGGCCCACGCCGCCCAGTTACAGCGCAACTTGGGCGGCGCATTGAAGCGCCTGGGCGAGGACTTGTACCGCGAGCAGCACCACTTCGTTTTCGAGCTGCTGCAGAATGGGGATGACAACAAGTACCCGGAAACGGAGATACCATGCTACAAGCTGATCCTATGTCACTTGGATAGTGGTGATGCTTCAGTTTTTGAGGTGGGGCCCCAGGAAGGACTCCACGTCCTGAGGCGAAAACATGCTGGTTGCACTCTCCAACGAAGTTGGCTTTGAACAGGCGCCTGGAGATGGTGGATGTGGGGAGTGGGGGTCGTGTGTAGCCGCTAGCCATATACAGATGCGGCGTACCTGGGCGAAGTTGTTGAGTTTGTGGTGTCTCCCCAACTACAAGGACTGATGTCGTCTATCCCATATCATCCCATATCATTCCCACAGAATTTCTAGAGTCAAAGGCCGGACGTGAGCATACAGCAGCACACCCCTTTCAGAGGCTAACGTGGAGTCGTTGTGCAGTGTGGACTCCTCGACGAAACCGCAGCTGTCGGATGGTGCGGAGCGGATAGGCAGCTGCAGAATGTTATGGATGTGGGAAGACTTGAAGAATGGGATGGATGCGCTTCGCACTCTCACTCTCACCCTCACTCTCACTCTCTCTCTCTCTCTCTGTTCAAATGCGCCATTGGAATCAAATAGAAACAGCCCTGCAATGTGAGTGTGCACCTATGTGCATGTCAATTGATGTGTGGGTGTTCTGATGTCGGTTTAGCCACTTTTGGATCGATTGCCAGGCAGGAAGGGGATCGGCTTCAAGTCGGTTTCTTGGATCTTTAAACTTTAAAGATACATCCATCATCAAGTGAAACTCGTCAGAGTACTTTCATGACTTTAATTTGCACACACACACACATCCCATATATATATATACATAGTATGTATGATATATCCAAATGGGTTTGCAAATTATATATATATAACACATCCGCAGCAAATCATTCTGCATCTACCCTTCTATGCAAAGGGGAGATGCCATGGGGGCACATCCGAGGTTTTCAAGATCACCGACACGCCTATCATTCACAGTGCTGGCTGGCACTTCCGCTTCAATGCGGGCTTGAAGCTGGCGACGGTGAATATCAAGGATGGGAGAGAACACAGGAAAATCAGATGCATACAGATAAACATTAGGATTTTCCAGCACAAACTTGGGTGGAAAAAAGAAAGCACACAATCAAAAGAGGAAGGAAACAACAAGATGGGTCAAATTGTGATTTTCCATTGGCAGGCTAGTCACTAGATGCTGCAAGGCAACATGACAGGGTAATATTCACAGATATTCACAGCGTGTGAGATCTGTGATGTGTGTGATAATCAGCTCCCATTCAGCTGCATTTCCAATGGAATGGTCCCAAGTATCTCATGTCAGGGTGGATGGCTCAACCATCCAGTTGTTATTCGTGGTCAATCTCCAGGTTGTTGATCGTTTTTTTTTTTTTACATTGGACGACATTTGCATTTGATGACTGGCTCAACCCCCAATTTTTTGATGCAGGGACCACAAAACCTGTATTTTTCACCATTTCGAAGGGCACACATCCCTTTCGAAGGGAAGTCCAATAGCGGCTTCAGGAGCTGGGCTACATCGTCCCGGAGGAAGTGGCCGAGTCGGATATGAAGTTCCCCCATTGGACCACCGAAATCCGGCTGCCATTCAAAAAGGAGCTGGGAAACGATGAGAAGGTGCCTCAATTCTCCAGCAAGACTGTAAAAAGCAAGACTGGCTTTGGTCTCTGATTGGGAGGCAGATGGCTTCCTCAGAACATATCCCTTGGTTGGAGAGGAAAATATGCCCTCCCACTACTTTTCCCCTGCAATTGATCACACCAATCGAGGCTCAGATCGGAAAGGTTGGTTTCTCTGGCCAGGCGCTCTTGAACGAGGACTTTAAAGCCTTGGACGGCACCCTGCTGTTGAACCTCAACAAGCTCAGGCGGGAGACTTGGGATTTATGAACCAATATACATATGAGCCAAGTACTTGGGGGTCATATGGTTTCATCCCAAACCAGGGTTCCTTAAATATCCAATAATAAACCACAAACGGGCGAGGCACTGGGCTGATGTCCAAGTCACGAAGGCAGTTAACTACCCCTCCCCTGGATGCTTCCCAAGCAGTTTGGCCGTGGCTCAACCCCGGGGACATAGCAACATCCGCAGCATCCGCATCCTAAACACACCATGGTGTGTAAAAAATGCTAAGCTCCCTGCCAAGTGAGCTTTCGTCCCTTATCCCTGGGCCTCAAGTTCAAGACATCTATATTGGTTTAAGGAAACTTTTCAGGAAAGCCCTAGCTACCTTCGGGTAATCCAACATGGCCATGGGAAATCCACTTTTAGTGGGAACATGATCTATAGATATTAGATTTCCTGTTGTCCTGTTTGGTTACCAGAGGGTGCTTTTTCGGACTGAAATCCAGGGTTTCATGCAGATTTTCCATTCAAATCCATAAGCCTATCATTCAATCCATCGAAATTCCACATGTACAGCATATCAAACACATTGTCTGAAAATAGGGCGCCACAAAAATATCAAAAATCCAATGGTTGTTCCCAATATTTCCCATTCAAATTGTAATCAATTTAGTCAATTGGGCATATATCCCATTTTCAGCCTCACCTTTTGGGCGTTATCCCATTCTATCCCATCAAAATATATCTCATTCTATTCCCATGATACCTCATGTCCCATCATCATTTGTTTTAGTTTAACTAGATGTCACTATTTACATCACTATTTTTTGTTGGTTAAATCTGTTGGTTTCCGTTTCCGTTTCACCAAGAATTTTCTCACCCCATCGGTCCAGGTGTCTGGTGCTTCAGCAGTGCAACTCCTCGCAGATCTCCGAGGACCGGCCCCTGGCACCGAGCGGACGCTGCCTGCGCTCCACGGATCTGTGCACGGTGCAGCGCTACGGGGAGGTGGACTGGAGGCGGACATGGAGAATGGGCATGGGCTCCGAGAAACTGGTCATGTTAAAACTCCAACTTTTGAGTTTAAATCTGGTGCCAGGTATTTTGGGGGTAGCTGCCCCCAATCACTGAACAGAACATGAGAAAACACGCGGACGTGAATGGGGTTACAAGTGTTCCAAGTTTTGAGCGTTCCAATCTCTGCAAAGATGTTTCCAAATTGGATCCTCAATGCCCGATTTTCACCGGGGTGATTTGTATTGATTTAAATTGATTTATAGTATTTATACCAGTGAGATAGTGTGAAATAATTCAGTTCTCAATGTGGGAGCAGGGCGCAACGCGGGGACGACGGTCCCAGAAACATGGACATGAATGGGGGGCTGTGACCGAGCCAGGTTTTTCGGGGAGTTTGTGGAGGGGAGTTTGGTCCAACTGCCAACTGCACACCGCTTATATAAAATGCTTGAATTTTTGATGAACCAGAAGTGCAAAGAAAGTTCCCCCATCTTATTACCCTGAAGCGAGTGGACGCCGATTCAAACCAGCTTTACGGCAGGCTCGTTCAGATAAGTGATGGCGAGGTACGGAATTGGCCACTGGGGCAGCAGGTGGAGAGCCATTTTCCATTGGAACAGTGTTAACGTGCTCTATGATCTATATGGGAAGAACTGGGAAGAAAACGAATTCATTGCCATGCTACTCTCGCGCGCTTTCTTCGCTTTGTACTTGCTGAGCCTTATCTCTTGAATCCTTACAGCATGATCCCAGCCACAAAATCATATACATTAGGTTTGTGATTTGTGATGCCCCAAGCGGACTCCAACCCTTTGAACTGCCTCAAACAAGGCTGTGCGCGGAGGGAGCCTTTCCCTTCAGCAACAAAGACCCCAAGATGGTGAAGCTCAAGATCTCCTTTCCGCTGCCGGTGGGCCGGTGGCCGGTGGTCCTAGTGATTTGCCCGATGATCCCGATGAAAGGATTGGCAAACCAATTTGGCACCCTGAGTCAGTTCATGAAACAAATCACCTACATTTCTGGAGGATTTCCCACTCCTAGATGTTTCAAAGTGAGATGGCCATCAACAGGGCGGGGATGGCATTTGTGAATCACTAGCTCATCAACCAGTCGTTCGGGGCCCATCGCCAGGTGAAAGGAAGCCTATTGGAGTGGCAGAAGGCAAGAGGGAATTGGTTCATCATCAGTCATCATCTATATAGGTTTCTGAGGTTGCCAGCAAGCCACAGGGATGCACCTTTGTCAGAGTGTGAGCCATTATTGTCATTATGACAAAAACGGATTTGGCGAGCGATTTCAGGCATGTGTCAGTTTCGATGTCCCCACTTGACATGATGAAAACTGACTATGATCATTTTTCATGGGAGCCAACGGCCAGTATTTGAACGCCACCCGGCAGCAGTAGCAGGACGAACAACCGACTCTGCAGCAGACCTTCTGCTATTTACCCCTTCGCTCCTTCGGATGGCGTGTGGTGCTTCATGCCAACTTCAACGTCACCGCCTCCAGGACCAGTTTGGGCCATGGGGGCTGTGCAGTTCCCAAAGACACTGTCACGCCATCAACACTTGCACATACACCACCCTCCTTGTGCAGGAATGAGTTGCACTGCAGCGCATGGAATCGCAAAATCAAGGAACTGTTGCCCAAGATGATGTGTTGGTGCCAGCGCATCATCCAGGACAAGTAAAAACACATGGTGCTGCTGGTGCTGGTCCATACTTTTTGGCGAGCTGTCGGAGTTTTTTTTTTTTGGCATATGTTTCTACCTATCACGATGCGGAAGCCTGATCAGTCCACCTGGCTGTTGCTCCCATACTTAAATCCACATCGTCCACCTTGCCGGTACTTCAATTTTAAAGAGAACTATCAGTAACCATCAGTAACTATGCCACTTTGCATCACTTTGCCAGGTTTCACCTGGGCCCTGCATGGCCCTGCCATCCGGGCAGGAGAAGCTAATGCCTTCAGCACTCGCTGCGCCCTTCAGTCCCCTGCCCTGGTTGAAGCCGAACCCAGCGCTGGATGAAGCGCGGCCGCCGCGCACGGTGCCCTATGGCTATTTTCTTCGCTTCATGCCTGTGCTGCTGGGCCAAGAATGGGTGAAGATGGGTGCTGTTTGTAGCTGCAACTTGGAAGGTTTGATTTCCATTGACATTCCTTGACCTATCTTGATATAATTAATTAGTCTTAAAAAATCTTAAAATATGATTTATCTTTTTGTTTGTCCCGGATTGGAGCACCTGTTGGCCATGCTCCGGGTCAAGCCTCTAGTAGTTTCTTGCAAGTTCACCTGGAACAGGCAAACCAAACTAGTACAGATGATTGACCTATGGAAGCCGAAGGTGGAGATTTCCCATCAAACCAGGTAAAATGGCCACACAGCCGCTAGAATGCTAGAAAATCATGCGAAAAAACCAATCATCCCATTGCCATGCCATGTAGTAATCTCCACCGGCCTGGTCCAGAAGCCAAGAAGTGAGGCATGGAGATTTGGGTGGTGGCGCTGGTGCCAGCGACTTCTTCGCAGGGACAGAGGCAAAAATTTGGCACCAGCTCAAGGAGGAGAAGTGCGTCCTGTGAACCGACTCTGAGTCATGGGATGTTATGGGAAGGGCGGGCGCTCTCTGTTCTGAAGGGCACACATTAACACGTCTCACTGCCCGACCGAGCCTGGGCGGGCACACATTCTGAGATGAGATGAGATGAGATGAGATGAGGTGAGGTGAGGTGAGGTGAGGTGAGGTGAGATGAGATAGATAGATATACAGTACACACACACATGCACACCATAGATATTCGTACAAATGTGCATGCAAATGCATAGTATACACCAAACATGCCCAAACATTATCAAACCATAAATACATGTTTAGGGCGTTCAGTTCTTAAACGGCGCGCAGAAATGTTTGCCAGGCTCTTTGCTTTTTCTGTTCAGGCGGGGCAGTTGAGAGCTGTTGGGTGAACCAGCTCAGGTCTGCGGAAGGATGTTGGATGCAGCCGTGCTACATTTTTCAAGCACCCGAAGTCATGAAGAAGGCCCTTGGGGTCCATGTTCCTTACGGAAGTTGCAATGGCCACCACGCCTGTGCTATCTTGTTTAATGGGGTGTAACTGGGTTTATAATAGTTTATATACATGTTTGTAACCATGTTCCGCCTGGTAGATACCTTGTTCTCTTGCGATTGAAATCCCAATTTGATGATTGATACAGACCCAGCCCATCACCGTGTGATTCCGGGTGCTCACGTCAGGTGATCGGGCCGGAAATCTTGGCAAAGTTCCATGATGGACTTTGTTGCTTCTTCAAAGGGGCTGGTGGATGGGTAATGCATTTGATGGCTAGGAATACACCATGGTACATCCAAAAATAAGGGATTTACGGCCTTTGGTTTAGAATTCTTGAATGGGAAAGATGCTGATCCATTTTTGCCATGCTTTGAAATTGGGAATTCAACCAACTAAAATGGCGACAAAACCAATAGATAATTGATTGGTAGCACCAAGAAGCGAATAGGACGCCCCGAACTAACTTCAATCCTTCGCGTCTGAGAGATGGTCCCCGGTGGTTGAATTTGTCAGACCATGAGCAGTGACCAAAGGTATGAACTACTAACCTATCAAAGCATCGACGTATGTACATGTATAATATCATCATGATGTACGACAATAGACATATTCATATGCATGTGCATCTGCAAATGTATGTATGCACACACACATGTACATATATATATATACACATAAAATACGTTCATGTATTTTCAATGTGCATGTACAGGTACAGTTATATGTATATATATATATATGTATTTTGTATTCCCGCTGAATGTTCGATTGCCATGTTGATGGGATCTTTTTCTGATTTCTAGTTTGTGCCTTCGGCGGAATGGTCGTCCAAGTGTGTCATCCCCTTGCAGCCTTTTTCGGTGCCCAGGCTATATGCATTCGGACTTTGGAGCAGGCCTCTCTGCGAAGACCCTTCAGCATTTGGGAGTCAGGCCGGGCCGCTGGGAGTTCTTGGCACTGACCATGAAACCGCTTGGCTCAGAGGTTTTGTGGCTTGATCCATAGATGAATATGATGAATACACCCATTAGCCCCTATCAATTCATGCCATTGTCCATGGCATGTTTAGCCGCTTCATACCGCTTCATAGGTCATGCTGCTTGGAGCCTCCCATCCTTGCCAGGACGCCAGGTTCCGCCTTGGACGTCCTTCTGACGGTGCTCACTGGCATGGTGGGCAGCCCCGAGGGCAACGAGGTCTTGTCCGTGGGCTTTGTGCGACAAGTCCTGGCGCTGTGCTACAGCTTGATGTGGGGCGGCCATCAGGCGAGATGCGCTCCAATAATGGGGGGTATGTCATGGACATGATGACTGAGATGGGCCATGTGATTGTCTATGGAGGATTATGGAGGGAAATGGTTGTATCATGTTGTACCGCATTTGAGTGTGTTCCACCATGGCTTCACGTCCCAAAAGCTGAGCTTAGTGTTGAGATAACAACACCAAGATTCACCAGACACCAATTTTTCCGCATAAAAAACATTTTTGATTACTGAGATGAGTGTCAATTATAGATTTGTTCCAACAGCATCCTCATGTTGGTTCACCAATTTTTCCTTACAACTCCGCCTTCAACTTTCATCAACTTTCCAGATCATCCATCCGAAGCTCCAGGACGAGGTGCCGGTGAGCGACTCGCTGCGCCTGGAGAAGCTGAAGAAGTTGCGGCTGCTGCCGCTGCAGCGCAGCACGATCGCGGGACCACCGGGCTTGGTGGACGATGCCGCGCAGCGTGGGGCGGTGGCGGAGGAGGGGCTGTGACTTGGAGGAACAAAGATGGATGGATTGATTGGATTTGATTGGACTGTTTGACATAGATATCTTAGATACAAACATGAACCAAAAGGTGGGGATTGAAGATATTGAAACAACAGAGATGGGGGTTCAAGGCGGTCATGGTCATTGCTGTTGATGCCCTCGTTGCGGCCATGTGACATGGCGTCTCAACATCGGATGCAGCCTGGAAGTGGCCTAAGGTTCTTGCCCGACAGAATCCAGCAAAGCTTTCCGCAGGCTTTGCTGGATTGCTTGGATCTGAAGATCGTCTCCCCTGAGCTCTTTGAGGGGAAGGACTCCCTGCAGGGTTTTTTCTTTTAACCTGCATGTTTCCAGTTTTATTCCATGGACGGTCTGAATGACACCTTCAGCACCCAGCCCTGAATTGTGGCACGTTAGAACTTGTACAGTATCGCAATTTTAAACTGTGGCAGTTGCAAACCTGAACCGCACTACCATGGAGTCAGTAGGGATAGAACAGCGGTCAGTGAGTCAAAACAGACATTTGGGACCTTTCTTGGGATGATGATTTGCAATGACTCATAATATCACGAATGAAGAACAATCATCAGATGGCTAGAACTATACTTTCCCAACCATTAATCTGCGCTGAGAGACTGTCACACACACATAAATATCACATTATAGTTGACCAAACTGACTATAGATCTATAGAGTGTATATAATTTTAAATGATTTAAATGGATATCCAACAATAGACAAATTTGCACACAACGATCATTAACGATCATTAACGATCATACTTAAGTCTGTATCATCTATAGTGGCCCAAGGGGCCCAAGCTATCTGTGTTTACTATGTGGTCGCAGGACGGTCAGCTGGTTCGCCGTTTGTTGGACCACTTGGGTCTGCGGCTCTTGTCGCCCGACGCGGTGGTGCTGGAGGGGGTGATGCCGTTGCTGGAAAAGTTGGGAGAAGCGACGCATGGAGAACAGGAACTGGGTGAAACAGACTCCGGGATAAATATGAAATATTAATTATACGATAAGTTGTGTGTATATATGTATATATACATGCACACACACACATATATATATATATGAGAATATATATATATATGAGAATATATATATATATATGAGAAAGCATGCAATACACGTACATAAGCTGCGCTTACAGACACATATGAATGTATTTATGCTCTATAAAAGCACACATACCTATGCGTATCCATAGACGTGTGCTTGATTGATGGGCGTTACAATCTAAATGACAAGTTAATGTCCAGTTACCTAACAGAGCTACGCACATTTTTTCCATTTGGAAAAGGCACATGAACTGGTCCCTCGCTCACCAGTTCTTGCTGCCTGACAGTTGTCCCATTTGAGTGGTTATTGATATTTACATTTTGAATCCTATTTGGAATTGATGATCCCTGACAGATGTTTCGAACATTTCTTCGGATGGTAAGATTAAAGGGCCCCCATGGGCTCCCAGTCACTTCACCGTTTCCCACCCGCTGCAGGAGGTCCGAACCGTGTCCCTTTGCATCGCCTACTTGGCCTCCGTTCGCATGGCGGAGTGTGCTGAGGGCTGGGCGCGGAAGTTCAAACGGCAGACTTTCGAAGAGGCGTTGCAGAAGCTTGGCGGAGATGCACTGGGATAAGCTGATGGAGAATCAATAGTTAGGTTTCGAAGTGAGGCATAACTTGTGGTGTAGTGGTGTCCTTCAATGGATTCTACATATATATATATGTTAGTTTGCTGGTAAAGGGGGTAAACCCAGGAAACAGGTTCACTTGCTGTGAGTTTCGGAGGTTCGAATTAGGTTGGACACCAAAAATGGTGGGAAATTGCGGGTGAAACCCCATATCTGACCGGGAATTTCCCTAGTTTCCTGCAGATTTTCACAGAAAGCAATTTAGACCAGACACATCCGGAGTCCGGAGGCATCCGGAATCTATCAGTTTTGCCACCACATATATAAACTGGTTTTCTATGGATCTTCGATCAAGCAGCAATGATGCTTGGATGTTCATCCCAGTAAGAAACTGAGAAATCATAATGGTCATAGCCCACTGAAACAGCTATGAACAGATCTGGATATTCTGGGTGAGGGCGTTTGCTAGCCAACTTAGTAGTTGGGAGTTGGGATGCTGAAACAGTCCAGATTGTGAGCTCGAGGACACCATGGTAACATACAACGGTTTACAACCCATACCTCAGCCACCAGACTTCAGTTCGAACCCCATCAGCTCAACATGTTTCAACTAAGGACCTGGTTGAAGCTTCCGATCCTCCTGGACGGCCAGCTGCAGCTGCAACCCGTGGCCTCTTCAGTCCCCACACTTCTGTCCAGCACCTTCCACCTGCTGCTGGCCACAGACGCGGAGCAGCGGGGGGAGAGCGACCGCGCGCAGGCGCACAAGGTGCTGGCGGAGGTGGAGACGACCGCAGTGACGGCACCGCAGCTGTGGCTGGGACGGGGATGTCGTTGGTGGTTCGAAGGTGTCTATAGATATGGAATAGATACGGAACACCTGTTTTTCATGTTGAAACATGTTGAAACCAATGTTCAACATTGAAAATGGAACACAATGGATGAAGATGGGGTAATCCATCTAGAAATAGGCGATACTCTGTTACTATGCCTGCCGGTCGGGATATGGATAACGTAGTGAAGCCAAGCCATCGATTACACAATACTGAAACCACCAGAATAATGACCACAAGAAATGGGTTTGTCGATGTTTGTCGTGGCCAGTTGCCACCGGTGCTGGCGGGACCGCCAAAAGAAAAAGGTAGTGGACTTTAGTGATGGGTTTCTCCTACCTGCCCTCAAGATTTCCACTATTGTAAAAAACTCCATCAGAGCATCCATAGTACCATAGGTCACTCACTTGTGTTGGTCAGATGGGTTTCTGCACCCCATCAACTGAAGCCCCATCAAAAAACAGCAGGGGCAGCTGGGGGTTCCAGGTTGGAAGCGACTGATGAGATGCAGCTGGCCCCCCGGCAGCTGGCCCAGTTCCTGGCGCAGCACTGCGGTGTGACCATGGGCGGCTTCCCCGTGCAGCGGCTGCGGCAGAGCCAAACGCTGGGGGAGTTGGGCCGTGAGAAGCCGCAGCTCAAGGAAGTGGCGGAGCAACTGGCGCGGGATGTGGAAACTTGGGCTTGGTGGTGGATGGTGGGTGTTATATGAGGGGTAGAATTCGGTAGAATGCTAGATGATAAGAATGGTGATATTATGGGGGATTGTATGGGTAGAATCATTGAATCATAGGTAGAGTAGCTGGTTGAACGGGGATGATTCGGGCTTGAGGTCCAAGTGGTTTTGGTCTGCATGTTTGGCAGTCGGCAGCTGCCAATAGAACCAGCATCCTTTGAAGGCAGCACCAGCAATGGCAAGCATCATGCGCTGCAAACGAGGTCTTTTTGAAAACAACTGATGCATCGATGATCCAAGTGTGGGCAAAGCTCTGCAGAACCAGATTGAAATTGGGATCATCCCCAACATTACCCAACAGCATCACCTTCTGAAGTTCTCTAAGCAGGTTCACGGCCGTGTTTGGCCTACAGGGTGTACGCTTGTACCCCCTGCTGGGAAAAAAGAAAAACATATTGTAATATTTTCGATTTTTACCGTTTTTTTTTCGCGGATGTGCTTGAAAGAAACCCCGCAGGCAGAAACACAGCGCTTAACCACAGGAAGTTCTTGTTCGACTTGACCGAAACAGCCATGACCGGTGTCCAAAGATAGAAACGAACCAGGTGGTGTCCAGTGTCACTCCATTTGTTGCATGTCATGGCCAATCCCTTCGAGGCCCCCCAGCTTCGCTGCCTCGAAAAACGATGGACGAAAACCAGCTGAGGATTCCAACATCTTGGCCCAAACTGTGGACGTCGTCGACTTCGACTCTCGGGCCCTCGCGGCGGCGCTGAACAGCGGAAGTGACGTCCGCAGATTGCTGGTGGCGTCCTACGTGGTGGAGTTACGTGACCATCTTGCGGCCAGCCTCACCTTGAAAGCCACAAGCAAGAGCTGTCCATCATCCATCGCGGCGTCTTGACGTTAAAGAAACATGAAGGGAACTGAAGCAAGCTTCTTGCATTCAAAATTTGGCTCCGAAACATCCATCCACCGGCAACAGCCGACTCCAAGGCTCTCATGACGAATTCCAGCTGGGTGCAGGGCAGTGGCAGGAGCTGCAAGCCCTGCCATGCGCGGTTCCTCTGGGAGGATGGACAGATGCCATCACCGGACTCGAAGCTGACCCCGGAGGTGAAGAGATTTTTGGAGAAACACCTGGTGTTGGTTGGCCACTGGGACTTGGAATGATTTGGATCGAGATGTCCCAAAGGTGATACGAAAATCAGAAATTCAAGGCAAATTCAAGGATGGATTTGAGATGTGGAGAGGTGAAAAGCCTGAACACTCACTTGCCAATATAAAGCCTCAAAAGTGAGCTTGGGATCTTGATGGAAGATATGGAAGTGTCCCATGCCGGGCTACCGGAAAATTAGTTTCGATAGGACGTGCATGCCATTCTTCAAGATTTCAATTGCATTGGACATGGGATAAAGGGAACACGTATGAACCCCAAAAAAGCGTCAAAAAACCATGCATCTGATGATCAAAATTGATCAGACACATCCCCAAACCATGGTGAAACAACCGTTTCAAACATCAGTGGCTTCCCTCTGTCACCCGTTGTGACCGACAGCTGCCCCAGGTGAGGCACCCTGCTGTCAGCTGAGCTTCCGTGAAATGTTGAAGCAGCTGGGTGCGCAGCAACTTTCTGCCAAGGTGCGAGGTGAGTTGGGGAATGGTAGGGATCTAGCCGCTAGCCATAGCCCCTAATATGCCCCATAGCCTATAAATCTATAAAATCTATCAACAATGACTGCCATTCAAGCAAGTAGATGATTGGTATACTAACTTCATGGTGCATGGCGAAGGGGCTCAATTTTCAGCCAGACATGGCGCCAACGATTGATATCCAACTAAAACATACTAAAACCAAGCTTTTTGATGGACTAAGATTGGCCATTTGTAGCTCGCAAGATGTCGACTGCACATAAGTTGCAGATCAGCCTAAGACTAGGAGGATCTAGAGGTGAGTTCCCAGAGTTGGGAGTCATGTCATTTTTTGGCAGGGTTGTCCCGCAAATTGTCAATGTACATTCCCAGATGCCAAATGTCAAAGCACCAAGACGGTTTGGAGGATGTTCTTGAACTGCTTCGGGACTGGTCAACGACAAAGTCAGGGACCAAGGGGCCGGAGGCTGGTGTTGTCCCAGGACGTGCTGCTTGAGGTAGCTTCACATCATCAATGGTGGTATCAAAACGTACTGTATCAACTCTTGGAGTGAGCTGAAGCGGCTCAGAAAGAAAATGCATGGAAGTGCCAGATTCCACCCGAATCCTGCCCCGATGGTGACGTTGACAAAATTTGCCGAAGAACATATTCGGTGCCCCTGACATGGCGCGGAAGCAGCACCAGCTTATTCCAGTTTCCAATGCCTTCAGCATCAATCGTCGCTTTAAATGGATAATACTAACTCATACCCACTGTTAGTTTGACAGCCATAGTGGAAGATCACCATTTTTATGGGTCAAATCGGGTAAAATATGGTAAAATCATGTATATATAAATGGGCCATGGCCATTCCCATAGCTATAGCTTTGAGTAGAGGGTATGCCTGCTGCGCCAATCGGCTTCTAAGGTTCGAAAGCACGGAGGGCGAGATGACCAGCGCCTATCAGAGCCTGCACTTGCTTCAGCAGCATCGCAGATGTCTGGAAGTGGAGGCGGCCTTGAAGGACGGGTATGGCTTGGGGAGAATTTGCTGCCAAAAAAAAGGGTGATTGAACCACCCAAAAATGGGATTATTTGCGATGATTTAAGTACTCACAAATGGGGATTTAAATCGCCAAAGATGATGGTCAATGGATTGATTTGAGGGGATATCATTCCGCACGCAACCAAGATTTGTTTTCTTCCCAGTGATTGAATAGGGGATCAGGAAGGGGAAGTTGTTTTTTAGTCCAGCCATGGTTTTAAAAGAGAGCGGGGCACCATGGGCAGTGTTTTTGTTTGGCTCAAAAACTTAGACAAAATGGACATGTTGGAATATGGTTGAATGATGGCATCCAGAAAACTCAAGTATCTTTGCTCCAAAACCTGGGTTTCAGACCCTTTCTCACTGCACAACAGTGTAAAGACGAAGTTTTTTGAAGCAAAGTGTCTACCCCATGAGCTCCCGTTCTGTTGTGCCGGTTTCTCTTGGGATGAGCACTGGTGAGTCATAGGACCAAGATGAGAAACTGATCTTTGTGCCGAATGAGACCAAACTCACCAAGCTTCTTGGTCCAACGAAGTCCAACGGTTCAGTGAGTCACAGTGGGTCGGAGATGACCTCTGGATGACGACAAAATGGCCTGAGGAAGCAACAACTGCAAAGCAACCTGTACCGGGGCGAGTGGCTATCTCCATCCGCATGCTGTGTAATGGAGGCTGGGTTTGGTTATATTTGGTTGCCGCGATTTGTCAGGAATTGGCTAGTCACCAGTTGAATTTTTGCCACCAGGTAGGTGATGTTGGGTGTTGCTCAATCAGTCACCTACAAAAATGCGCTTGAGGGAGATACGGAAAATCACTGTGCCCTATTTCTGAGCCCCGAAACAGTGTTGAACCTTGGTTGACTTCTGGACAATTTCAAAACCCAATGAAATCCCATTTCTGTTTGTGAACTCAGCACTTTCTATGGCTGAACCCGGCTGAGCCCTACAGAAACTCGCCAGTAGCGCCAGGATCGCCGCGTGAGCAAAAACATCTTCCTACTCTCGCGGCTTCGAGCGGTCAGGGAATTGGAGCTGCACTACAGCTCCGCATTGAAGGACGGGGTTCGAGTGGACACTGGCAGACGTTGCGCATGGTTCATCTATATGTGACATATATACATTGGACATAAATAGACATATTCAACCATATACATACATATACATGGATATACATACATATACATGGATATACATACATATACATATACATATACATATACATATACATATACATATACATATATATATATATATATATATACATACATATACATATACATATACATATACATATACATATACATATACATATACATACATACATACATACATACATATATAAATATATGCAAACATATAAATTACATACATACATACATACATACGTACGTACGTACGTACGTACGTACGTACGTACGTACGACATACATTACATACATTACATACATTACATACATTACATACATTACATACATTACATACATACATACATACATACATACAGACATACAGACATACAGACATACAGACATACAGACATACAGACATACAGACATACAGGCATACAGGCATACAGGCATACAGGCATACAGGCATACAGGCATACA